>Ga0075026_100000199_pt1 | contig 22774 bp, 23 predicted proteins | sample Str012_2_FD_71392 | JGI IMG/M metagenome (GOLD analysis project Ga0075026, IMG submission 71392) | Freshwater sediment microbial communities in response to fracking from Pennsylvania, USA - Straight Creek_MetaG_SC_2012 | ecosystem: Environmental > Aquatic > Freshwater > Creek > Sediment... | reverse complement strand
CAGGATTTTGGCGTCGCTCGAACATCAGAATTGATGGTTGATTGACGCCAAAATCCTCAGCGGCCGGAGAAGGTGGCCTTGCCGGGGCCGTCGTCGAGGAAGCTGCGGATCCCGACGCGGGCGTCGTCGGTGTCGAACACCGCGATGAACCCGGCGGTCTCCAGGTCGAGGCCGGCGGCGAGCGAACCGTCGAGTCCGCCGTCGACCGCACGCTTGGCGTGGCCCATCGCCACCACCGCGCCGCTCGCCAACGACGACGCCCACTCGAGCGCGGCGTCGAGCACGTCGGCCGCGGGCACGACGCGATCGACAAGCCCGATGGTCAACGCCTCCTCGGCGCGCACGTGACGACCGCTCCAGATCAGCTCCTTCGCCCGCGCTGGTCCGATCAGGCGCGTCGCCCGTTGCGTGCCGCCTCCGCCGGGGAAAATGCCCAGCTGGATCTCGGGGAAGCCGAGGCGCGCCGAGTCGGCGGCGACGCGCAGGTCGCACGCCAGCGCGAGCTCCAGTCCGCCGCCGAGCGCGAACCCGTTGATCGCGCCGATCACCGGCCGGGGGATGGCGGCGAGGGCGTCGAGCCCGGCGCGGATGCCGGCGCTGATCACCGGCGCCGCGCCCTCCGCGGTGAACTCCGACACGTCGGCACCGGCCGCGAACGCCTTCTCGTTGCCGGTGAGGACGACGGCTTTCACCGTCGGATCGGCCGCGAGTTGGGTCGCGATCTGTTCCAGCTCGCCGAGCAGCGCGCTCGACAGCGGGTTGAGCGGTGGTCGGTTCAGCCGCAGCAGCGTGACACCGCCGGGGCGCGACTCGACGAGGATCAGCGGTTCCGACATGCGCTCTTACTCCCGGCTAGCTCAGGTAGTTGAAGAACCCGCGCCCGCACTTGCGGCCGAGCAACCCGGCCTCGACCATGCGCGAGAGCAACGGCGGAGGCGCGTACAGCGGCTCCTTGAACTCGGCGTACATCGAGTCGGCAACCGCCTCGATGGTGTCGAGCCCAATCATGTCGGCAAGCGCAAGCGGCCCCATCGGATGCGAGCAACCCTCGACCATGCCGGCGTCGATGTCGTCGGCGGAGGCGAACCCCGATTCGAGCATGCGGATCGCCGCGAGCACGTAGGGCACGAACAACGCGTTGACGATGAACCCGGCGCGGTCCTGCGACCGGATGACCCGCTTGCCGAGCACGTCGACCATGAAGTCTTCGGCCCGATCGGCGACCTCGATGCTCGTCACGATCGACGGGATGAGCTCCACCAGGCGCATCACGGGCACCGGATTGAAGAAGTGCAGGCCGATCACGTGCTCGGGCCGATCGGTGGCCATGGCCAGCTTCATGATCGGGATCGACGACGTGTTCGAAGCGAGGATGGCCTGATCGTCGACGACGATCTTGCCCAGGTTCTGGAAGACGTCGAGCTTCTCGTCCTCGAACTCACGCACGGCCTCGATCACGAGCTGACGGTCGGCGAGCTCGCCGAGGTCGGTGACGAACGTGACTCGCGCCAACGCCGCGGTGCGAGCATCGTCTTCGAGCTTCCCCACGTTGACCGCGCGTTCGAGTGACGCCTCGATGCGCGAACGACCGGCGCCGATCGCAGCCTCATTGATGTCGCAGACGACGACGTCGAGCCCGGCCTTCGCCGAAACTTCGGCGATCCCGGCACCCATGAGCCCGGCGCCGACGACCCCGACACGTTCGATGGGCCGTTCCGTCGCGTTGCTCATTGCCCTCCCTCAGTCGACGCCGTCGCTCAGGACGGTCGCCGCAGCGTAAGGATCACATGCTCCGTCGGCTACCTGGCGGACCAAAGTAGCGAAGCGGGGCCCGCTACAGAAATCATCGGCCTGCTTGGTCAATCTATCAAGCACCAACGCCCGGATTTCGTCCGCTATGCGCTGTTCGCGCAGCTCCGCCAGGCGCCCCGAGCCGATCAGGTAGCGCCGGTGGTCGCCGAGCGCTTGGAGCAGGTCGAGCACACCGCGGTCCTCAGTGGCCACCGTCTCGACGACCGGCGGCACCCACGGCCGCGGTCCCGCGAGCTCGAGCATGGCGCGAAGATCGTGCACGGTGGCGGCGAGGCCGGCGCGATCGGCCTTGTTCACCGCGAACACGTCGCCGATCTCGAGCAGTCCCGCCTTGGCCGCTTGCACGCCGTCACCCCATCCGGGGTTGACGACGACGACGGTCGAATCGGCGGCGTCGGCGATCTCCACTTCCACCTGGCCGACGCCGACCGTCTCGATCAGGATCCAGCGGTAGCCGGCGGCCGCGAGCACACGCGCGGCTTGTGGGGTGGCGCGAGCCAGGCCGCCGAGATGCCCGCGGGTCGCCATCGAACGGATGAACACGTCGGGATCGGTGGCGTGTCGCTGCATGCGCACGCGGTCACCGAGGATGGCACCACCGGTGAACGGACTGCTCGGGTCGACCGCGAGCACGGCCACTCGCTCGCCCGCGGCGCGCAAGTGGGAGATCAGCTGGTCAGTGAGCGTCGACTTCCCCGCGCCGGGCGCGCCGGTGACACCAACGGTCCACGCGTCGTCGGCGACGGTGACCGGCAAACCGCTCAGCGCGACGCGCGCGTCGTCGCCCCCCGCCTCGACCACCGAAAGGAGCCGCGCCAGCGCGACACGTTCACCGCGCCGGGCAGCTTCAACGAGCGCCGCGGCGGAACCGGCCACGGAAACGTCAGTCGGAGGCGTCGTTGTCGACGAGCGCGTCGTCGACGACCGCGGTGACACCGGGGGCACGGTCCATGATGATCCGCTCGACGCCCGCCTTGAGGGTCTGCATGGAGATCGGGCACGTGCCGCAAGCTCCGACGAGGTTCACGTGGACGACGCCTTCGTCGTCGAGGCGGTCGAAGACGATGTCGCCGCCGTCGCTCTGGAGCGCGGGTCGGATCACCTCGATCGCCTCGAGCACACGGCCTTCCAGCTCGGCGGGTTCGAGTTCGGTGTCGATCGGCATCACGGTGCTCCTGTCGCGGGCGTACCTGGGTGTAACACCACCAGTATCGCAGGCCTTCCCGCGGAACTCGGCCCCACGGAACTCGACCCCACGGAACTCGGCCCGGCTATTCCTCGGCGGCGGCTTTGATCCGTTCCAGCGTGGCCTGCATGTTGCGGGCGTTGGTGCGACCTCGGGCCTTGCCGAACAGCTTCCAGTAGAGCCGCAGCGGCGCCTGGTCGCCGAGCTGGTACGACTCGGTGACGTCGGTGCCGTCGCCGGCCGGCTCGAAGCGGTAGCTCCAGGTCATCGGGTGCTTCTCCGGCGTACCGACCACGAAGGTGAATTCCCGGCCCGGCTCCGACGCGGTGACGGTGCAGGTCGTCCAGTACGTCGGACCCCGCCCGTTGCGCTTGACGTGACCTCGGAAGCGGGCACCGATCGCGGGGCTCGTGGCCCCGTCGAGCCATTCCGCTTCGAACGTCTCCGGGCTGAACCGACCGGTGTTGGTGACATCACTCACGAGCGCCCACACCTGCTCGGGCGGCGCGTCGACGTGCACCGTGACCGAATCCTGCATGGCGTCAGGCTAGGGCCGCATTCAGCGGTCGGCGAACGGCGCCACCGACGCGCAACTCGGGCAGCACTCGGGGTCGTCCACCCACGGCCAGTCGTCGAAGATGCGCAGCGAGTCGGGGGTTCCGCACGCGACCATGCCCGTGTCGGTGTCGACCGCGTGGCGCTTGCCCTTGGGTTCGCGACCGCCACCTCCCTGACGACCGAGACCCTTGGACCGAGCCGGTCGGGAACCGAGCGCGCCGACGACCCAGGCCACGCGCGTCAGCGCCAGTCGCGAACGCGTTCGACGTCGGCACCGAGCGCGCGCAGTGAGCCGGCGAGGTCGGAGTAACCGCGGTCGACGTGGAACGGATCGAGCACGACGGTGTCGCCGTCGGCCGCCAGCCCCGCGAGCACGAGCGCGGCGCCCGCGCGCACGTCGAGCGCGCGCACCGGTGCCGCGGAGAGCCTCTCGACGCCGCGAATCACCGCGTGGCGTCCCTCGTGGCGGATGTCGGCACCCATGCGGTTGAGCTCCGCAACGAACCCGAGCCGGTTGTCGAACACGTTCTCGGTGACGATCGCGGTGCCGTCGGCGGTGGCGAGCAGCGCGACCACGAGCGGCATGAAATCGGTGGCGAAGCCAGGGAACGGCAGCGTGGCCATATCGACCGCGCGCGCACGCGAGTCGGCGCGCGCCCACAGACCGTCGGGGGTCGGCGACACCTGCAGGCCCATTTCCGCGAGCTTCATCACGACGGTCTCGACGTGGTCGATGCGAGCCCCGAGCAGGGTCGCCTCGCCCCCCGCGATCGCGCACGCCATCAGGAGGGTGCCCGTCTCGATGCGGTCGGCCATGATCTCGCTCTCGACCGGCACCAACGTCTCGACACCTTCGATCGTGAGCGTCGACGTGCCCGCGCCGTAGATCTCCGCACCCATGCGGTTGAGCATGTCCACGAGGTCGGTGATCTCAGGCTCGCGGGCGGCGTTCTCGATGACGGTCGCACCCTTGGCCAGCACCGCCGCGGTCAGGAGGTTCTCGGTGGCACCGACGCTCGGGAACTCCAGCACGACCCGCGCGCCGCACAGCCGGTTGGTGCGCGCTTCGATGAAGCCGTGGACGACGTCGAGCTCGACTCCCATCGACTCGAGGCCCCGGAAGTGCATGTCGAGCTTGCGGCTCCCGATGTTGTCGCCCCCCGGCATGGCGACGCGCGCCTCGCCGCAACGGGCCAGTAGTGGCCCGAGCACGTTGATCGACGCGCGCATGCGCGTCACCAACTCGTAGGGTGCCTCGGCATGGAGTGGCGCCGACGCGTCGATCTGGAGCGCGGCTGGTCCGATCCACTCGACGGTGGCGCCGATGGCGCGCAGGACGTCGATCATCACGTCGAGATCGGCGACCGGATCGAGATTGGTCAACGTGGTGACGCCCGGCGCGAGCAGCGCCGCCGCCATTTGTTTGGTACCGGCATTCTTGGTCGCGCCCTTGACCCGCACGGTGCCGTGCAGCGGACCGCCAGCGCGGACGACGAACGAGTCGGTCATCGCGCGCTCACTCCGCGAAGCTGAGCGGCAGGTCGTCTTCCAGCTCGGGTGCGCTGGCGACCCGCCACACCGGGATCGGGGTGACGATGCCGGGGATCTGACGCTGCCCGAGGGCCACCACGGGGATGGCCTCGCCCAGCGCGCCAACCACCTCGTCGTTGGCCAGGATCTCGCCGGGCGCGGCCGCGTCGCACAGGCGGGAGGCAAGGTTGATCGACATGCCGATGAAGTCGTCGCCCTCGAACACGATCACCTTGCCGGCCGCGATGCCGATGCGCAGCGGCAACACGATGCTCGCGTTCTCCATGCGGTCGGTGAGATCGAGGACGGTCTCGACCACAGGGATCACTTCGGTGCCCACGAACATGCAGCCGTCGCCGAGCCACTTCCCCACCCGGATCCCGTGGTCGGGCGAGAGCCCGCGCACGATCGACCGGAACTCGGCCAGCACCGCGAGCGCCTCGTCGTCGCCCAGCGTGTCGTTCATGCGCGTGAAGCCGCACATGTCGACGAAGGAGAAGCATCGGAAGACCCGCACCCCGACAGTCTGGCCGATGGTCGGCCCGCGATCCGGGTTGGTGCGAACGGTTCAGTCGCCGGCGGAGAGGTCGACGCTGTAGACCCGATACAGGAGGTCGGCACCCCGGCGCCGGTGATGGTCGACCAGCTTGGAGATGCCGGTGAGCGCCAGGAGGATCCGGGTGTCGTCGGGACCGGCGCCGGGCATGGCCAGCAGCTGGCGGACCCTCGTGACGTGGGTGCGGAGGACCTCGTGGTCGCGCCGCAGACGGTCGATCTCGGGCGCCACCTCGACCGACTCGTCGAGGAGCTCCTCGAACAGGCCGTCGGGGCCCTCGGTGAAGGCGACGTGCTCGTCCCAGGCATCCGCCAGGCTGTTGAGCGCAACGCCGACCGCGGCGATCCACGTGGCGGGCTTGGCGCCCACGTCGGCCGAGATCTGCTCGAAGACGATGGCGGCGTTGCGGAGGCGACCCCGCTGGGTACCGACGCGCGCGTGGGCACTCGGTCCACGAAGTTCGGTACCGGGCAGCTGGGTACCGGGCATGGCGTCCTCCTGCGAGCAGTCCTTCTGGAGATCAAAGATCCGGGCGCCGTTGCCGGGTCTCCATTTGGCACACGCGCGGACGCGTTCGTCAACCCCTACCATCTCAATTTCTGATCAATCCCATCGTCAGGAGGGATCAATCGGGCAGACCGGCCACCCACCCGGTCGCGGCCGCGGCCACTTCGGTGAGGACGTCGTCAGTCGTCCGGCCACTGGCCTTGAGCGGTCGGTACCCGTGGTCGGCGGTCTCGATCCAGTGGAACGTGGTCGTTCCTCGTATCGCCTTCGCCGCGTTGGTCAGCGCGTCTCGCCCCGCGAGGGAGTCGCGGGTGCCGCTGACGAACAGCACCGGCACCGTGATGGCGGGAAAGTGCTCGACGCGCGGCTTCTCGGGCTTACCTGCGGCGTGGAGCGGGTACGAGAGCATGAGCAGCCCGAGCGCGGGGAGGGGGTCGTCGGCCGCGCCGACCACCATCGAGCAGTAACGCCCACCCATCGAGCGGCCGCCGAGCACCAGGCGTTCGGGTGAGAGCTTCGCCCTCGTCGCGAGCTCGGCGGCGGCCTCGCGCGTCGCCGCCTCGAGCACCTTGGGACGGTCAGGCGCGTTGCGACCGGCGCTGCGGTACGGGTAGTTGAATCGCAGCGACGGGATCTTCGCCGCGGTCAGCGCGTCGGCAACCGCGAGCAAGGCGGTGCCGTGCATGTCGGAACCGGCGCCGTGGGCGAGCAGCACAGCGCGATCGATGGCGCGCTTGGGACCCTGCCACGCGTACTCGGTCACCAGCAACCCGGTCATCGTTGCACCACCCATCGGTTGAGGAACCGGTCGATGCGCGCGAACGAGTCGACGATCGTCTCGACCTTCGCAAAGCCGTGGCCTTCGCCGTCGTACACGTGGTGCTCGACTGTCGCGCCGGCGGCACGCATCGAGTCGACGAACAGTTGCGCCTGCGCGGGTGGTACGACCTTGTCGTCGGCGCCCTGCAACACAAGGACAGGCACGGTGATCTCCCGCGCGTGTGTGACCGGAGAGCGGTCGCGATACCGATCCGCGTGCTCGGGGAGCGGGCCGAGGAGGCGGTCGAGGTAGCGCGACTCGAAGCGATGAGTCGTGGCCGCCAGCTCGAACAGGTCGGTCACGCCGAAGAGGCTCACCGCGGCGCGCACGACGGATGGCGCGTGCGCGGCGACGAGCAGCGCGGTGAACCCGCCCGCGCTGCCGCCCATCACTGCCGTGCGCGAGGCGTCGGCCCACCGCTCGCGCCCCGCGGCGAGGATTCCCGCAACCGTGTCGGCGACGTCGATCTCGCCCCACGCCTCGTCGAGCGCGTGCCGGTACGCGCGGCCGTAGCCGGTCGAGCCGCGAGGGTTGGGGCTGAGCACGGCCCAACCGCGCGACACGAAGTAGCGGATGCGGGGCTTCCAATCGACGGTCGCCTGGTCGGTCGGCCCACCGTGCACGTCGACGAGCAGCGGCGGGAGGGCGGCGGTCCCATCGGTCCCATCGGTCCCATCGGTCCCATCGGTCCCATCGGCGACGGCGGCGGGGAGCCAGAGCAGCGCGTGCACCGTGTCGCCGTCGGCACCCGACCAGGTGACCGGGGTCGGCTCTGGGAGGTCGACGGCGTCGAGTTCACCGGGCGCGCCCCGGCGCAACACGCGCCGAGTGCAGCCCGCTGGTTCGATGACCGCGAGTTGGGGCGCGGTGCGACCGCCCGACCGAACGCACGCGATCCCGGCCAGACCCCAGTCGAGACCGGCGTGCCAACCGCGCGAGACGTCGGCCGGCGAACCGCCGTCGAGCGGAACGACGACGAGGCGGCCGAAGCCATCTTCGTTGCGCGTCAGCGCGACGGCGCGACCGTCGGGCGCCCATGCGAACGAGCGTTGCCCCGGACCCCACGACGGTTCGGCGTGCTCGTGGGCTTCGTCGAGCAATGGCGCGGCCGGGCGGCCGTCGGAGAGCGCAACCCACAGGTTCATCCAGCCGTTCGCTTCGCACACGAACGCGAGCGAATCGTCGACGGGCGAGAAGCGAGGTTGACCAACCGCGACGTCGTCGCCCCCCGCAACGACACGGGGCGCGTCGTCACCGTCGACGCGCACCGCCACGATGCGCGAGCCGTCCCACGGCATGTTCGGGAGATCCCATTCGTGCCACGCGAGCGTCGCGCCGTCGGCGGACCACACCGGATCCCACGCGTAGTCGGCGTTCGACATGCGCCGGGGCCACTGTGAACCGTCGAGCGCGACCACCGCGATGTCGCACGCGTCGTCGCGCTCGACGACGAATGCCACACGATCGCCGCCGGGCGCGACCGCGGGCGCGGCGGCGCGGCCGTCACGCGACAGCACGCGTACCGGACCACCCCGCGCGTCGATGAGGAGCAGCCGGCCGTCGGCGGCGGCGTAGACGAGCGTGTCGTCGTCGGCCCAGCAGTAGCCACCGCCGCCGTACGCGCCAAGAGGCGTCACCGGGAATTCCGCGGTGACGGTCACCGCGGAAGCCGAGTCGTCGACCGTCGCGACCATGAGGTCGACGCGACCGTCGAACGCGTCGAGCCAGGCGAGGCGGGCGCCACCCGGCGACCAGCGCGCTTCGCCGAGGGAGCGCGACCGGGCAACGGCGGCGGCGGAGATCGGCGGCACGCCGGCCAGGCTAACGACTGCGAAAACGAGCTCGGTCGGTTGACCAGGTTCCGGTGCGACGGTCGCTGGGAGATCGGTCAGACTCGTCCCGATGCGCGGCTGGCACGGCTTCGACCGGTTCCGAATCCAGAAGGGCGCGATGCGGCGCGACGCGGTTGCCGGTCTCGTTCTCGGCGTGCAGAGCGTGCCTGACGGTCTGGCGACGGGACTCCTCGCCGGCGTGAATCCGCTCGCGGGCTTGTACGGCTACCTCGTCGGCACGATCACGGGCGCGGTCTTCACGTCGTCGACCTTCATGGTGGTGCAGGGAACCGGTGCGATGGCAATGGTGATCGCCGACGTGCACGCGATCCCCGATTCCCGCGACCCCGCGCGCACGCTGTTCACGCTGTCGGTCCTGACCGGCATCGTGATGCTCGTCGCCGGTCTGCTGCGGATGGGGTCGGTGCTGCGTTTCGTCTCGAACGCGGTGATGGTCGGCTTCATCAACGCGGTCGGCGTGAACATCGTTCTCGGACAACTCGCCAACTTCACCGGCTATTCGGCAACGGGCGAGAACCGCGTCACCCGCGCGGTACGCACACTGCTCTCGCCGGGCGAGCTGCACTGGCAGAGCGTCACGATCGGGTTCGCGACCATCGCCTTGATCCTGCTGCTCGAACGAACTCCCGTCGGATCGCTCGGTCTCGTCGTGGCAGTGGCGGTCACGTCGGCCGCCACCGCCCTGTTCGGTTGGACGGAGGTCGCGACGCTGCACGATCTCGGGGTCACGCTGGGTGGTCTGCCCGCTCCGATGTGGCCGCTCCTCGGTCAGGTGCCCGCGCTCATCGTCCCCGCCTTCTCGCTGGCGTTCGTCGGCCTCGTGCAGGGCGCGGGGATCTCGGCCAGCTTCGTGAACCCCGACGGCACCGTCCCTGATCCGTCCGGTGACTTCGTCGGTCAAGGTGTGGCGAACATCGCGAGCGGCGTGTTCCAAGGCATGCCCGTGGGCGGCTCGGTGTCGGCGTCAGCGCTCAACCGCACCGCCGGCGCGCGCACTCGCTACGCGGCACTCGTCGCCGGACTCACCATGGCGATCGTCACCGTCGCGTTCGGCGGAGCGATCGACCAGGTGGCGATGCCGGCCCTCGCCGGCCTGCTGATGCTCGTCGGGATCCGGACGATCCGCCCCGCCGACCTGCGCTCGGTGTGGCGTACCGGTGTGGTCCAGAAGATCGTCCTCGGCTCCACGTTCGCGCTGACCATGGTGATCCCACTCCAGTACGCAGTGCTCGTCGGAGTGGGGCTCTCCCTCGTGCTCCATGTGGTCCGGCAGTCGAATCAGGTGACGATCAAACGCTGGCGCCACGACGACTCAGGTCAGCTGATCGAATCCGACCCACCGACCGATCTGCCCCCGCGCGAAGTCGTCGTCCTCCAGCCCTACGGCAGTCTCTTCTTCGCCGCCGCGCCGGTGTTCGAAGCCGCCCTCCCCGCAGTGACCGACGCTTCCCGCCGCACCGTTGTGATCCTCAGGCTCCGCGGACGGTCCGACCTCGGCACCACCTTCATGGACGTGCTCGCCCGCTACGCCCTCGCGTTGCAGGCTGTCGGCTCGAAGCTCGTGATCGTGTCCGCCGGTGACCGGATCCAGCAGCAACTCGAAGTGGCCGGGGTGACCAGTGTCGTCGGTCCGGACGACATCTATCTCGGCGACGAGCGGGTTGGCGCCGCGCTGCAGCGCGCGGTCGCGGATGCATCAGCCTGGATCGAGCACCCGCCAGGCGCAGGAACCCCATTCTCGAGCCCGTGACCAGCACTTTCGACCGAATCGGGGCTGGTCTGCGAGACTGTCCGGCTCATGCCGTCGTACCCCGAGAGTCTCCGCATCGCCTGGCTCGTCTACCGGGGTAACCCCCACTGCGGTGGCCAGGGCGTCTATACGCGCTACCTCGCCCGCGAGCTCACCGAGCTCGGACACCAGGTCACCGTGTTCTCGGGGCAGCCCTACCCCGAGCTCGACGACCCCACGCAGCTCGAGCGGGTGCCCAGCCTCGATCTCTACCGGCCCGAGAACCCGTTCCGCGTTCCGTGGCCGTGGGAGTTCAAGACCACGATCGACGTCCAGGAATTCGCGATCATGTGCTCGGCGGGATTCCCCGAGCCGTACTCGTTCAGCCTGCGGGCGCGCCGCCTGCTCGACGCCCGGCGCGCCGACTTCGACCTGATCCACGACAACCAGTGCCTCGGCTCCGGCTTGCTCGGCATGATGAACGACGGCTGGCCCGTGCTGGCCACGTTGCACCATCCCATCACCGTCGACCGCGACCTCGACCTCGAACACGCCACGAGCGCGTGGCGACGCTTCACCCTGCGCCGCTGGTACGGCTTCCTCGGGATGCAGATGAAGGTCGCGCGCGCGATCCCGCGTGTCGTCACGGTGAGCGAGTCGAGCAAGCGCGACATCGTCAAGCAGATGGACGTGCGACCCGAGCGTCTGCACATCGTGCCCGTCGGCGTCGACCCGGTCATCTTCCATCCGATGCCCGAGGTGGCGCGCGTCCGCGGTCGGCTCATGACCACGACGAGCTCCGACGTGCCGATGAAGGGGCTCATCCCGCTCCTCGAAGCGTTGGCCAAGGTGCGTACCGAACGCGACGACGCCGAGCTCGTGATCATCGGCAAGGCCAAGGACAAGAGCAAGATCCCCGCACTGATCGACCGGCTCGGTTTGACACGAGCAGTTCGTTTCGTTTCGGGCGTCACCACCGAGCGCATCGTCGAGCTGTACGCCGAAGCGGAAGTCGCGGTCGTGCCGTCGCTGTACGAGGGGTTCTCGCTCCCCGCGATCGAAGCGATGGCGTGCGGCGTGCCGCTCGTCGCCACGACGGGTGGTGCGCTGCCCGAAGTGGTGGGCACCGACGGCGAAACGGGGCTGCTCGTGCCGCCCGGCGATCCCGACGCGCTCGCGCACATGCTCCTGCGCGCCCTCGGCGACGCCGAGCTGCGCGCGCGCATCGGCGTGGCGGGTCGGGCGCGCGCGCTCGACAACTTCACGTGGCGCGCCACCGCGCTCGGCACCGTCGACAACTACCGGGCGCTGCTCGACGCGCGGCGCACGGACACTCGAGGCGCAGGGTGCTGACCGTCGACTTCGACCGTCTCGACCTCCGCGAGGGTCAGCGCCTGCTCGACATGGGCTGCGGCGGCGGACGCCACGCGTTCGCGGCGATGCGGCGCGGCGCGATCGTCGTGGCCCTCGACTACGACGCCGGCGAGCTGAAGGAAGTGCGCGCCACGCGGGGCGCGATGGTCGAGGCGGGAGAGATCCCGGCGGATGCCCCGGGCGGTGAAGTCAACGGCGACGCGCTGCGTTTACCGTTTCCCGACGCCTGCTTCGATCGCATCATCGCCTCCGAGGTGCTCGAACATCTCTGGGCCGACGCCGACGCGATCGCCGAGCTCGTGCGCGTGCTGCGGCCCGGCGGACGCCTCGCGGTGACCGTGCCCACCCGCTTCCCCGAGCGGGTGAGCTGGGCGATCAACCACCACTACCACGACACACCCGGCGGGCACGTGCGCATCTACCGTCAGCACGAGCTCGAGCAGAAACTCGAACAGGCCGGGTTGTGGATGCGCGGCTCGCAGCACGCGCACGCACTGCATTCGCCCTACTGGTGGCTGAAGTGCGCGTTCGGACTCGACAACACCGGCGCGTGGCCGGTGCGCAAATACCACGAGTTCCTCGTGTACCAGATCACGCGCCAACCGCGATGGGTGGCCAATCTCGATCGCGCCCTCAACCCGGTGTTGGGCAAGAGTCTCGTCGTCTACACGCAGAAGGTCGACCAGAGTTGATGGAGCGTGCGCACCTGCTCCCGACCATTGACGGCATCGCGACCGCGGCGCAACTCGCGGAGACCGTCGACGCCATCGCCGCGGTCCAGCTTCCCGACGGCAACATCCCGTGGACGCCCGGCGGTCACACCGACCCGTGGAACCTGGTCGAAGCCGCGATGGCACTCGACCTCGGCGGCCGCCACGACGAAGCGCGCGCGGCGTACGAGTGGCTCGCAGGCAAGCAGCGCGCCGACGGCGGTTGGCACGCCTACTACCTCGGCAACGACATCGAAGACGAGACCCTCGACACCAACGTCGCCTGTTACGTCGCGACCGGCGCGTGGCACCACCACCTCATCACCGGTGACACCGCGTATTTGCGCGCGCAGTGGCCGACGGTCGAAGCCGCGATCGACTTCGCCCTCGATTTCCAGCGCGAGACGGGCGAGATCGCGTGGCGGGGCGACGATCCCGACGACGGTGCGCTCCTCACCGGTTCGTCGAGCATCCATCACAGCCTGAAGTGCGCGATCGCAATCGCGGAACGGCTCGGGCACGAACGACCCGACTGGGAACTCTCACTCGGCGCGCTCGCGATCGCCATCGCGCATCGCCCCGACGTGTTCCTCGACAAGGACCGTTGGGCGATGGACTGGTACTACCCGATCCTCGGTGGCGTGCTGCGCGGCTACCCGGCTGATGCGCGCGTGGCGTCGCGCTGGGGGGCGTTCGTCGTCGAGGGACGCGGGATCCGTTGCGTGTCGGACCGCCCGTGGGTCACTGCGGCCGAAACGTGCGAGTTGGTGATGGCGCTCGATGCCATCGGCAGCGACGCGCACGCGCGCCAGCTGTTCGAGTGGGTGCAGTTCCTCCGTGCCGACGGTGGCGGCTACTGGACCGGCGCCAACTTCGACGACGACACCTTCCACCTCGACGGCGTGCTCTACCCCGAAGAGCAGCCCACCTGGAATTCGGCCGCGGTCGTCCTCGCCGCCAACGCGCTCGCCGGCACCGGCCCGACCGCGGGGCTGTTCCGCGGCGAACGGCTCCCCGAGGGCCTCAACGCCGACGAGCTGCTCGCGGCCGGCGTCGAGATCGCCGAAGAACGCGCCCGGAAGTAGCGCATTTCCGCAACCGGCGTCAGCCGGGGCAGCGGAGCACGCGGAGACTGCCGGTGGTCGAGACGGGATCGAAGCCGTCGGCGACCGCCCGGCCCCACACCTCGTAGGGAGCCTGGCCGCCCGCGGCGGGGTCCTCGAACACGTCGTGGAAGGCGAGCGACCCGCCCGGCGCGAGGTGGCGCGACCAACCCTCGTAGTCGGCAACGGCGGCGGCGAACGCGTGGCCGCCGTCGACGAACAGGAGACCGAGCGGCGTGGCCCAGTGCGCGGCGACCGTCGGCGACGCCCCAACAACGGCGATGACGACGTCTTCGAGGCCGGCGTCTTCGATGGTGCGACGGAAGAAGGGGAGCGTGTCCATCCGACCGGTGCGCGGGTCGACCAGCCGTTCGTCGTGGTGGTCCCAGCCGGCCTGGTTCTCCTCGGAGCCGCGGTGGTGGTCGACGGTGTAGACGACGCTCCCAGCCTCGCGCGCGGCGGCACCGAGGTAGATCGCCGACTTTCCGCAGTAGGTGCCGATCTCGAGCAGGGGTCCGTGCGCGGCGGCGGCGAGACCCGCTTCGTACAGCGCGAGGCCTTCGTCGTCGGGCATGAACCCGAGCGCGGCACGGGCGGCCTTCAACAGGGAATCGTCCATCCGCTGCAAGGTACGCTCCCCGTCATGGAACCGCAGGCACAAGCCCCCGATCGGAACCTGGCGATGGAGCTTGCCCGGGTCACCGAGGCCGCCGCGCTCGCGGCCGGCCGCTGGCTCGGCAAGGGCGACAAGAACGGTGCCGACGGTGCTGCCGTCGACGCCATGCGCATCATCCTCAACTCCGTCTCGATGGAGGGCGTCGTCGTCATCGGCGAAGGCGAGAAGGACGAAGCGCCCATGCTGTTCAACGGTGAGGAGATCGGCGCCGGCGGTCCCGCGTGCGACATCGCCGTCGACCCGATCGACGGCACGACGCTCACCTCGCTCGGTCGCAACAACGCGATCTCGGTGATCGCGATCTCCGAGCGGGGCACGATGTTCGACCCCGGCCCTTGCGTCTATATGGACAAGATCGCGGTCGGCCCCGCGGCGGCCGACGTGATCGACATCGACGCGCCGGTGAAGACCAACCTGGCGGCCGTGGCGAAGGCCCTGGGTGAAGACGTCGACGACATCACCGCGGTCGTGCTCGATCGGCCGCGCCACGAAGCCATCATCCGGGAGTGCCGGGAGGCCGGCGCCCGCATCAAGCTGATCCAGGACGGCGACGTCGCCGCTGCCATCACCGTGGCCACGCCCGACAGTGGCACCGACATCCTCTTCGGCATCGGCGGCACGCCCGAAGGCGTGATCGCGGCCGCCGCGCTCAAGTGCATGGGCGGTGAGATGTTCGGTCGCCTCTACCCGCGCAACGACGAAGAGAAGCGGGCCGCGCTCGACGCGGGCTACGACCTCGAGCGCGTGCTCACCTCCGACGATCTCGTGTCGGGTGAGGACGTGTTCTTCAGCGCCACCGGCATCAGCGACGGCGATCTGCTCAAGGGCGTGCGCTACTGGGGCAACGGCGCGAGCACGCAGTCATTGGTGATGCGATCGAAGTCGGGCACCATCCGCACCATCGACGCCACCCACAAATGGCAGAAGCTGATGAAGTACTCCGCGCTCAAGTTCGACTGAGCCCGATCGGCCTACGGCTGGGTCGGGCCGCTCGCGTCCTGCTTCGTTCCCACGATGCACCGCGCCACGCCCGGAACGCGGACCCTACCGTCCGTTTCGAACGCGCTCACCTTCGCCATGGCGTTGGCACGAATCCGCCTCCGCGCCGGTTCGTTGACCCGCTGAAGCGCCGCAACGGCGAGCGAGACGTGCTCGCTGATCATCTCCCAATACTGCGCGGGCGATCGCGTCACAAGTTCGACGTCGACGTCCCACTCGGCAACGTCGCGCAGCCCCGCGCGCTCGTACAGGGCACTGACATGTCCCGGGGCAGTGCACCGGAACATGTTCGGCCCGTCCGGATCGGGTGGCGCTACCACCACCTCGGTCGCGATTGCCTGCATGGCGATCGTCGTCCACGGGTTTTCCTCGGGCTTGACCCAAACCGACGAGCAGAGACGTCCGCCCGGCTTGAGCACGCGCGCGAACTCGGCCGTTGCCTTGGCCATGTCGGGGAAGAACATGTACCCGAAGCGCACAGAGACGCTGTCAAATGTTGCGTCGTTGAACGGCAGATCATCGGCGCTGCACACCTTCGTCTCGATATTGGCAACCCCTTGCGCTTGGGCTCGTCGCGCCGCTACGTCCAGCATCTCCGCCGCGAGGTCGGTCAGCACGACGCGTCCCTTCGGCGACAGTCTGGCGATGCTCAGACCCGGCTCACCAGTGCCCGCGGCAATGTCGAGATGCTGATGGTCGGAAGCGATGTCGAGGCGCTCGATCATCGCTGCACTCACCGGGCCGAGCTGCTCCATGATGACCGAGTCCCACTTCTCCCAGCCCGCAGACAGCCCGGCCCACGCCGCTCGCTGAACGTCTCGGATCTCATCGGCGCTCGGCATCGGCCCTCCCGCTCTCAATGCATCCACCAAACACGAAGGCACTCCCCGTCGTTGTGATCACCCGAGGTAGGGCCACGCGGCCGACGAGGTGGTGACGTAGTCGTACACCGACCAGCCGATCGCCTTCGTGGTGCGCGCGGCGCGGCGCAGGTCGATGTTGTCGGTCGTCGTGCTGAGGTCGGCGATGCCGCCGACGATGTGGACGGGCACATCAGACCCGACGCGTGTGCGGAGCAGCTTCACGTTCTCGACGCTGTAGGTGTACGCGTTGCGCAGCGTGCCCGATCGGAACGTGTAGTACGCCATCGGCATCCACACGTCGACGAACGGTTCGACGCGCCGGTACGGGAAGTCCGGCCAGAGCACCGGGTTGAGGAACTCGAGCTGGATGGCCGGGTACACGATCGCGGCGACCGGGCGGCCGTTCCCCAGCAGCGCGCGGGTTCGGCGGGCCAGCGTCACCGTCCGCGCGTTGCGAGTGGGTACGTCGGCGACGTCGGTGGCCTCGATGTCGAGACCGAGACCGTCGAACGGCAGCGCCGCGATTCGCCGGATCATGGCCGTATCGCGTGTGAGGTCGACGAGCGACGGCAAGTACCACGCGACCACCTTGATGTCGTCGTGGCTCGCTCGCGCCAGGATCGCCTTGATCAGCTTGGCGTCGGTCAGCGCAGTCGCCGGCGCGCCGTCGGGATTCGCAACCTGGAGGTAGAGCGTTCGCACGCCGAGCGGCGCCAGGTCGTCGACCGACGCGGCGACGAACGGCGGCGGTGCGCCGTTGGCCTGCAGACGCGGTGTGTAGTCGAACACGTCGACCCAGGTACCGAGGCCCGAGAACGCGCCCACAGAAGGCGACGCAGCCCGCGCCGTCGACACGCTGAGAGTGAGGACCAACGCGAACACCGACACCAGGGCGGCGACCATGGGTGTCGCCCGCCGCGCCATCGGGCCTACAGTACGCGGCCCATGACCGACTCGATCCTTCACGTCCCGCCGGGCGCCGGTCCGCACCCCGGCATCGTGATCGGCGCCGAAGCCTTCGGCATCAACGAGTTCATCCACGGCGTCGCCGAGCAACTCGCCGCGGCCGGCTACGCCGTCCTCGTCCCCGACTACTACCAGGGGACGGGGCCCACCAACCCTGAGGCCTACGACGACTTCACCGAGGTCATCGACCACATCGGCCGCCTCGACTTCACCGTCGCCACCCGCGTGCTCGTCGACGGCGTCGACCAACTCCGGCGTACGCCGGGCGTCGACCCCAGCCGGATCGCGGTGTGGGGGTACTGCACCGGCGGGACCCTGGCCTGGCTCGCCGCCTGCCAGCGCGACGTGGCCGCCGCAGTGCTGTTCTTCCCGAGCCAGCCGCGCTTCGAAGCGCTCGGTCCGCTGACGCCGGTCCACGCCCTGGATCTGCTGTGGATGCTGTCGTGCCCCACCCTGTTCATCTACGGCGACGACGACCCGGTGATGCCGCCCGAGCTACTGGCCGACCTCCGGGCTCGGATCGCGCGGTGGTCGGTGCCTGCCGAAGTGAAGCTCTACCCCGGCGGTGGGCACGCGTTCAGCGCGCCGTGGGGTGTGATGCGCCACGAAGCCTCCGCGATCGCGTCGTGGGACGACGCAGTCGCGTTCCTCGACGCGTCGGTCAGGAACCCGCGACCTTGAGCCGCGTCTCGGCGCGCGCGAGCGCGGCGAGGGCCTCTTCGTTCTCGGGATCGCGCGTCAACGTCTCCGACGCCCGGCGCTTCGCGTTCTCGGCGCGCGTCACGTCGATGTCTTCCTTGAGCTCGGCGAGGTCGGACAGCACGACGAGATGATCGCCGGTCATCTGCACGAACCCGCCGTGCACCGCGGCGACTTCCTCGCCGTCGCCGGGGAGGATGATGCGCACCTCGTCGTCGGCCAGCGCGCCGAGGTACGGCACGTGGCCGTTCAGGAACGCGATCGCGCCCTCGACCGGACGGCACACCACCATCTCGGCCTCGCCGTCGAACAACACCTGCTCGGGCGACACCAACTGCACCGGGAACGCGTCGGGCATCAGGATTCCTGCAGCGACTTGGCCTTGGCCAGCACGCTCTCGGCCCCGCCGACGTTGAAGAACGCCTGCTCGGGCACTTCGTCGAGCTCGCCGTCGACCAGCGCCTCGAACGACTCGACCGTCTCCTCGATCGACACGAAGATGCCCGGGAGACCGGTGAACACCTCGCCGACGAAGAACGGCTGCGACAGGAACCGCTGGATCTTGCGGGCCCGGGAGACGGTGACCTTGTCTTCTTCCGACAGCTCGTCGAGACCGAGGATGGCGATGATGTCCTGCAGCTCCTGGTAACGCTGCAGCACCTCCTGCACTCGGCGCGCACACGTGTAGTGGCGGTCCCCCACGATCTCGGGCGCCAGGATGTTCGACGTCGATGCCAACGGGTCGACGGCCGGGTAGATGCCGAGCGCCGCGATCTGGCGGGAAAGCTCCGTCGTCGCGTCGAGGTGGGTGAACGTGGTGAACGGCGCGGGGTCGGTGTAGTCGTCGGCGGGCACGTAGACGGCCTGCAGCGACGTGATCGAGTGACCCTTGGTCGAGGTGATGCGCTCCTGGAGCTCGCCCATCTCGTCGGCCAGCGTCGGCTGGTAGCCCACCGCGGACGGCATGCGGCCGAGCAGCGTCGACACCTCGGAACCCGCCTGCACGAAGCGGAAGATGTTGTCGACGAAGAGCAGCACGTCTTGGTTCTTCACGTCGCGGAAGTACTCGGCGACGGTGAGCGCCGAGAGCGCGACGCGCAGACGCACACCCGGCGGCTCGTCCATCTGGCCGTAGATGAGCGCGGTCTTCGCGATGACGCCCGACTCCTGCATCTCCAGCCAGAGGTCGGTGCCTTCGCGGGTGCGCTCGCCGACGCCGGCAAACACCGACACACCACCGTGGTGAGTCGCGACCCGCTGGATCATCTCCTGGATGAGCACGGTCTTGCCCACGCCCGCGCCGCCGAACAGGCCGATCTTGCCGCCCTGCACGTAGGGCTCGAGCAGGTCGACGACCTTGATGCCGGTCTCGAACATCTGCGCCTTCGGCTCGAGCTGATCGAACGGCGGCGGGTCGCGGTGGATCTCCCACCGGTCCTCGATGTTGGTGAGCTCGGCTTCGGTGACGTCGAGCGGCTCGCCGATCACGTTGAACACGTGGCCGAGCACGCCGTCGCCGACCGGCATCGTGATGCCCTTGCCCGTGTTGCGGACGACCGTGCCGCGGCGCAGGCCGTCGGTCGGCTTCAGGCAGATGGCCCGCACCCGGCTGTCGCCGATCTGCTGCGCCACTTCCGACGTGATGGTGATGGTGTTGCCCTCGAGTTCGGCGTCCATCTCCAGCGCGAAGTTGATCTCGGGCAGCGCGTCGGGTGGGAACTCGACGTCGACGACCGGTCCGGCGATCGCAACGACGCGACCGTCCTTCAGCGCGGTCTCGGGGGTGTCGGCGGTCATCGTCATGCTGTGGCTCCTGTAGCTCAGCGGTCGGCGCCGCGCGCGGCGAAGAGCTCCGCGTCGCGACCTTCGATGGTGTCGGAGAGATAGTCGGTGTCGTCGGATGCGCCCTGGCGCAGCGCCTCGGACCCGGAGACGATCTCCATGATCTCGGTGGTGATGGTGTCCTGGCGGGCGCGGTTCATGACCCGGCTCAGGCTGGTGATGAGGTCGGCGGCGTTGTCGGTCGCTGCCTTCATGGCGCGCTGGCGCGCGGTGTGCTCTGACGCGGCGGCGTTGAGCAGCGCGGCGTAGACACGGGAGTCGACGTAACGCGGAAGCAGGAGGTCGAGGATGGCCTCCGGCGACGGTTCGAACTCGTACGTGGCGGGCACGTGGTTGTCACCGTGCTCGTCGGCCGGGAGCTCGGTGCGTACGAGCGGCATGAGCGTCTGGCGCACGACGGCCTGCACGCCCGCTGATCGGTACTCGGTGTAGACGATCTGCACTTCGTCGGTCTCTTCGGCGACGAACGCACTCGTGGCCGCCGCGCCCACGCGGCGGGCGTCCTCGTAACTCGGGCGGTCGGTGAAACCACTGGCGACTGCGTCGATCGTGTAGCCGCGGTAGCGGAAGTAGCTCTCGGCCTTGCGGCCCACGAGCACCAACGAGTAATCGCGGCCGGCGGCGAGCTCGGCCTGCACAGCCCGTTCCGCTTCGCGGATCACCGACGAGTTGTAGGCGCCGCAGAGCCCGCGGTCGGCGGCGATCACGATGAACGCGACCCGACGGATCTCCGGGCGCGGGGTGAGCAGCGCGCTGTCGCCCGCGCCTCCCCCACCGGCCGCGAGGTCACGCAACACCTGGGTGACGGCGGCGCTGTACGGACCGGCAGCCGCAACCGCAGCCTGGGCCCTCACGATGCGGCTGGCGGCGATGAGTTCCTGCGCGCGCGTGATCTTCTGTGTCGACTGAATGCTCTTGATCCGCCGTCTCAGAACCCGCTCTTGCCCACCAGCCATCTCGGATTACTCGCCCGCTTCGGCTTCGGCGGCGGCCACCGACACGGCGGCGTCCTGGGCGGCTGCCGCGATGCTGGCGACAAAGGACTCGTGGAAGGCCTCCACCGCCGTGCCGAGCGCGTTGTCGTCGGGGAGCGCGCCGGTGTCACGGATGCCCTGGAGCATGCCCGCGTGACGCGTCGACACCCACTCGTGCAGCTCGCGTTCGAAACGGCGCACTTCGGTGACCGGGATGTCGTCGAGCGCACCCGACGTACCCGCGTACACCGACACGACCTGCAGCTCCACCGGCATCGGCGAGTTGAGCGGCTGCTTCAGCAGCTCGACCAGCCGGTACCCGCGCTCGAGCTGCGCCTTCGACACCGCGTCGAGGTCGGAGGCGAAGGTCGCGAACGCCTCGAGGTCACGGAACTGCGCGAGGTCGACCTTGAGCGTGCCCGCCACCGAACGCATCGCCTTGATCTGCGCGGCGCCACCGACTCGTGACACGGAGATCCCGACGTCGACCGCGGGCCGCACACCCGAACGGAACAGGTTCTCCTGCAGGTAGATCTGGCCGTCGGTGATCGAGATCACGTTGGTGGGGATGTACGCCGAGACGTCGCCCGCCTTCGTCTCGATGACCGGCAGCGCGGTGAGCGAACCAGCGCCGAGCGCGTCGCTCAACTTCGCGGCGCGCTCGAGCAGACGGCTGTGCAGGTAGAAGACGTCGCCGGGGTAGGCCTCACGGCCCGGCGGGCGCCGCAGCAGCAATGACAGCTGGCGGTACGACTCGGCCTGCTTCGAGAGGTCGTCGTAGACGACGAGCGCGTGCTCGCCGTTGTCCATCCAGTGCTGGCCGATCGCGCAGCCTGAGTAGGGCGCGAGGTACTTGAACACCGCGCTGTCGGCCGCGGGCGCGTTCACCACGACCGTGTACTCCATCGCGCCGTGTTCCTCGAGCGTGGCGACGGTCTGCGCGACGGTCGAGCCCTTCTGGCCGATGGCGACGTAGATGCACTTCACGCCCTGGCCCTTCTGGGCGAGGATCGTGTCGATGGCAACGGTGGTCTTGCCGGTCTTGCGGTCACCGATGATCAGCTCGCGTTGACCACGCCCGATGGGCGTCATCGCGTCGATGGCCTTGATGCCGGTCTGCAGCGGCTCGTGCACCGGCTGGCGGCCGACGATGCCGGGTGCTTGCACCTCGAGGCGGCGCTCTTCGCTGGTGTTCAGCGGACCCTTGCCGTCGATGGCCTGGCCGAGTCCGTTGACGACACGCCCGATGAGCGCGTCACCGACCGGAACCGAGAGGATGCGCCCGGTCGCCTTGACCGCGCCGCCCTCCTCCACGTGGCTGGCCTCGCCGAGCACGACCGCGCCGATCGACTCCTCGTCGAGGTTCAGCGCGAGGCCGAGCGTGCCGCCCTCGAACTCGAGCACTTCGTTGACCGAGGTCTCGGGCAGGCCGGCGACGCGCGCGATGCCGTCGCCCACTTCCAGCACGCGACCCACGCGGGCTGCTTCCAGCGACGGCGTGAACGTCGAGACGTGCTTGCGCAGCGCGGCTGCGATCTCGTCCGCATTGATCGTGAGTTCGGGCATGTCAGATCTGCTCCCGCAGTTGTTCGAGTCGGTGACGGACCGAGCCGTCGATCACGAGATCGCCGACCCGGGCGACGATGCCCCCGAGCACCGACGGATCGATGACGATCTTCACTTCGACGTCTTTCCCGGTCGCGTGGTTCAGCGCCTCACGGAGCCGCTCGGTCTGCTCGGGCGTGAGCTCGATCGCGCTCCGCACCTCGGCGACTGCTCGTCGCTGCTCGGCCGCCGCCAACTCGACGAAGCGGTCGATGATCGCCGGCAGTTCCGCGGCGCGACCGGCGGCAACGATGAACGACGCGAGCGCGGCGCTGGTCTGCAGCGCCTTACCACCGAGCAGGTCCTCCACCACCGAGACGCGACGCGCGCTCGGGAGCGCGGGGTCGGTCAGCGCGGTGCGCAGCTCGTCGGACCCTTCGAAGGTCCGCGCGAACCGGAACAGCTCGTCCTG
>Ga0075026_100000198_pt1 | contig 22876 bp, 17 predicted proteins | sample Str012_2_FD_71392 | JGI IMG/M metagenome (GOLD analysis project Ga0075026, IMG submission 71392) | Freshwater sediment microbial communities in response to fracking from Pennsylvania, USA - Straight Creek_MetaG_SC_2012 | ecosystem: Environmental > Aquatic > Freshwater > Creek > Sediment... | reverse complement strand
GTTCTTGGGAATCTCGGACATCAAAGCGAAGGATCTCGCCAACCTGCGATTCCTCCCAGGCGTGGCATTCAAGCTCAAGCTCCAGAGCCTCGTCACGCTGAGCAATCTCTACGCGACCCAGGAGCAGGCGGTCACCGAGCTGTACAACAACATCCTCGCTGCTGAGGATGCAATCGCTGCGCTCGTGTCGTTCAACTCTGGTGACATCATCGCGCTGCTCGTTGACGTGCTGCATCGCCAGATCAAAGCACTGCGCCTGGGTCTGCAGACTCAAGGTGGCGGCCAAGATCCGACTGTTCTCGACGCCGCGACGCAGACCAACCTGACCAGTCAGATCACTGCAGAGGGCCTGAGTCAGGCCGACGCCATCAGCCTGACTGAGAGCCGCTACAAAGGCTTCACGCCATATGCACCACCACAGTCGCAGCTCAACACCGACATCTCGACGTACATCTCGAGCCAGACCGCCACGTATCTGATGCTGGTCAACTTGTGCACGCTCATGGGCCGTGCCCAGACCATGTACTCTGGCATCGATGCTGTCATCAATTTCGAGTCGAACTTGATGAAGAAACTACAGGCGATGATTCGTCTGTTCGCGATCGAGAATTGTGGACCACCCGACACTGGCATCCAAGTCGAGCATGCGGTCACCAACTTCCTGACTGCGGCCACCCAGCGCTTGAACAACACCGGTCGTGGTCACTGCCCGAGTAATGAGCCACTGCGCCGCGCCGGCCAGAACCTCGACGCTGCGATCCGCAACCGTGAAGCCTTCCTGTCGTGCATGCTCGACAGCCTCTCGCTCGGCATCGCCGATCTGCGTGCGGCACTCACTCTGGTGAGCAGTGGCTACGCGCTCTTCACCAACATCCGCCAGATGGCGCGTAACTTCCCAGACCTCGAGAAAGAGATCCGCTCACTCAACCTGCGCAACATGCTCGGCATCGAAGGCCGCGAATACTCGGCGCTCGAGGCGCTGCTGCAGGCCACTCAGTGCTTGCTCCTGAACTGCAACAACCCGCTCGTGCAGTCGGTGGGCGAAGACATGCTGTCGACCTTCCAGGTGCAGCTCGATCGACGTCGCTCGAGCGCTGTCACCATGTCGTCGTTCGATCAGGTACCGATGATCGCTGCGTCTGCACGCACCAACAATCGCCTCAACCAGATCTTGCGTGTCGTTTCAGCTATCCAGGCCGTGCTCAATCTCGATCTACATGCGCTCTGCGCGACACAGGATCCGAAGACCCAGGCGTCGCTCAACAACCAGCGCACCACGGCATCCGGTGCTGCCTTTGGTTCGACGCCAACCACGCCGATCCAACCGTCGAACACGCCAGCCGGTACTGTCAACTCGTCCATAGCAGTCCAGCAATTAGCGCAATCCCAGGTGGTCAATGGACCGATCTACAATGCCCCGACGCAGTCGAACCCGCCTGCGTTCTCGAACGCTGACGGTGCTACCAGCCTGGCATAGTCCTAGTACGCTGTGACCATGGATAGTGCACAGAAGCCAGTCGAAGGCAGCGGACTCCGCCATGAGGAATCGAACCCGGCTCTGATCGCCAATGTGGTCAAGGCCGTACAGTCGCTCTTCCCAGTCGTGTCGGCAGACAGCAAGACCCGTATTGAGGTCTCGAACGTCCGCGTCGACCCGAAGAGCTTCGACCCTGATGCGCTCGCTCAGTGGCAGTCGGCGCGCCAGCAGGGCAAGACCCTGGGCGGCGCGATCCTCGCCAACGTTGTGCTCATTCGTGACGACAAGGTCGCCCAACGACTGAACAACTTCCGCCTGGGTCAGCTCCCGATGATGGGTGCGCTCGGCACCTTCATGGTTGGCGGCAACGACTACTACACGCCGATGCAGCTACGCCTGAAGCCAGGTGCGTACACGCGCGAGAAGACCAACGGCCAGTATGAGACGTTCATCCCGACGAAGGGTGCACAGCTCAAGGTCTACATGGATCCCGCCACTGGCGTGATCAAGACCGAGATCTGGTCCTCCAACGTGAGCTGGTACGCCCTCGTGCGTTCGCTCGGTGTGACTGATGACCAGATCCTCGGTGCGTGGGGCAACGACAAGCACGCCCGTGAACTGCTCGAGCGCAACAAGGTCAAGAATCCTGACAAGGATCTCGAGAAGTTCTTCCGTGCCGTGTTCGAGAAGAAGCAGAACCGCGATCTCATTCGTGCCGGCATCGAGCAGCGCAACCAGTCGCTCGACGGCATCGACAAAGCAGGCCAGGTCGCCGCGGTGAAGACGTGGATGGAGGGCCAGGCCCTCGATCCCTACGTCACCAAGAAGACGCTCGGCGAGGCGCTCGACCACCTCAGCCCGCAGGTGCTGCTGCAGGCGTCGCGCCGCATCCTCGAGGTCAGCCGTGACACTGCGGAGCCTGACGACCGTGACGCCATCGAGTTCAAGACGCTGCACCACGTCGACGACATGGTGCCTGAGCGCATCACCAAGATGGGCCGCCGGCTGACCAAGAAGCTGCTCATGCGCCTGGGCAAGCCCGACACGACGATCGCCAAGGGTTTCGGTGCGAACTGGCTCAACCCGGCCACCGTAGGCTTCTTCGGCGGCTCTCGCGACATGGAAGGTGGCCTCGCCAATACGGCAGAGGCAGCCAACCCGCTCGCCATCCTCAGCGAGCACTCCAAGATCACGCTCACTGGCGAAGGCGGTATCGGCACCGAACGTGCGATCACTACCGACGCGCGTCTCTTCCGCCCGGGCAGTTCGAACTTCATCGACCTGGTGCATACGCCCGAAGGTTCGCAGATCGGCGTCACCACGCACACGTCGTGGAACACCCGCAAACGCGGCAACAAGCTCGAAGCGCTGTTCATGAAGGTTGAAGGCGGAGTCGCCAAGACGCCGGTGTGGCTGTCGGCCGAAGAAGCCAATGACCTGGTGATCGGCTACCCCGAATACTGGGACATCGACGGCAACGGAAAGCCCAACGCGAAGCAGGTGCGTGCCAACAAGAACGGTGCGATCGAACTCGTGCCGCCCAGCGAGGTGCAGTACGTCATCCCGAGCGGCCGCTCGATGTTCGACCACACTTCGAACGCATCGCTTTTCTTCGACGCGACCAGCGCGAACCGCGGCATGATGAGCGGCAAGCACATGACCCAGGCGCTGCCGTTGGTGCACCGTGAGCATCCGCTTGTTGATCTTGTCGACGGCCGCGGCAACAGCGTCATGGAGACGCTGGCGAAGACCTTCACCATCCGCTCCAAGGTCGACGGTAAGGTCACGAAGGTGACGCCATCGTCAATCACAGTGGGCGACACCGTTCACGAGATATTCGACAATTATCCGATGCAGGCCAGCGTTGCGCTCAACCACATCGCAGTGGTCAAGGTCGGCGACACCGTGAAGAAGGGTCAGCTAATTGCGGACAGCAACTACTCCAAGGACGGTAAGCTCGCCCTGGGTGTAAACGTCCGCACGGCCTACATGCCGTGGAAGGGCGCACTCAACTTTGAAGACGCCATCGTCATCAGTGAGAGCGCTGCAAAGAAGTTCTCCTCTGAACACACGCACCGCGAGCAGCTCGAAATCTTGCCTGGTGTCGTCGTCGACAAGAAGCTGACGCAGGCTCAGTTCCCCACGCTCTTCACCGCCGACTCGTTCAAGCTCCTCGAAGAGACTGGCGTCGTGAAAGAGGGCTCACGTGTGCAGCCCGGTCAGGTGCTGATCGCTGCGGTGAAGAAGGTGGACTTCGACGAGCACGATCGTTCGTCGAAGAACCTGTCGAACATCCACAAGCTGCTTGAGCGCCCGTACCGCAACGTGTCTGTCGTCTGGAGCGAGATCTTCCCGGCGACTGTCTACCGCGTCGTGCGCAATGGCGACATGATCACGGTTCATCTGAAGACCGAAGAGCCGATGCAGGTGGGCGACAAGCTGTCGATGTCGTCGGCCGCCAAGGGCACCGTCTCTGCCATCGTTCCCGACGACAAGATGCCGCACACCAAGAAGGGTGAGCACATCGAGGTCATCCTCAGCCCGCACGGCATCGTCAGCCGCGTGAATCCGAGCCAGACGATCGAGCAGGCTGCCCAGAAGTGGGTGAAGGAAACTGGCAAGAAGTACGAGGTATCGAACTTCAAGAACGATAACAACCTGGCCAAGGACGTTGCCGATAAGCTCGAGAAGGCGGGGATCAGCCACGAGGAATCGCTGTTCGATCCTGAGACTGGCAAGTGGATCGAGAAGCCGGTGGGCGTCGGCTACAACTACATGATCAAGCTCGATCACCCAGTGCGGAAGAAGTTCTCCGCTCGTGAGCGTGACGGCTACACCCAGGACGAGACGCCGACGCGCGGCAAGGGTGTGGGTGGTCAGAGCTACGATCACCTCACCACCTACGCGCTGCTGGGCCACAACGCCCACGCCATCCTCGGCGAGAGCGCTGGTATCCGCGGCACCAAGCACGACGAGTTCTGGCACGCCTACCAGGCTGGTGAGCTGCCACCACCACCGAAGGTGCCCTTCGTGTTCGAGAAGTTCCGCGCGTTCCTCAACGCTGCGGGCTGCGACACCCAGCAGCGCGGCAACACGCTGCACTACCTACCGATGAGCGAGAAGCGCGTCCGTGATCAATCGAATGGCGAGATCAAAGAAGGCACGCTGATCAAGTCGAAGGATCTCGCTGAAGAGAAGCACGGCCTCTTTGATCCCGCCATCACCGGTGGTCTCACCGGCGACAAGTGGGCGCACATCGAGCTGAACGAGCGCATCCCGCATCCGCTCTACGAGAAGACGATCCGCGACGTGCTCGGCGTCAAGACCGCCGACTACTTTGGCCTGATCGCCCACACCAAGTATTGGAATCCTGATACTGCCAAGTTTCAGGACGAGCCCTCGAGCAGCGCGCTCACCGGTGAAGCTGCCTTCAAGAAGCTGATGAGCTTCGACGTCGACGACAAGCTCGCCGAGGTGAAGCGTGGTCTGCGCACCGCAGTCGGCAGCGATGCCAACAAGCTGAACCGTGCGGCGCGCTACCTGCGCGGCCTCAAAGAGACGAAGCTCGCACCGTTCGAAGCCTACATGACCAAGGCGATCCCGGTGCTGCCGCCGAAGTACCGCCCGATCATTGAGATGAAGGGTGGCGCGCTGCGCGTCGCTGATAGCAACCTGCTCTACCGCGACGTCATCCTCACCAACGACGCGCTCGCTGGTGCCAAGGGTGCAAGCCTGCCCAAGGAGTCGCTGGCGACCGCACGCACCTCGCTCTACCAGAGCGTCGGTGCGCTGATCGGCGTGAACAACGCCCTCACCCACCGCGACGATCGCGAAGATGCCCAGGGCCTCATCGACACCATCAAGGGTAAGAGCAACAAGACCGGTATGTTCCAGCGCCTCATCGTGGCGCACCGCAACGACTACAGCGGCCGCTCGACCATCGAGCCTGACGCCAGTCTGGGCGTCGACGAGATCGGCATCCCCGAGGAGATGGCCTGGAAGCTCTACAAGCCGATGGTGGTACGCCGCCTCAGCCAGCTGGGCAACAAGCCCAGCGAGTCGATGGAAGCCGTCGAGAAGCGTACGCTGATCGCGCGCCAGGCTCTCGACGAGGAGATGAAGAACCGCCCGGTGTTCTACAACCGCGCACCGTCTCTCCATCGCTGGTCGATTGCCGCTGCATTCCCGCGCATCAGCGCCGGTAAGGAAGTGAAGATCTCACCGCTGGTCGTCGGCCCGTTCGGTGCTGACTACGACGGCGACACCATGTCAGTGACGCCGCCAATCACTGAAGCTGCACGCCGCGAATCGCTGAAGCTGTTGCCGTCGCGCAATCTGATCTACGACAAGGACCGCAGCCTCGCCTACGGCGTGAGTAAGGACATCATCAGCGGCATCTTCGCGCTGACTAAACCAGGCGCGCCGTCAGGCAAGAGCTACGCCACCGCGGATGATGCGATCGCGGCCTATCACGCGAACAAGGACGGCCTGCTGATGGGCTCCTTGGTCAAGATCGAAGGCCGCCCGGCCCAGGTCGCAGTCGGCTGGCTTATCTTCGAGAAGATCGTCCCGGCTCGCTTCCTCGGCACCATGGCTGCGCCGATCGATGGGAAGAAGCTCGACAAGCTGCTCACTGACATCGCCACGCGATCGCCCTCCGATTACAACCAGATCTCCCGCCAGCTCACTCAGGCAGGCTTCCAGTTCGCGGCCGCAGCGGGTGGCATCACGTCGACCATCGGCGAGCTGAACGTCGATCGCACCAAGATCGATCGCCTGCTTGGCCAGATGGAGAACAGCATCGCCAAGGCAGGCACGAACAAGCAGGACCGCATCGCAGCCGCCAAGAAGAGCTTCGACGAGATCAACCCACAGCTCGAGGAGATCGTCAAGGGTCACCTGAAGGACGTAAACCGCGGCTACCACAGCTTCATCGAGTCAGGCTCGAACAACAAGAAGATCAACCAGATGACGCAGATGCTGGCGTCGCCGGTGATGATGTCTGATGTTCACGATCAAATCGTCCCGGCGGTGGTGAAGAGCAGCTATGCTCAGGGTATGAAACCCAGCGACTACGTGCTCACCACACCAGGATCGCGCAAGGGCCTGGTTGCTCGCTCACTCGCTACCGCGCTGCCCGGCTTCCTCGCCAAAGAGATCGCCGGCAACGTTGGTGGCGTGCGCATCTTCGACCGTGACTGCGGCACGACTCGCGGCATCGAAGAGCCGCTCAAGCCGCCAGCTGGCATCAAGGATCACGACGTCGATCTGCTCGATCGTCACCTGCTGCGCGATGTCTCAGGTACCACGTTCAAGCGCAACGATCCAGTGACGCCCGGCATGCTCTCACAGCTGCGCGACAAGCACCTGCTCACGATCTGGGTACGCAGCCCGATGACGTGCCAGGCAGCATCGCCGCCCTGCCAGATGTGTGCCGGCCGCGCGCCCACCGGTGAGTTGTGGCCCATCGGCACGAACATCGGCTACAACTACGGCCAGGGCATCAGCGAGCGCTCCACACAGCTCACCATGAAGATCTTCCACGCTGGCGGCACAGTTGGTGCCGGTGAGAGCCTCATGGAAGGCTTCGATCGCCTGAAGGAGCTGCTCTCGGTTCCTGATGTGATCAAGAAACAGGGCACCGTTGCCACCATCGGCGGCAAGGTTGAAGAGACGCGCCTGGCTCCCCAGGGCGGCTACTTCGTCTACATCGGCGACAAGAAGGTCGAGCATCATGTCCAACAGGGCCGTGATCTCGCGGTGAAGAACGGTGACGTGGTCAAGGCTGGTGATCCGCTCTCCACCGGCAACTTCAAGCCGCAGGAGATCGCAGACCACAAGGGTCTGCTGGCAGCCCAGCAGTACGTGGTCAACCAGATCCGCAAATCATACCAGGATGCCGGTGCTATCGTGCGCAAGCCGGTCATCGAGGTACTCGCCGCGGGCCTGATGCGCACCGTCGAGGTCACTAATGACGGCGGTGAGCCTGACCTAGCGATCGGCGACATCATCCACGAGAACGACTACGAGATGCGCAAGAAGCGCAATCCAAAGATCGAAGCCAAGCCTGCGTTGCTCGGACTGAGCCAGAAGCCGCTGCAGTCGAAGGATCTGCTCGAGCGCCTGAACTTCCAGCGCCTGGACGACGCCGTGCGTGACATCCCATCGTCGGGCGGCTCGAGCGATCTCACTGGCGCGAAGAGTCCGATCGCTGGTCTGGCCTACGGAGCGGCATTCCGCCCCGAGGCTGACAGCGCGTTCAACGCGGGCGTGAAATACTAGAGGATCGGGCTGATCAGCTTCGGATAGCCGCCGGGAATGATCTCGACGTCAATGTCGACATCCTTCTTCTCGTCGTTGGCCTTGGCGTAGACCTTCTGGATCTGTGACGTGAGCGTCTTCATCTCAGAAAGAGCCTTGGTGAAGGCTTCCTTACCAACGATGGGCGACTCGCATTTGTCGAAGAGGAACTGTGCCACTTTGGCGGCAGCAGCTTCGATGGTGGTGTTGCGGTCAGTCTGACCGGGGTGGAGAGTGATGATCATTGTTTCGTTCTCGTTCTCGTTTTCGTTTTCGCTGGAGCTAAAAGAAAAACCGAAGGGGCCACACGGCCCCTTTTCAGTTCTTCGATCTGAGGAACGCGACAATCTGCTCGCGTACCCAGTTTGAAACGTTGCTGCTTCCCGTCTCTTGGAGGAGTCGGATCTTCAGCTTCTTGACGTCATCAGCTGGCAAGTAAACGCAGACCCGGTGCATTGCTGCACCGGGTTTGCTGATCTCGCCTTTGGCGAGCCTAGACATCCATGGCCTCGACTGCCGTGATCTGGGCCTTCGGATCGGTTTCCAGATTGCGCATGATGTCGAACACCTTGTCCGTCCATCCTGCCAGCGCCGCCACTTTGTTGGTGGGGAACTGCGAAGTCCCGTGGGACTTCAGGTCGAACGAGTAGATGGTCGGATCAGCGTCATGCTTTTTGCGGAAGGCAGCCAAGCTCTGAGCAGGGTTTGAAGTCTGCCATTCGCTCGTCGCCATCCACGCCTGCATGTCGGAGAGGATCACGATGCGATCGTACGAGCGATTGGCCGTCTCGAAGATCGTGTGGAAGTTCGTTCCACCGTTGATGCGCTTCTGCACGATGTTCTCGCGCAGGGCCAGCAACTTCTGATCGCGATCGAAATTCATGTATGCGCCATGGTCGGCGAAGTACATGAAGTCGCACTTCGGGTTGGCCTTGTAGAGCACCGCTGCGAAGAGCGCACCGATCTCGAACGGCGAATACTTGAAGGTACCCGCACTGTTCATCGAACCCGATGCGTCGAGCGCGACGAGCGTGCGCCCATCGAGCTTCGGCACATTGGACATGGCGATCTCGATAGCCTTGTTGATGGCCGTCAGGATCTGCTGGACCTCGTCGCCGCTGGCTCCCTCGATTGCCTTGAAGGCCGAGATGAACTGCGTCGGCATGATCAGCGCCTTCTTCACCTGCTCCTCATCGGTGAGCAGCTCACAGGCGTTCTTCACGCACTTGGGAGCTTGCTCCATGATGTTGCGCAGGTTCATCAGGCAGGCCATGTAGCCCATCTGCTTTTCCTTGAAGATCGAGGCCCACGCGGCGGCCTTGGCCTTCACGGGATCCTTCTCATTGCCGGCCTCTGAGAGCATGAACTCCCAGGTCATTGCCGGCTTGATCTTACCAGTCATGAGCAGGTGGACTGCGTGCTTCTCATCCTTCTTCTTCTTGCCAGTGGCGAGCTTCGGATGGACGAGGTTGACCAGGGTGATCAGGCTGAGCCCGTCACCGTTCTTGTTGTACTTGCTGACCGAGTATTCGTCGAAGCGCTTGAACGCTTCGGCGAAGCCACGCTTCAGCGCGTTGGGCAGCATCTTGGTGGGGCCGAGCTTCATCTTCACGTACGCAGCGATCTCGATGGCGTCATCGAGGCGCTTGACGATCTTGTTGAAGAAGCTCTTACGCCAGGGGAAGCCTTCCTTCGATTCACGGAGAGCGATCTCTCCCGCGATGACGTGGGAGATGGTGCGCAGGCCGTGCACGTGGCGCACGTAGAGCGCGGTCTGGGCCACGAACTTGAGGTCGCCCTTGGCCTGGAGCTGATCGATGAGCGAGGTGAGAGCGACGAGTTCGGAAGCGCCTGAACGATAGGCACCATCGATGACGACGCTGGTCAGAGCCAGTGAGACGAGAGCCATGCGGGGCGTCTGCTTGTACGCTTCACCGCCGGCTTCATTGGTGGTCTTGGTCTGGCGTTGGACGCCGACGACCTTTGGTGCGAATCTGCCTGCCATGGTGACTGCTCCTTTCAAGGAGAGGATGGTGGGTGGAAGAAAAATCCATGAGGATGATACATGAGCGTATTTTGGGACTGCTTTGTAAGCTGTTCAGAAGTAACGTTCATGCTGACTGCATGGAGAAGAAAATCTGCGAGGATGCTGCGAATCGTGTTGCCGAGCGTATTAGGCTCGGTTCTTAGTTATGGCAAGAAGTAACGACATCGCTGACTGCGCAGAAAAGAGCGAGAAGAAAATGTCCGAGGATACCGCTGACAGATATTTTCGTGTGCTACCGTTACACTACGGCCCCAGTGGAGGAGCCGCTTGGAGTCGAACCAAGGCCACGTTCTTGAAATGAAGTAACTGTCGTGCTGACTGCGGACAAAAGGTTGTGAAAGAAAAAGGCCGAGGATGAGTGAGAAGAGTTTAGCTTGTTAGAAAGAAGTAACTCGTCTCGTGACTGCGGCCGAAAGAAAATCTGCGAGGATAAGTGTTGCCAGTGTTTTTCGTTTCAAGTGAAGTAACCGGCAACGTGACTGCGCAGAAAAGAGCGTGAAGAAAATGGGCGAGGATAGGTGCTACCAGAGTGTTTCACCAAAGAAGTATCTGGTTGCGTGACTGCGCCCAAGAAGAAAAGAGGTGAGGAAAATGCGTACGGTCTTTTTGTGGCTGCTGCTCTGCCAACTGAGCTATACCGGACACAGGGTCCGGTAGCCGGATTCGAACCGGCGACCTGCTGCTTGGTTAGAAGTATCCGTGTCGCTGACTGCACCTCGAAAGGTTAGAAGGGAGGAAACCCATGCGGTAGCGTCCCGCATGGGTTACGACGTTATACCATAGCATAACAAGTCAAGGCCCTACTTCAGACGAATGGTTCGTCCCGTTTCGTATAGCCAGTGATGACCACCTTGCCGTCGATCTCCATCGAATCGAACAGGCGGTAAGCCCGGCCGATCGCGATGAAGCCGATGGCATCGAACGAGTTCCCAAAGAGGACTTCGTCGATCTTGCGGTGGTCGGGCTTCGTGTTCATGAAGTCCGCATGAGCGTTGCAGAATCGGATTACATACTTGAGGAATCGCGAATGCGGTCTCACGTAAATTGTATTTCCGAGCAGCTCGTAGGACTTTGTGTCGGGACTGATCGTCGTATCGCCAGAGGCAATCTCCGAGATACGTTCGATAATCTCGACCATCTGCACGTCCACGAGTGGTAGTGGATTAGACGTTTCCATGGGTAAACGCCAGGTGTTCCTTCTCGATCGTGTCCTCATCGAGTACGAATTGGAGCATCGAGTTGAGTGCCACATAGACATCACTGGTCTCAATGGTGAGGTTATCGTTGCTATTCAGCGGATACATCGTCCGCACGGTGAAGGCCAGCCGTGCCAGGTCGATTGCCCGGCTGAAAATGAGTCGCTCGCTGTGCAACAGATGCGGTGACAACAACAGCATGCGATCGATGTCTTTGAGCAGATTCTGCAGCGGCTTGCCAGGACTCCGCTTCTCGTTCAGCCACAGGCCGCACACCGTGTTCTTAGTGTACGCAAGCGGCACGACATTCACGAGCAGATCAATGTACTGACGTACTGAAATAACCATGCCGCCTTTGGCATTTGCCCAAGCACTCGACTTCTCGTCGCCTACCGTGATAGCGTTGGCAGCTTCAAAGTTGGCGAGGTCAACGCCGAGAATACGCTCGCTCGAAGCGAGCTTGTAGGCATCCGATAGTGCTGACTGGACCGACTGGACATACCAGCCATCGAGGCCAGTTACGCGGAAGTTGAAGGCGCGTAAAAACGGGACGATGTCAATCGCGGCCTGGACCAATTCCTTGGTAGCCTCGATGAACTTTCCCCGCACACAGATAGCCGGAACTTCGCCGCCCAGGCGCACGATGCGCTCGGCGATGAACTTGAGGACATTGTCGTTCTTCTGAGTCCCTGCAGCCCGGTACTGGGCATGCAAGAGCTGGAGCACCGCCGCGCGAGCGTCTTCAACGAAGCTGCGGACGGGAGTAGTGGTATCAACTTGATTGATGGTGTTCATGAGAAACTCCTAACGGAATGGAATGGGGTTGGAGGACTAGAAACCGGATCACCGGATTACCGAATCACTGAATCACCAGATTGGACCTGTGCCGCCCATGGGATGCTCCAAATGACGACAGCTGTCGTGGGTACCAAACCACAGCTGCCATCGTGATCACGCTTCAACCACGGTACCCATCAAAGCGGTTCCGATTAGGATCCGCGGGCTGGTTGAAGCTGTTCTTGATCGCAACAGCCAATGCCACCACAGTCACGACAGCTGTTGCCAGCTGGATGACCGAAGAGGCATCTCGTACGAACCGATCGCCAGCACTGGGCTGAGCGACAGGAGCGAAAGTTGGCTGAGCGTTTTGGTTGCCATTGAACATGACGACCTCCATAGCCGGAACGGTTGGCTAAGCCCTAGCCCATTTTTCGGGCTAGTGTGCTTTTCGGAGGTGTCTTGTTTAGCTGCCGCGAATCCAATCTTCATCCCCAGGCCGAGGCCCAGAGCGAAGACGAGTAGTACGAGGCCAGTAAGGAGCGGGAGTGCGTGATCAGAAATGAACTTCGTCATTTCGTGACCGGGATCAGATGGAAACCACGGGTGAAAACCGACCAGCGAGCGTCGGGTTGGAATACGCCTTCACAGATCATCAGCTCGCCTTTCGTGTCGACGACGCGCACACCCGCTAAGCCGCCCAGAGGGAGGTAGCGGATCTGCCCGACGACGCGCGAACGCGGGCCGATGTAGCGACGACCTTCGCGGTCTTCGCAGATGTTGATCACCAGCGATTCACCGAACACTACTGGGCGAACCCGGTAATGCGCGATGATGCACTGGATGTACAGCGGATCCTTCACGCAGGCTCCGAAGCTGACAGCACGGGCGATCAGGTTGTTGCGACGAGTCGTCGCCTCAGCCACCGCCTGCTGCTGTTCAGCAAGGCGCTGCTTGGCGCGGTCCTTGCTGTGCTTCTTGGCCAGGTTGTGCATGTTGGAAGAGAGAAGAGTGGTCATGACAGAATCTCCTGGAGAGGTTGATGGGTGAGGGAGACTTCAAGCCGCGAGGCGGAAGCCCACAGCGTTAGCCATGTTGCAGAGCTGGAGACGGGTCTGGGAATCGACGAGCGAGAGTGCGTTTGCGAATCGCTGCACAAAGTACGCATGGAGCGCTTGTGCTTGGCGAAGCTCTTGCTGAGCGAACAGCATATCTGCCGTATCAGCGAGATCGGTACTCTTGAGGAAGCTGATTTCATTCTTCGCTTGGCGAAGACGGCTCGCAGCGAGCCCGAGGTTGGATTCGAAGAACAGAACGATAGACATGGGAACTCCGTGTGCATGGGAGATGGTTTGAAGCACAGTACAGAACACCTGTACTGATCATGGTCACGTGAAACTGAACTCCCTGCTGCCCGTGACGCAGCAGGGAGTTGTTGATCAACCGTTTCCGAATGGCGTGCGGGAGAACCCGCTCGGAACAATCGATGTTGCAGCGGCACGCTGGTATCCATTGGTGGATCTACTCGTGTCGACGAAGCCATCGTTTGGCAGGTACCACCATTCGGTGACCTGTGTTCCGACTGTCTGACGGATATGGAAGCATCCCGTTTCACCGCCAGGGGCAGTGACGTTGACGCCAACAATCTGCATCATGTCGTGCCCACTGAAGCCGCCGTTCCACGTGGAGTTGAGCGCCAGGCTCGGGCCAAGGAACGGTTGTGGTGACTGCGAGAAGCTGGTGATTTCGAAATCATCAGATCCTGCACCACTCAATTTCAGCAGATACAACCCACCGTTGGTAGCAGTGGCGATGTATCGCATCTCGACGGTGCCATCTGAATACGTCATTCGCAGACGCTGGAGATGTATGATGCCACCCATCACATAGTCGCCATAGCAAGCGAAAGCGATGGTCTTGGTGGCTTCAGTTCCGTAACCGTTGAGCGTGTACCCGTAGGTCAGGAACTGCCAGGAACTGTTCAAGGTGAGCGAGCAGTTCTGGTAGGCGTGGTAGACCGAATCGAGATTGGTGTCGAAGGCGACACCGTTGGCAAAGGTGGCGATACCGTTGTTCGGATTCGGAGGAGGCGTGACACCTCCACCTCCGCCACCGGCACTGGAACCTGAAGATCCACCTCCACCACCTCCGCAACCGGAGAAGAGCAGGATGGACAAGAACATGAAGAGAGCGATGAATGAACGCATGGCGTTCTCCTTTCTTGCCGTTCTGCCATTGTCGGGCAGCGGCTGTTGGTGACGAAAAGCAGCGCCCGGCTCCACAAAGAGCCGGGCGCGGGGGTCGTACATGTGAGACGCAGGATGTGTTAGCGCATGGGAACCTCCGAAGGGTGCGTGTTGGAATGGTCGAAAGCCACCTTTCGGCAGCTATGATTTCCCACGTTAGCCTTGTAACGCATTTTCGACCTGAATTTAGGTCCATCTGGCAGGGGTAGGACGCCTCGGTACCATCGAGCCATGGCCTGCCAGAACTGCCCATCAACGGTGAAACCGACGTCCTCGGCCAAGGCTGGCAAGCCGTCGACCATCCGTACCCAGGCCCGCAGTTACACCGAAGAGCAGGCCATCATCGCCAGATACCCAGGTTACTCACTTCGGCGGCAGGTTCTCGGTTCTAACTCTGTCATCCTGGTCTTTACCAAAACATGAGCACTCTCCGTTCTCCATTCGCAACCCTTCAAAGCAGCGAGCAGCGTGCACGCCCTGCTGGTGCATCGTTTGCTGGCATGTGGACTGGCCGCGTGGCCTACGTTCACCGTGATGCTCGTGGCCGGATCAAGTTCCTCTTCGACATCGTGCCATTGAGCGGTTGGCCTGCTGCCAGCGAAGACATTGCCGGAGCTACCAGTGGCTCTCGCATCGCCGCACTACGCGGCGTCGCACGTGTACGCATGCGCCAAGCCTTCGTTGGCAACTTGCGCAACCTCGCAGCGTCGCCGACCGGCATCATCTGTGTCCCAGAAGTCGGCTCCGTCGTCTCTGTCGAGATGGACGAAGCGGGATGGATCATAACCGGGTTCCATTCTGGTCCGATTGTCGCAGCAGACGGTAGCGTTGCAGCGCTCAACGAGGTCAGCTTCAATCCTGGGTTCGAAGAAGCACAGCCTGCGATCAACGACGATACACGTATCCCCTGGCTCTACGGCATCGATGAGGGCGACGTCATCCTTGGACGCGGTGATTCGCGGTTGAAGCTGCGCAAGGAAGGCGTCTTCATCGGCTCGAGCGTTGAGTGCCTGCATCTCTACAAGGCTGACAACGGTGAACTCTTCGAGCGCTACACGCAGTTCGAACGCCGTGCAGTCGGTCGCATGAGCTACCACAAGATCTTGCTCGGCGTGAATTCAAAAGCGCAGAAGACGAGCGTAATTGATCTGCCGGCGAACGATGCGCTCGTCGTCAACACCGACGTCATCGAGTCGTCACCGTACTACAAATCGAACAAGTCCTACGTCGTCACGCAGCGCGGCCATGTCACCAAGAGTACCTGTGATCTTGGTCGTATGGCTGGTGAAGTGCTGCCGATGCCTAGCGAGGTGATGAGCGAGACGACGCAGGCGAACTTCACGGTGATGCGCGACACGGTCATCCGACCGACGACAGCACCGACTGGGACCAACGCGGATGTCAGCGAGCTGCAGAGCACGTCGCAGGTGGTGTTCGATCAGCAGGTGGGTGCGGACGGCAGCTTCCACATCCGTGCCGGTAACCTGGCGCGCACCCCAGGCTCGAGCCAGCTCGGACAGTCCAGTCAATTGAACTTCGAATTGTCCTTCGATGCCAAGACGCAGGACTTTGTCCTCAAGGTCATGCAGGGTGGCCAAGAGACAGTAGCCGTCAAATTCAATGGACTCACCGGCATCGCGTCGTTCGAAGCTGAGAACGTGTTGCGGTTGAAGGCAAAGCAGGTGATCATAGAGGCCGATGCTTCGATCGCACTCTCGACGCCGGGTGCTTTCACATTGTCTGGATCCAACTTCCAGATGAGCCAGGCAGGCGTTCTTCAGGTCATGCAGGACGTCGTAGCCGGAATCATCTCACTCACCAAGCACACGCACCCCTATGTAAACGTCTCAGCCCCGTCGATCACGTCGCCACCAGTGGCATGATCTTCTGGGTTTGTTGCGTAGGGTCGTAGGAAGACTAGGATTCTGCTCATGCAACTCTACCTGAAGCCGCCGCAAATCGTTCCGCGTGAGTTCCTCTCGGCCGGTGATGCGGAGAAGGTGGCGGCCATCCGTCTGACCAGCCCGCCCGGGTACTGGGACGACGAGATCCGTCAGACGCTTCTGCGCGAGCACCCGTACATCCCGCCAGATCGCATCCTGATCAACTTCAGCCAGCGCGATGATGCCTCGGGCACTGCGATGGGCTACGTCTCGATCACTGGCAGTCCGACCATCTCGATCCCCATCATCGTCAAGAACCGCGAACTGGCTCCACTCGACATCCTGATCATCCACTCGCCCCAGGGCACGCCGGGTGCTCAGGCAGCTGACGACGGCCAGGATCAGCAGGGCGCTGGCGACATGGAAGACGACAAGGTGCTCCCGCTCGACGAGGACACCTTCACCCAGGCGCTCGACGCCGGCCAGATCGGCGACGTCGTTCCGCACCACCAGATCACCGGTGCTGCGTACACTGAAGATGCGTCTTCGCTGCGCCTGCCGTTCCGCGGCCGCACAGTTATGGCCGGTCTCGACCCGACCAAGCGCATGCTGCCTTCCCTGGCTGCTCTGCTCGGTGCGACCGAACAGCAGAAGGAAGCCTTCGGCAAGATCCTCAGCGGCGACAAGAACATCGCAGCGGGTTTCGTCATCCACAGCTCAGGCCGCGTGGTCGATGAATGGCTGAACGCCCCGGCACCGGCCAACTCACCGTTCGCCAAGATCGCTGCTGTCGAGATCAACCGCGGAGTCGCCACGGTCGTCTCGAGCATCCCACTCGAGATGAAGACCGCCGACTTCCTGGCAGCTGACGTGTTCGTCGATGACGAGACCACCAAGGTCGCTGTCGCCTTCGATGCCATCAGCCTCTCGAAGCCAGAGAAGGGCCTCAGCCGCTGGCTGATGTTCGAAGACGGCACGTACTGCAACGCACCTGAGAAGGTTGCGGCGATGTCACTGAACGAGCAGGAGGAGAACTCTGCTGTCAGTGCGATGATGAAGAAGGCTGAGACCACAGCGATGAAGCTGGGACAGACGCTCGTCTTCGCCACCGACGATCTCTTCACTGCCCCGGCCAAGCTCGCCAGTGTTCGCTCACGTGAAGACCAGGGCATCGTTGAGCTGACGCTCAACGATGGTCTGCAGAACTTCAAGGTCATGCTCGATCGTCGCATCAAGCAGGCCACCTTCGAGGACAAGACCGAGACCTGGATCTTCCCGGCCACGGTGCGCGTCCTGGTGCTCAACGGCCACGCCCAGCTGCTCCCGCTCGAACCAGCCAAGGTCGCCAGCGTTCTCGAACGCAGCCTGACCGACCAGCTCGTTTGCAACCGCGGTCAGTTCACGCTGCTCGTGCGCGGTGAAACCTTCGGCGTGCCCCAGGTCGACGAGGCCAAGATGGCAGCGCTGCTCGACACCTACGTCACCAACAGCAACGATCTGCTCAAGATGTCGAAGGACGCAGCGCTCGTTGCGTCAGACGGTGTCGGCCTGGTGCGCTTCGGATCGAACATCCCTGAAGTCGTCGCCAACGTGGTGAAGCAAGCGTCGGCCTACGCCGAGTTGCCTGCGGTGCTGCGTGAGAACGTCGACGAGATCAAACTCGACTTCGCGCTGGCTGTGAAGCTCGCGTCGTCGATCGGCGATCCCGATGGCGTCGATGCTGTTCTCGGCGCTGGCTTCCTCACCCAGGACAACCTGGCTGAGTTCGTCAACCTGAGTGACCAGTTCAATCAGACGGTGAGCAAACTCGCTCGCCTCCTGCTTGCGATCCGCATGGGCTTCCCCGGAGACGAAACGGCCACCGTCGTCGCCATGAAGTCCCTCTCACGAGTAGCGGAACGTTTGCAGAGTGCCGGCCAGGAAGTGTGACCAAGGTCGATGGTCCCACACCGGAAAGTCCTTCGAGCTATTGCTCTCGTTAGTTACTGCGCGCTGAACACGGCAGAGACCCGCGAGCAACTGCTCAAGAAGCACAACGTCAAATTCCCAAGCTCGCCCGCTGCGTTCTGGGAACAAGAAGTTCTCCACTGGATGTCACCGGAGCTGCAAGCGCTCTTCATGACGACGGACACGTCGATCACCGGTGATTTCCGCCCGATGATGCTCGCTGCCAAAGATCTCGAGGTCGAGGACTACATCGTCTTCACCAGCCGCGGTCCCGACGTGAACGTCAACGAAACGATCCTGAAGTGGCGCAACCACGACTCAATCCGCGTCGCTCTCGAGTCGATGTTCCTTTGTGGTATCGAGATCGCGACGATTCAGGAAGATCTCCGCCGCATGTACAGTTACGCGGTCGACGAAGGAGATCTCCGTCGCTTCGCTGATCTCTACGCTGATCGAGAGTTTGCTCTCGGCGACAACTGGCTGTTCTACACGATCTGCATCGGTGAGCACGAGGCGATGTTCAAGCTGCGTCTGATGAAGATGCCGCGCGACTATGCTCGTTGGAAGCTCGGTGTGCCCGTTGCTCTCGACGCCGATGCTGTGCTCGATCGCATGATGAGCGATGCACACTTCACTTGCCAGATGATGAAAGCAGAGAGCGACAATCAGCTCTCACGAGACGAACTTGCTCGAGTAAAACTAGAACGCGAAACGATCTTCAAGTGCATGGATCGCAAGATCAAGTACAAGGAAGTATCTGGAGGATCGAATGTCAACAAAGCAGCGGATCAGATCAAGAGCATCATCCTGAAATACACGGATGAGACTCAGATCCCGTTGAAAGAAGACATCCTCCAGCAAGCCAGCAGCGAGCCACCGGCACCTGCCCAGTCAATATGAGCGCGCCAGGTAGCGCCGTTCACATGACACCGTACGACGCGGTGGGCGAATACTTCATGCTTGGTGGCGAGCCACTCGACGTGAAGTCGTATCCGTATCTCAAGGCGATCCTCAATACCCGTTGCCCCGAAGTCGGGCTGTTCACCGCGCGCCAGGTTGCGAAGTCGACCACACTGGCGATGAAGCTCGTGCTCAAGGCAATCGACGTTCCGCAGTCGTCGCAGATCTACGTCGCTCCGCTGCAGGACCAGGCCGAAGTCTTCTCGATGCAACGTCTCCGTGATTTCATCCTGGACTCGCCGATCGTGAAGGACGGATTCTTCACCGGCCCAGGCGTCATCGACCAAGTATTCCGCAAGGTATTCAGCAACCGCTCGATCATCGCATGTGGATACGCACAGCGCACAGCTGACCGACTGCGCGGTCGTTCAGCTGGTGATCTCTACTTCGACGAAATTCAGGACATCATCCCCGAGGTGATTCCAGTCATCAAGGAGTTGGCGTTCCGCGTCAAGAATCCGTCGTATTGGTACTGCGGCACGCCGAAGTCGTTCAACAACCACATGGAGGGAATGCGCGCTCGTTCGACAGGAAACGAATGGGCAGTGAAGTGCTTGGCGACTGGCTGCAAAAAGTGGAACATGAATTGGAACGAGAAGAACATTGGTCATACCGGTGTTATCTGCGAGCACTGTGGTCTACCGCTCAATACTGATTCAGGGCAGTGGGTAGCGTCTCGTCGCATGGACATCGAGAAGGGTAAAGATGCCCGCGTGACGATGGAGAGCTTCCGCATCCCGCAGCTCATCGTCAAACCGATTATGGACATCCCACGTAAGTGGGTCGAAATCCTCAGTAAGATCAAGAACTACACCGCTGCGCAACTCGCTAACGAAGTGTTTGGTCTTCCGTTTGATAGCGGCAGCCAGCCTATTACTCGCGAACAGCTCATGGCCTGCTGCATCAGTGACCGCCACAATGTGATGCCAGATCCGCGCGACACCACGCTACCTCCTCTCGTCATGGGCGTCGACTGGGCTTTCATCGGTGAGAATTCATTCACGGTGGTAGTGATTGGCGGATGGAATCCGTACCCATCTAAATTTGAGGTCTACTACTACCACATCTACAAAGGCATCGAGACCGACTCGAATCGTCAGGAACAGGACATCATCCAGATGGTCCGCAACCTGAACATTCGCATCGTAGCTGCCGACTGGGGTGCGGGCCACGTTCAGAACTTGCACTTGGTCAACGCCCTGGGTGAAGAGCGCGTCGCGCAGATGTGGCACACCGGCATGAACGCCAACGCACGCAAGGCCCAGCGCGCGAAGTGGGAACCAAAGACCCGCAAATGGCATCTGGCCCGTACGCCGGTTCTCACCGATACCTTCGAGAACCTTCGCCGCCGGCAAGTTGGCTTGCCTCGCTACGAAGAGTCCGTCGAGTTCTGCGAACACATTCTCGCCGAAAGTCTCGAGTATAACGACAAGACGAACACCGTGCAGTACGTGCATGTGAATCCTGACGATTGCCTGCACGCTCTGACCTACGCCATGCTCGGTGGCGAGTTACTCATCCGCGGCGATTTCGCTGGACACGGCGGTCAGGTTCAGGCGCAAGTGTCAGGACATGCGCGTGGCGACGCAGATCTCGAAGACGGATGGGGCGTAGGCCACGGAATGTACCAGTGAACCGATCCTTGCGTCGTTGCTGATCTTCCTCAGTCGCGTATCGTAACGGCTATGCCAAACAAATCGATGTTCCTGGCGGCAGTCGAGAAAGTTCCCGACGCCGTGGAGAAGATTGCGGCCTTGTCGGTCAAGGTTGCATCGATGCACCAGATCACCAGCCGCGGTCCAGTCCTCGATCCTCTCGAGAACCCGGAACTTGGACCTGAGCGCGCTGGCAACGGCATCGAACGCGGCCGCAACATCGGCAAGCTCGTCGGCACTCTCGGCGGCGCAGCGCTCGGCGGCATTGCCGGCCACGCGCTTGGCGGCGGGCTCCTCAGTGGTGCCACGCACTTGGGTGACTCGATCGGTCGTCACCTGCCTGGCTATGACGAGAACACTGCGCAGAGCGTCCATGACGGCTTCACCGACTTCGGCAAGATCGAGGGCACTGGCACTGGTGCGCTCGTTGGCGGTCTGGTTGGTCGCGCTGCTGGCGGCGGTATCGGTGCTGGCATCGGCCGCATCACATCCAACTTCGCATCGCCTGAAGCGCAGGCTGCCGAGAAGATCAAGCAGATGGACCCGGCAACCGGCCTGGCGCACATCCGCATGCTCGAGCGAAGCGGCCACGTTTCGCCGTCTGTTCTGCAGGCTATGAAGGACACCTACGAGACGCGCCGTGGCGGTCTCCAGGCTCAGATTCAGTCTGGTGTCCCGGTCGCTGCGAACTAACCATTACGAGGTCACCATGTCCGCACGCTACCGTCTCGCCCAGCTCGCTGAAAAGGTCAAGGTTGCCGGTCTCGCCGGCAAGTCGATGACTGATGAGCTGATGAAAGTCGCCAAGGCAGAAGATCTCACCCAAGAAGAGATCTCCCGCATCGCCGAGATGGCGAACCGCGATGTTCAGCTCGGCCTCTACAAAACGGCGACCGACAAACGCTTCAAGTTCGACCTCGCTGATCCAGCTCCCGTCAAGGCTGCTGCGCGCAAGGTCGCGTCAGTGGTACAGAACGCCGAGATCGGTTCCTTCGAGAAGGTTGCCAGTGCAATCGACGAAGTCGGTGGCGATCCGTTCGCAGCACCGTACCGCCCAGACGAGAACCTCTCGCTCTTCAAGCACGAGCCCAACGAAGCGATCTTCAGTAAGGTCGCCGCCGATCGCCTCGAGTTCGAAGACCGCACGCAGCTGTTCGAGCTGGACAAGGCTCGCCTCGAACTGATGTCGCTCATCAACGAAGGCAATCAGTTCGAATCGAAGATCGCTGGCGATGCAGTCAGTCACGAGAAGACCATCATCCAGGCCGCCATGGATATGGTCCACAACGGCGTGACCCTTCCGTCAATCTACGAAGCGCTCGCTGCTGCAGTCAGCGGAAGCACTGTCCCTGAAGAAGAGATGGAAGCTGCCGCCACGATCACGCGCATGATCATCGAGGGTTTGAAGGCCCGCGGCGTCGAGAACTACAAGATGGGCTTCCGCGATCACGGCGATCCCGAAGCGATGGCGAAGATGACGACCGACCAGCTCGTCGAGCGCTGCAAGCAGCTCTCGGCCTACGCTGCGCCGCGCCAGGAGAACACCTTCGCGATGCGCGACACCAAGACTGCCGAGATCTACCAGGAAGCCCACGTCGGCAAAGGTCCGTCAGCGACCACGCGCGACGAGTCGGTCAACGCAGGTATCACTGCACTCGACATGCTGCACCAGCGTCCGTCAGTGATGGACCACAAGGTGCCTCAGATGTACCTCGACGATGCGCAGAACACGCCGGGCGGCATGCCGCGCGTCATCGATGCTTCGAATGAGTTCGTCGTCGCAGTGAAGAACCTCGTCGGCGAACAGGGCCGTCTCCGCCAGGTGCATGGCGCACAGGAGTACCTGGGCCTCAAGCTCAAGCAGCTTGAAGAAGCGATTCGCAAGCTCACCTCGATCCGCAAGCTCGAGGAAGAACGCCAGGCCAAGGGTCCGAAGGCCGAGCTGCAGGGCGTCGGCTGAACCATGCGGCTTCCTCTCACCAAGACAGCAGGGCCGATCGACGGCGCAATCAAGGTGCTCAATCACCCCGCGACCGCGGCGGCGTCGACAGCCTTGACCCTCGCGCCGATGGTGAGCGATCTGATGAAGCCCAAGGAGCCTGAGCCAGTACAGCGCCGGCAGAAGATCGGCCGTCTCTTTCCCGAGGTGAAGACCAGCTTCGCGTTCCTCGCGCCCATCGCTGCGCGCGTCGGTGCATTCCTGGCCAAGCCGGCTGTCAGCGGTGCAATGAACGCTGCTGGTGCAGCCTCGACCGTGAAGTCGCTGATGCCATCAAAAGGCCCGCAGGGGCAGCAGGCTCCCGGCATGCACCCACCGAGCGGGGCAGGCACGTCGGAACCGTCAGGTGCTTTCACGCAGCCGATGACGCGTCTCGCTTCGGTGATCTC
>Ga0075026_100000197_pt1 | contig 22901 bp, 24 predicted proteins | sample Str012_2_FD_71392 | JGI IMG/M metagenome (GOLD analysis project Ga0075026, IMG submission 71392) | Freshwater sediment microbial communities in response to fracking from Pennsylvania, USA - Straight Creek_MetaG_SC_2012 | ecosystem: Environmental > Aquatic > Freshwater > Creek > Sediment... | reverse complement strand
CCGTCGAAGGCGGGCCGTATCGCCGCCAAAACGTAATTTTCGAGGCGCGCCACCCGATGTCCGGCGGATTTGCCGCCACGCTGGCCAATTTTACCGACATCCACACAAAAACCGTGCAGGTTGCCGGCGTGGTGCAGGACAACTCGGACCCGGTGCGGCGCTACGATCCCGGCCATCCCGATGCGGATTCGACCGGATACGTGAATTTTCCGGACGTCAATCCCGTGGAAGAGAGTGTGAACCTGATGGAAGCGGCCAGATCGTATCAGCTGAATGTTTCAGCAATCCAGACGACGAAAGCAATGATTCAAGCGGCGATTCAGATAGCGACTTAACCTTTTCGCGGAGGGGGAAATTGCATGGCAAACACGATTCAAGGACTGCCGGTTCCGGATCTTGGCGCGGCCGCCTCGAAATTATCATCCCGCACGGGCGCGCAATCCGATTTCTTCGAGGCGCTGCAAGGCGCGATGAATCAGGTCGAGCAATTGCACGGGGACGCGCAAAGCAAGGTTGCCGGAATGCTGGACGGCTCGGGCGACGATGTGCACTCGGCCATGATTGCGGTGGAAAAAGCGGGCCTGGCATTTGAAATGATGGTGCAGGTGCGCAACAAGATCGTGCAGGCCTATCAGACCGTCTCGCAAATGCAATTCTGATTGGCGGCTGCGGCGGGCTTCAAGTAAAGCCCGGATTTTTTTGAGCGGGCTTCAAGTAAAGCCCGGCCTTTTTTTGAAGCGGGCTTCAAGTAAAGCCCGCACCCGGCACACGAACCCGTTGCGTGGCGCGTTTGGGGGAAAAGCGCGCCGACTAATTCGCGGACATCACCACCGACGCCTATGGACAAAGTTCAGGAACAAATTCGCGCATTCCTGCGCGGGTTGACCCTCAACCAGCGATTTCTGCTGGGCGGAAGCGTCGTGCTAGTGGCGCTGGTGATCTGGCTGTTTGTCCGCCTGTTTGCCGCGGTTGATTTCAAGACGCTGTACACGGGGCTGGATCCGACCGACACGCAGAAAATCGTTCAGCGCCTTTCCATTGAAAATATTCCCTACCAGATTTCGACGGACGGAACTTCGATTGACGTTCCTTCGGACCGTCTCGACAGGATTCGCGTCGAGCTGGCGTCGGAAAATCTTCCGCACACCGGAAGAATGGGATTTGAGCTGTTCGACAAGCCCAACTGGTCCAGCAGCGATTTTTCCGAGCGTGTGAATTACCAGCGCGCCCTGGAAGCCGAGCTGGAGCGAACCATCGAAACGATGGATACCGTCGAGTCCGCGCGAGTTCATCTGGTTTTGCCGCGTGAATCGCTGTTCACCACGGAAGACCGCCCGGCCAAGGCGGCGGTTGTGGTGAAGTTGCGCACGCACCGGCTGGCCGATGAAACCGTCAACGCCATCGCCAACCTGGTTGCCAGCGCGTGGGAAAATCTTTCGCCCGACGATGTCACCATCGTGAGCGCGGACGGGCGCTTACCGCTGACGCCCGGACGAGCCGACTCCTCCGGCGGGCGGCGCGGTTTGGCGGACCTGGAAACGACGATGGCGGAACGAATTGTGGATACGCTCGCTCCGGTGGTGGGCGCGGAACACGTCAAATCCAGCGTGACCATCGAATACAATCCGAATTCCGGCGAAAGCACCCAGGAAATCTACGATCCGGCAGCCACCGCCGTATTGACCTCGCAAAGTTCACAAGACCAGACCAGCAGCAACCCGGCGGCGGGAATTCCGGGCACGCCCAGCAATGTTCCGGCAGCTCCGGCGACGTCTGCTGCCGGAACCGCCGCCGCGCAATCGGTTGCGGCATCGGCGCAGGCAAAATCCGGTTCGGTGACGCAGGGAATGACGAGCGATAGCAAGACGTTTGCCGTAAGCAAGACCACGCATCACACCATGGAGCCTGCCGGGCAGGTGAAGCATGTGGCCGCGGCGGTGCTGGTTGACGACGCGGTGGAAACGAAAACGGTGAACGGGAAGCCCCAGGAAACGCGCAGAAAACGGACGCCGGAAGAAATGAAGCAACTGGACGAATTGGTTCGCGCCGCCATCGGATTCAACACGCAGCGCGGCGATGAGCTTTCGATCCAAAATATTTCCTTTCAGGCGCCGCCGCCGGCGGACGCGCTTCCTGCGCCCACGGCCATGCAGAAAACTCTGCGCATCATCGAGCCGTGGACCTGGCTGTTGCGCTATGTGGGGCTGGCGATTCTTTTCCTGGTGATTTATTTGTTTGTTCTGCGGCCGGTGAAAACGCAGGTGCTGGCAACGCTGCGGGCTTTGCCGGAAAAAAGCGCGCATCCGGCATTGCCCGCCGCCGGCGGCGGCAAGGCTCCGGCAAAAGCAGGAACCCTGGCCGAAATGCAGAGCGAGCTACAGAATGAGCTGCTGGAGACAAGCTCCGACGTGATGCGAGCGGTGGCGCTCAAGAGACATCTGGTGGACAAGGTGAAGAAGGAACCGGAGGGAGCGACACGGTTGATTCAAAGCTGGGTCCAACAGGGAGATCAAGCGCGGTAATGGGCGTCGAAATTCAACCCCTGAGCGGGATGCGCAAGGCCGCAATTCTCCTGGTGGTATTGGGGGAGGAGGCCGCCAGCTCGATCTATAAAAATTTGCCGGAGGCGGATCTCCAGCGCCTGACGTCGGAAATCACCGAACTCGGCCTTATATCGCCGGAAGTCGCGGCGGCTGTTCTGCAGGAATATCATCAGCTGTCGCTGACGCAGGAATACCTGGCGCAGGGCGGTCCGGCGTACGCAACGCAATTGCTGATGAAATCGTTTGGCGAAGCGGGCGCAAAAACACTGCTGGAACAGGTGATGCGCTCGCAGGAGGATACCGCTCGCAGCCTGGTTTCGCTGCAAAAAGCGGACCCGCAACAGCTGGCCAAGTTCATTCAGGGCGAACACCCGCAGACGATCGCCCTGGTGCTGGCGCACATGAGCGGCAAAGCGGCCTCGGCGGTGCTGTCCATGCTGCCGGAAAAAGTACGCGGTCTGGCGGTGGTGCGCATGGCGCAGATGCAGCAGTTTTCGCCCGAGATGGTGCAAAAAATTTCCCTGATCTTAAGCAAGAAAATGATGTCGCTCGGCGAACAAAGCCGCCGGGGATTTGGCGGCACCAAAGCCGTCGCCGATCTGCTGAATACGGTTGAAAATGAACTGAGCACGACAATTCTGGAATCGGTGGAACAGGAAAATCCGCAGCTGGCACTTTCCATACGCAATTTCATGTTCACGTTTCAGGATTTCCAGGAAGTTCCCGAAACCAGTCTTCGGGAACTTCTGGGGCAGCTGGACAAGAAGGCGCTGGCAACCGCTTTGAAAGGCGCTTCCGCCGAACTCAGGGACCATTTTTTCAAGTGCATGTCTTCCCGCGCAGTCGAAATGCTCAAGGAAGACATGGAATCCATGGGGCCGACGCGTTCGCGCGAGGTAAACCAGGCGCAGCAGGACGCCATTACCCTGGCTCGTAAACTGGAATCGCAAGGGAAGATGGTTCTGAAAAATGAAACGGAGGATTCTCTTGTCGTCTAAATCATCGGGCTCGCGCGGGGCCTCAAGCACGGAGGAATTCCGGTATCCGCCCGCACCTGCGGGCAAGGCGGGGAATCCAGGCGACCCGGCGCAGGGCGTGATGCGTTGGACGCCGGGAGCGGGTTCGCTGGCGCAGGCCAATGCGGAGGCTGCCGCGAAGCGAGAAAGGCAATCGTGGGCTGGAGGAGTGGAAGCGGGCAAGGCGGAAGTGCGCGCGGAATTCGAGCAGCGCGCGACGAAGCTGCACGAAGAGGTGTCGCGAGCGCTGCGCGATTTCGCCACGGAACGAGATTCCTATTTTCATCGTGTGGAGCAGGAGGTTGTCCGGCTGACCATGGCGATCGCGCGCAAGATCCTGAATCGCGAGGCGCAAGTCGATCCGTTGTTGCTGACCGGAGTGCTGCGCGTGGCTCTGGAAAAGGTCGGAGCGAATACCAACGTCCGGCTGCGCGCCAATCCGGCCGACATTAAAATCTGGCGCGAATATTTTGCCCAGTCGGGCGAGAATTTTCCGCAGCCGGAATTGGTTGGCGATCCGGAACTCGATCCGAGCCGATGCATTCTGGAGACCGACCTGGGCACCACGGAAATTAGTCTGGAAACACAGCTCAAGGAAATTGAGCATGGCTTTTTGGACTTGCTTGCGCAGCGGCCTGGTGCGCGCTGATGCCTCAGCGGGACTTGTTGGAACCCTATTTCAAACGCCTCGATGAATTTTCGACGCTCCGCTGGGTTGGGCGCGTGATCAAATCCGTGGGACACGTGATCGAGTCGGAGGGGCCTTATGGCTCAGTGGGTGAAGGCTGCGGCATTTTGACCGCCGACGGAAAAACGTATGCTGGAGAAATTGTGGGATTTCGCGGGCGCACTGTGCTTTCGATGCCGCTCGAACGTCCATCGGGCATTCGGTATGGCGACAGGATTGTCAGCCGTGGGACGCGCCCTTCGATACCGGTGGGCGACGGTCTGCTCGGCAGGGTCATAGACGGCGCGGGAAAAGCGCTTGACGAAAAAGGTTCCTACCGCGCTCGCGAAAACTGGCCGCTGAATTCGGAAGCGCCGCTTCCACTGGCGCGCACTCCCATTCGCGATCCCATCGGGTGCGGGATTCGCGCCATCGACGGATTCATCACCTGCGGCCGGGGACAACGCGTCGGAATTTTCGGAGGCAGCGGCGTGGGAAAAAGCACGCTAATCGGAATGATGGCTCGCGGCACGTCTGCGGAACTTACCGTGCTGGCGCTGGTGGGCGAGCGCGGCAGGGAGGTCCGGGATTTTCTGGAAAATGCTCTTGGTGAGGATGGCTTGCGGCATTCGGTTCTTGTCGTTTCCACTTCGGATCAATCGCCCTTGCTTCGCATTCGCGCGGCGCTCGCGGCCACCGCGATTGCGGAATATTTTTGTAGTCTCGGCAAGCACGTTCTTCTCGTGGTGGATTCCCTAACCCGCTTCGCCATGGCGCAGCGCGAAATCGGCCTGGCAGCGGGCGAGCCGCCAACCGCCAAAGGCTACACGCCATCGGTATTTTCACTTCTCGCGCGTCTAATCGAGCGCGCCGGACATTTTGGGGCCGGGAGCATCACCGCGTTTTATACGGTGCTGATGGAAGGGGATGACCAGCAGGACCCGCTCGTTGATGCCGTGCGGGCTTTGCTTGATGGTCATATCGTGCTCGCCCGGAAACTTGCGATTCAGGGACATTACCCGCCAATTTCCGTGCTCGATAGCTTGAGCAGATTGATGCCGGCGGTCACATCTTCCGAACATCTGGCAAAGGCGAGGAGCTTGCGGCAACTGATCGCCGCTTATAGTGCGGCCGAGGATTTGATTCGCGTGGGCGCATACGAAAAGGGCGCGGACCGCATACTCGATCAGGCGCTGATTGCGCTGCCGGCAGTGAACGAGTTCCTACAGCAGAATCGCAATGACCGGGCGCCACTGGAAGAAAATATCGGCGCGTTCCTGGCGCTGCCGGGGTAGTCCGAACATGGCATTTCATTTTACACTCGAGGCGGTATTTCGGCTGCGGCACGGCCAGGAACGCATGGAGCGTTTGAGGCTGGACGCCATACTTTCCGAACTGGCGCAGGCGCGCGCAAGATTGCAACAGATGTCCGGGCAATTCCTGGAATCGCGCCGCCGCTTTCAAAAGGAACTCGGCGAGACGCTTGCCGGATCGGCATTGCAATTTGAATCGCTGAGGGTGGCGGGCGTCGCTGCCGCGCGTCTTTCCTTGCAGGGGCAAATTGGGGAGATGGAACAGCGGCGATCTCTGCAGATGCAAAAGTATTTGCAAGCCCGGCAGCGCCGGGAAATTCTTGAAAATCTTCGCCAACGCAAGCTCGATCAATATCGCATCGAACAATCCCGCAGGGAACAACGGGAACTCGACGATCTTTTCCTAATGCGTTTGGAAATTCCCGCCGATGAGTAAAGGTGCAGGCATAATCAGGACTCATCCGGAATAAAATTGCCGGGTCGCTGGGCAATGCTTGCCCTGGAGCAGCCGGCGCACCAGGCACGCGCTCTCGTTTCCGATCCCCCTGGTAACGCATCCCTTGTGGTTTCTTGTATTTCCCGTCACTCAATATTTTTTGGCCGCTTCGTCATCGGTGGCGCACCGCTTGCAATGTCCTCTTCGGAAATCGCTTTACGAGAATGGTTTGAGCTGAAGATTTTCAGCGAATGAATCAGCGGGAAAAAAGATGATACAGCCAACGCCCAATTCGAGCGTCTTGCCGGTGAATACGGCGGCTGCCCCGGCAGCGACGGTTGTTCCCGCGGGGACGCAACAGTCTTCACCGTTTGCCGCGCTGTTTCAGAGCAATGTCGAAAGCACAAATCAAAAAGGAAATTTGCCCGTGCCGGGCAAACCGCAGGATTCCGCTCGCGAACCCGAATCCGCCAGAATCAAGCTCGGCGCGCCGGGCGCGCCGTTCGCCGGGATTGCGTCGCTGTTTTTTGCGCCGTCTCTTCGAGCGCCTGCATCCGCGACTCCAATTTCGCTTTCCAAAAAAAACGCAGTTCGCGCGCCGCAGACCGCTCCCGCTGTAAATAATCCGCTCCTTCAGCCGTCCAGTGCTGCGGCACTCATCGCTCTGCAGATAAGTATTCCCCCGCAAGTATTTTCCGCCGTGGCAGGCAGGATTCCGGGAGTTACTTTTCCTTTGGAGACGGCTGCCGCCCCAGCGAACGGTTTGCCCGCTGGCGTTACGCAGGCGCTAACCGCACTTCCGGGAGACACTCAAAATGTTGCGTTGGCGACGCCGAATCTTTCAGCATCCGTAACAGCGAAGCCGCAATCCGTTCTTCCGGCGCAGCCCTCCGAAGTTTCTCCGGCTGACGCTTTGGTTGCGGCACCCGCGACGGAGAACCCCATTTCCCCAGCCGCACCCTCGCAGAATGGTGTCGCGTCGCCATCGCGCCTCCATAATGTTCAACTGAATGGCTTGTCTGCAAAGGAGGCGCTCACTCTAAATCCACACGCTCCTGATGTCGGATCGAAGCGCGCGGATATTGCCGTGGCAAAAGAATGGAGTCCCGATTCAGGATCCGCACAACATGCGCGTTCGCAAATCGGTTCCGCGCAACCGAGGCCTGAGGCGGTCCCGGGGCCCGCCGATGTGCCAAACGGCAGCCTGAAATTGGAGAATTTCGCGGCGCTGCTGGAAAATCGGCCCGGCGTAAATTTCTCGAATCGGCGAATCATCGCGCCGGCGCAGGGAAGCGCGAATAGTGGCGGTCCAGATACTGCTTTGCCGCAAAACAAAGTCACTGCGCTGCCCGATCCGCCAATTCAATCACGTCCTTCGGCGGCAACACTGGGGAGTGCGCCGCAGGGGGCGGAAAAAAATATCGTCAACGAAGTTTCCGCCGCTGCTTTGCACACAAGCGTCGCGCCACGCATGCCGAATCAGCCGATTTCGCCGTCCAGTGCGGCCAGCGGTTCGATACCGCAAAGGAAAGATGCCTCGAACAATTCACCAGGCAATGGAGCGAACGCGAAACAGGAGCAAGGCTCGAATGGTTCGGGCGCTGCATCGGGCACAAAAGTATTTGCCCAAACCATTGAGTCGGTCTCACCGAGTCACGTGCCCGCGCATTCCCCGTCTTTGGACGCAGCCGCTGCGGCAGCGACCACGCGAATTCCCGCCGAGACGCGCCCGGGCAGAGCCGATGCGGGGCGAAGCGAAGAAACAAATGGCCAGCTTCATCAGAATCTGCCCGCAACTGGCGCCGAAGGAAATTTGAATGTCGTCAGCGCGGCGCGCATCACGGACCGGGCCGGACAGACGGAAGTACGCATCGAAATGCAGACCGAATCCCTGGGCAATCTCGAATTGCGCGCGCACGTTACCGGAAACCAGATCGCGGCCACGATTACGGTGGCCCATCACGACGCCCAGGCGATTCTTGTCACGGAATTGCCGGCTCTGCACGGCGCTCTGGCAGAGAAGAATATTCATATCAATTCATTAATTGTTTCTCAGGGGACAAACAGTTCGCTGGGCGAAGGAGCCAGGGGGGACGGCGGTCAGAAAAATATTCCGCAGTCTCATGCGAAGCCGTTTCACGCGGGGCAGGGGGAACCTTCCCCGGCATATTCAGAAGCCCCCGCGGAGTGGAAGGGCGCGGGGCATTCCAACGGACGGCTCAGCGTTCTGGCGTAAGTCAAACGACAGGAAGGAAGGAAAAAAGTTATGAACGTAAACAATCTGGCTTCTCCGGTTGCACATGCCACGGCGAATTCCGGAGCATCGTCAACCAACGGCGCATCGGGTTCGGCAACGTCGGGCAACAGCATTGCGAACCCGAATCTCTTTATCACGCTGCTTAGCGCGCAGCTCAAGGCTCAGGATCCTCTGAGTCCCATGAGTCCACAGGATATGGTGAACCAATTGACCCAGGTCAGTTCGCTGCAGCAATTGATCAGTATCGATCAAAAACTGCAAACGATTTCAACGGCCACCACGGGTACCGCCGGAAGCACCGGCACCAAAGCTGCAACAGCAGGGCAATCCAATTCAGCAGGCAGAACCAACTAGGAGAAAACGATGCCATCATTTTCAACACCGTTATCGGGTCTGAACGCAAATTCGCAGGAGCTGTCGGTAATTTCCAATAATCTGGCCAACCTAAATACTGTCGGGTACAAAGCCGACGTGGCAAATTTTCAGGATTTGTTCTATCAGCAGATCGGCACAAACGGCGCGGGCGACCCACTGCAAGTCGGGGTTGGCACCAAGATCGGCGCGGTTTCGGGCCAGTTCACCCAGGGCAGCATCGAAGCCACTGGAGTTCCCACGGACATCGCCATTCAGGGCGGAGGATTTCTCACCCTGGTGAAGAACGGCTTGCAGGAATTCACGCGCGCGGGAAATCTTTCGGTCGCCTCGAACGGAGCGCTAACCACGGCGGATGGCGGCTTGATCCAGGGCTATCAAGCCGTCAACGGCATCATTAACCCGAATCAGTCGCTCGGCACTGTCTTCATACCCGCCGGATTGACCAGCCCTCCGAACCCCACTTCGAAAGTTTCGCTCACGCTCAACCTGAATTCCGGAACGCCGATTGCTCCAAACCCCGCGAGCCAGCAGACCGGCGCTGGAATTAATCCGGCCACAATATTGAAGACCGGCAGCGTCCTGGCCATCTCCGACGGGACAAACACTTTCTCCTACACCACGCTGGCAAACGACACGCTGAGCAATGTCCTTTCGGCGATTAACTCCAATCCAAATTTCACGGCCAACCTTTCCGGAAATTCCATCGTGGTTTCCTCCTTGAACGGCGCTCCCGTGACATTCACCACTAACACTCTTACCGACGCCGCCACCAGTCTGCAAAAAGAAACTTTCGCCGCTTCCGCCACGCCCACCACTGGTGTTTTCAGTACCTCGGTGGCAATTAACGATTCGTTGGGCGCCTCTCACGTATTGACCTTTACTTTTACAAAAACAGCCGCGAATTCGTGGAATTACTCGGTCTCGATTCCCGCGGTCGATGTTGGCGCGGTGGGCAATCCCGTTGTCCTCAAAACGGGCACCATGACGTTTAATGGTTCGGGCCAATTGACAACTCCCCCGGCCAATGTGGCGGGAATCGCGGTAAACGGATTCGCCAACGGCGCCAGCAATCTTACGTTTAACTGGCAGCTTTACGGTTCCAGCGGATCCGGCTTGCTGACGCAGGTGTCGGGAGCTTCCGCCACAGCCTCCACACTGCAGGACGGCTACGCCAGTGGAACGCTGTCGAGTTTTAACATTGATAGCTCTGGAACCATCGAAGGAGTTTTCAGCAACGGCCAGACCGTGCCTGTTGCTCAAATCGCACTGGCCACGTTCGCCAATGAACAAGGTTTGGAGCGCAACGGCTCGAACGATTTCCTTTCAAGCCTGTCTTCCGGGCCAGCAAATATCGGCATCCCCGGAACGGCAGGGCGCGGGACAATTACCGGCGGCTCTCTTGAACTTTCCAACGCGGATATCGCGACCGAGTTTTCCAAACTCATCCTGGCCGAGCGGGGTTATCAGGCCAATGCCCGAGCCATCACCACGTTCGATCAGGTAACGCAGGACGCAATCAATCTGAAGCAGTAACGATTTTCCCCGGCGGTCCGCAAGATCCCGCCCTCCGCGCCGCGAACGCGGGGGGTGGGGAAAAATCGAGAAGCGGCAATTAGCGCCCACGTGCCCCAGTCCAAGAGTTTTTTAATGAGAGTTTTCCTACCGGGCCGCCACTAAGGCCTGCCGCAAGGTTGTTTCTTGACGCGACCTTGGGTCCATCTCGCAACTCCATAATTTCGAAAGGTTTATCCGGCCGCTCGGCGTGGAATATAACCAGCCCATGGCGGCCGGTTTGGTGTGCGAATTGCATTCTTGGTAGTCGCCATGGCAGAGGCACCAGCAAGCACAATTGCGTCGATAGGCGGCAAGCAGGCTCGAAAGAAACGCCGCAGCGCCAGGATTGCAACCGGACTGGTCCTATTATTCGGATTTGGAGCCGGAGCGTGGTGGATTTTTTTTCATCCTCGCGCCGAAAATTCTGGAAATCAGGCGCAAGGGTCGCCGGCCAGAACGGTTTTGCCGCTGGAAAGCTTTACGGTGAATCTGGCTGACGCAGAGGAAGGGCGATTCTTGCGGGCCACCCTGGCGCTTGGCGTTGATGGCCAACTTCCCCCCGCCGGAAAAGGGGAGAGCAAGGTTCCTGAAACGGGCGCGGTTTCCATGGCCACGATTCGCGACTCGATTCTTTCCGTGCTGACGACATGCAAATCGTCGGATCTGCTGACACCGGACGGAAAAGCAAAATTGAAGGCTGACCTGTTGGGATCGTTGAACCGGGACGTGCCGGGCTTGAAAGTTCGCGAAGTGTATTTCACCGAATTTTTGGTGCAACGGTAAACCGTGGCGGAAATCGGGGTTGCAACGGAGCTGACGGCGGCGGGAATTTCTTCTTCCTTGTGGGAAGAAGCGGGATGGCTGGGATGCGATGTGAGCGTGGAACTGCCGGTCTACGGTTTTACGGTGGGGAAACTTCTGCACCTGGCGGTGGGATCGATTGTCGAAACGCAGTGGAGGAGCGGTTCGGACGTGCCACTACGCGCCAATCGGCGCCAAATTGCGTGGATCGAATTCGACGCGCTTGGCGAATCCCTGGCTTTCCGTGTCACCGAGCTTTTATGAACAGGATTTGGAAAGGCGGAAAAACGTGTTCGCAATAAATACAGACGAGGGGCCAGGTTCGTGCAATCCGGCCAGTACGCTGGCCTCCAGGGTGGCGGCATTTTTGGGCGGCCTGATATCGGGCGTGCGTGTTCATCGCCGCGAGCGGCGGCTGCGTGTATGCGAAATGCTCGCGCTGGGCGAAAAAAGATTTGTAGCCGTCGTCGAGTACGGCCCGCAGAAATTTTTACTGGCCGGGACGTCTCAGAATATCTCGCTGCTCCGCCATCTGGGCGCGGAAACCGAAGCCGCCAGCGGGGAGCCGCGCAAGGAGTCTGACCCCCGGTAACGCTTCCAAATAAAAAATGAACAATGCCATTCCATTCCGGCTGGCCGGTGCGAGTCTCGCCCCGCTTTTCTTGGCGATGGCGCTGAGCCTGTTTCCCGGCGCCGCCAAGGCGGCGCCCAGGCCGGTTCCTCAAGCGCGGTCCATTCCCATACCCGGCCCGATCCCGGGAATGAATCTGCGCAGCGATTCGCTGCCGTGGACGGTGGTTATTTTATTAACCGTTCTGACACTGTTGCCGGCGTTGTTGCTTTCGATGACGCCGTTCGTGCGCATCCTGATCGTTTTTCATTTTCTGCGCCAGGCCCTGGGAACGCAGACGGCGCCGACCAATCAGACGTTGCTCGGGCTGGCGCTTTTTCTGACGTATTTCGTGATGCAGCCGGTGGGGGTTTCGATCGACAAAGTCGCGATTGAGCCGTTTGTGCAAGGTTCAATCAGCGCCTGGCAGGCGGTCGAGCGCAGCGCAAGTCCGCTGCGCCAGTTCATGCTGAAGTACACGCGCGAGAAGGATCTCTCCCTGTTTATCGAGATGGCCCATGAACCGCGCCCCGGCAAGCCGGAAGATCTTTCGATGCGCGTGGTCGTCCCGGCATACATCATTTCCGAACTCAAAACCGGATTTCAGATTGGGGCCGTATTGTTCCTGCCGTTTCTGGTGATTGACATGGTGGTCGCGGCGATCACGACTTCGGTGGGAATGTTCCAGCTCCCTCCGGTGGTGATTTCGACGCCGCTGAAAATTCTGCTGTTCGTGGTGGCCGATGGCTGGAATCTGGTGGTGGGTTCGACGATGAAGAGTTTTTACTAGGGGCGAATAAGTGACGGTGGATCATGTGGTGCATTTGACGCGTATGGCGCTGCTGGCATCGTTTTGGATCACGTTGCCGGTTCTGGCGGCCGTGACGGTAATCAGCCTGCTTATCAATATCGCGCAGGTGATGACATCGATCCAGGACGTTACCGTCGCCACTGTGCCGAGGCTGGCCGCCGTGGGCGTAATTTTATTTTTCATGACTCCGTGGATGCTCAATCATTTGGTTACCTTCACCATCCAGTTGTTCGCGGATTTCCGTCCGTATTGCCGTTGAAATGATCGTAACGATCGCAACGATCGTGAGGATGAATCGTGGAACGCGAAATATTGCGCTGGCTGGCGCAAGTGGCTCCGGTGGCGCTGCGGGTGGGGGGAGTGCTGACGTTTGCGCCGTTTCTGGGCGACCGCGCAATTCCCAATCGCGTGAAAGCGGGGTTGCTGGTGGTTTTAACCGCGCTGATTTTTCCGGTTGTGCCGGCAAGGCCCGCGCTTATTGGTCCGGTGGATTGGGTGCAGATGGCGATGGGCGAATCGCTGGTCGGATTGCTGATGGGATTAAGTCTGCAGGCCGTGTTCGAGGGCATGCAGTTTGCCGGGCAGCTTTCCGGGATTCAGCTGGGGTTGTCGCTGGCCACGCTGTTTGACCCGCAAAGCCAGGCGGACTCGACCGCGCTTTCGGTTTTTTACAACCTGGTGACGCTGCTGCTATTTCTGCAACTCAACGTGCATCACTGGTTGTTGCGCGCACTCGATCGCAGCTTTGTCTATTTACCGGCGGGCGGCGCGGTGCTGACGCAAATGATGACCCGGCAACTGATTCATGTGATGGGCGCGCTGTTTGTCTTGGGAATTCAGATTGCCGCTCCGGTCCTGCTGGCCACGATGATGATCGATCTCATCCTGGGATTTTTAAGCAAGGCTTCGCCGCAGTTTCCAGCGTTGCTGCTGGGGATTCCGATCAAGAACCTGACCGGCTACGCGCTGCTGATCGGCGCGACAACGATGTGGCCGGGAATACTCGAGCGACGCTTTGCATCGGCCATTGGCGCGGCGGAAAAGATGCTGCATCTGGCTCATTAATTTTAATTCGTCTTAATTCAAGGGAGGGGAAGTGGCGGGAGCGGATCGCAACCAGCAGGCAACACCCAAGCGCAGGCAGGACGCGCGCAAACAAGGGCAGGTGGTTCGCAGCCGCGACCTCACGAGCGCGCTGGGGTTGCTGGCGGTGGTGTTGCTGGTGGGCTGGCAGGCGGGAATCAACGTCGGGCCGTGGCGAAGTTTACTGGGGCAAATGCTGGGCAGTGCGCGAAGAGGCAATGACCAAATGGTTGGAACGATTGCCCCGGTACTGGGGATGTTGCTGCTGCGGTGGCTGGCCGCGCCATTTGCTTTGCTGTGGAGCGTGACGGTGCTGGCGAGCGTGGCGCAGGGTGGACTGGTTTTTTCCGTTGCCGGGCTTGAGCCCAAATGGGAGCGGCTGAATCCGGTGACGAATCTGGGCAATCTGTTTTCGATGGCCGGGCTTAGCCGGATGTTGAAATCGTTTTTGCCCGCCGCCGCGATTGTTTATGTTGCCGTGGCGATTGCCGAACGCGATTGGACGGCGGTAGTGGGTTCTTCGCGGGCCAGCAGCCCGATGCTGCTGGGATGGATGTTTGGCCGCTGGTTTGAAATTTCCTGGAAATGCGGCCTGGTGCTGCTGGCCTGGGCGGGCGTGGATTATTTCTTGCAGCGCCGCAACCTGGAAAATTCACTGAAGATGACGAAAGAAGAAGTCACGCGGGAATCCAAGGACAACGAAGGCAATCCGCTGGTGCGCGGACATATCCGCAAATTGCGCCGCGAGATCCGCAGGCGGTGGACGCTGAAGGATGTCCAGCGGGCCACGGCCGTGGTCACCAACCCGACGCACTTTGCCGTGGCCATCGAATATCGCCCGGAAAGCATGGCCGCTCCGGTGGTCATCGCCAAGGGAATGGATCGCGTGGCGCGGCGCATTAAGGAAACCGCGCGGTGGCACAACATTCCAATAGTCGAGAATCCGCCGCTAGCGCAGGCGCTGTTTCGAGCCACCGAAGTGGGCGAAGCGATTCCTGCAAAATTGTACGCCGCCGTCGCGGAGATATTGGCTTTCCTGTATCGCACGCAGGCGAATTTGCGCAGTTCGATGAACGCGGCCCGCGCCGCGGGCGGAAATTCGCCGGGGACGAGGAACTAGAATGGACGCGACTTCCACCACCGCCGAAAAGCAAGCCGCCACGGATTGGCTGGTTCCAGTCGCCACCGTCATCCTGGTGTTCGTCATGATTGTGCCGGTGCCGGCATTTCTGCTGGATATGTTGCTGGCGACAAGCATCACGCTGGGCGTGGTTGTGCTGCTCTCCTCGTTATACATCTTGCGCCCGGCGCAATTTTCGGTGTTTCCGACATTACTGTTGTTTCTCACGCTGTTTCGGATATCGCTGAACGTAGCCAGCAGCCGGAGGATCCTGCTGCACGGCAATGAAGGAGCCTCGGCGGCGGGAAGCGTGATTGCATCGTTCGGGCAGTTCGTGGTTGGCGGCAACTACGTTGTGGGTTTCGTGCTGTTTATCGCGCTGATCGCGATTCAATACCTGGTCATTAACCACGGCGCTGTGCGGACGGCGGAAGTTGCGGCGCGTTTTACTTTGGATGCGCTGCCCGGAAAGCAGATGGCGATTGATGCGGACCTGAATTCCGGATCGATTGACGAGAAGGAAGCGCGCGCGCGGCGCGCCAAGATCGCTCAAGAGGCCGAATTTTACGGCGCGATGGACGGCGCGGCGCGCTTCAGCCAGCGCGACGCCCTGGCGACGATTCTGATCACGGCAATCAATATTCTGGCAGGGTTTTTGATTGGAGTATTTCAACTCAACATTCCCTTTCAGGATGCGCTGAAAACGTACACGATTTTGACGGTGGGCGACGGCCTGGTCACGATGATTCCGTCGCTACTGGTTTCGGTTGCGGGGGGATTGGTTGTAACTCGCTCTTCCTCGGACAAAACAGTGGGCGTGGACCTGATGCGCCAGCTGTTTTCCAAGAAGTGGCCGTTGCGCATTGCCTCGGGCGTGATGTTTTTGCTGGCCTTGATTCCGGGGCTTCCGAAATTTCCTTTTTTCCTGGCCGCTTCCGTGGTGGCCTGGATGGCCTATCGCGCCACCGATCCCAGCGCTGCGGGAGCCGAGCAGGCACAGCCCGCGCCTGAAAAAAGCAAGGAAGCCACGCAACAGCAGCAGCTGGAAAGCGTGTTGCGGCTGGACGAAATGCATTTAGAGGTCGGCTATGCGCTTGTGCCGCTGGTGGACCAGGCGCATGGCGGGCAATTGCTGCAGCGCATACGCGCCTTGCGGCGTCATCTGGCAAGCCAGCTTGGATTTCTTGTTCCTTCGGTTCACATCACCGACAACATCCGGTTGAAGCCGCGCGAATACGTGGTGGAACTGCGCGGCGTGGAAATTGCCCGCTCGGAAATGTATCAGGACCGCCTGCTGGCGATCAGTTCGGATCCGCATGCGCCCGATCTGGAAGGGATTGACACGCGCGAGCCGGCCTTCGGCGTGGCCGCCAAATGGATTGAGCCGAGGATGCAGGAAAACGCGCTTGCGGCGGGTTATGCCGTGGTGGACCAGACCTCGATCATCGCCACGCATTTGGCGGAAATCATTCGTCAGAACGCGCACGAACTGCTTACGCGGCAGGAAACCAAGCGCTTGCTGGATGCGCTGGCGGAGGCGCAGCCCAAGCTGGTCGAGGAGCTTGTGCCGCGATTGCTGACGCTCGGCGAATTGCAAAAAGTTTTGCAACTGTTGCTGCGCGAGCAGGTCTCCATCCGGGATCTTCCGGCGATTCTGGAAACCTTGCTCGAGGCGGCACCGGCCGGAAAGGCTCACGTCCATCTGGTGGAGGCGGTGCGCCAGTCGCTGGGCCGTTCGCTGGTGGCGCCGCTATTGGGGGCGGACCGCAAGCTAAAAGTGCTGACGCTGGATCCCGCGATCGAAGACGAACTGGCGCACGCGCTGGAACCCCCCGGCGCCGCTGACCGGGGCTCGTCCGCTGGAGCGCCGCTTTTGCGGCGATTGCTCGATGGGTTGCAGCGGCTGGTGGGCGACCCTGCGGCGGTTTCCTCGACCATCCTGCTGTGCAACAGCCCCGCGCGATTTCATTTGCGGCGTCTGCTTGAGCCGTTTCTTCCACGCATTGTGGTCGTTTCGCCCGCGGAAATTCCGCCGGGAACCTCCGTGCAGTCCCTGGGAGTGGTCCGATGAGTCGTCATGAATCGAGCACAGTGGTAACGCGATACATAAAAGATCCCGAAGAGCGCGAGCGGCTTTTGCTCGAGCATCTTCCGCAGGTGAAATATATTGCCCGGCGGATTCATGACCGTTTGCCGGCGCAAGTGCAGCTGGATGATCTGATTCACGCGGGAGTGGTGGGGCTGATCGACGCGGTGGAAAAATTCGATCCCGGCAAGAATGTGCAGCTCAAATCGTACGCCAAGTTTCGCATTCGCGGCGCGATCCTGGACAGCTTGCGCGAATTGGACTGGAGTCCGCGGCATTTGCGGCGCCAGGCACGGTGCATCGAGGAAGCGCACCGCGAATTGAAGCTGCGTTTTGGCCGCACCGCCACCGAGCCGGAACTAGCGGCGCAATTGGGAATGAAGCTGGAGGATTTTCAGCATCTGCTGGGCGAATTGCGGGGGCTGGACCTGGGCAGCCTGCAGATGGAATCAACCGATCCGCAATCCGACGAGGATGTGGTTAGTTATAACCCCGGCGGGGCGGACAAAGATCCCTTTTATCTTTGCCTGGAAGGAGAAATGAAGTCATTGATCGCCGGCGCACTGGAAGATCTGACCGAAAAGGAAAAGCAGGTCGTCACGCTGTATTACCTGGAGGAGTTGACGATGAAGGAAGTGGGCGCGGTTCTGGGCGTGGGTGAATCGCGCGTCTCGCAGATTCATTCGGCGGCCTTAATCCGCTTGCGCGCCCGTCTGGAAGATGTGTTGCATTCGCGAATGCCCGTGGCGCCCGCGCCGTCGGCGGTGAACGCGGGCCGGGAAGGAGACGCATGGAGAAGATCCTAAGCCAGAAAGAAATTGACGCACTAATACAGGCCCGGCAGAAGGGGCAAATTTCCGGCGGCGCGCCCAGGGCCGTAAAGAAAAATATTACAAAACTGAATCTGCGCGAAATCAGCCAGATCAACAAGGAGCAGGTGGGAGCGCTATCCTCATTGCACGATGGCTTTGCGCGAAACGTGACCAATTCGCTGGGAGCGTATTTGCGCGTGGGATTTACGGCCAATCTGGTTTCGGTCGAGCAATTGACGTTCTCCGAGGTGCTCTCACGCCTGCCCGATCTGACTTATATCTGCACTCTGCATATGCAGCCAATCGAAGCGCTGGCGCTGCTGCAAATGGACCTGACGGTGGCATTTCCCATCATGGATTTGGTTCTCGGCGGCGGTGGCAATGGCCCCATCGAATTGCGGGATTTGACAGAAATCGAGGAGGAGATCCTGCGGTCGGTGATCCAAATTCTGACGCGGGAATTGCAGACGGCATGGTCTCCCGTTCTGGATGTGAAATTCGAGTTTGACCAGCGGCAGCAGAATTCCCAGGCCATGTCGCTGATGCCCCCTGCGGAACGCAGCTTGGCGCTGAGTTTTGAAATCACCCTACTGGACGTGCGCGGCATGTTGAATGTGACCTTTCCGGCGGTGGCGTCCAATGCCTTGCTGCGGAAACTTACAGCGCAATCCGCATATGCCAGAACTGGAAGCTCCTCCGCTCAGGTCGATCAGCTGCGCATGCAAATGCTGGAAAGCGAATTTTCAGCCGAACTCAGGCTTCCCCCAAGCCTGATTCATGTGCGCGACCTCACGGCTTTGCAGGTTGGCCATGTTTTGCCCCTGCTCCATAGCGTCGAGGAGCCCGCCACGCTCTTCATAGCAAAAGAGGAAATGTTCAGGGCCTACCCGGTTGCCTGCGGGCTCCACCGCGGGAGCCAAATTGCGACGAGAAATTCCATTATCCCGGTTTCCCGAAAGGCTGCCTCATGAGCATCGAGACGCTTGTTACCTCGGACCAGCAAACCGCGAAGCTTCAGCAGATATGGATCGAGTGCTTTCGTTCGGTGGTGGGGCAAGTGGCGGGATATCCGGTGACGGTTGTGGCGGCGGGTGAGCAGGAATGCGCCGCCGCTCAGGCGGCTCAGAATAAATCTCCTGTTTGGATGCTGTTTGCCGCGGGGAAGTCGTTGCGGGGGGAAATGGCAATCCTGGCGACCGAAGTGGAGGCCCTGTTTTTCGCGCAATTATTTGTTTCCGAACCGTTCGATCCCGCGAACGCCTTTGACAAGGATCGCCGCGACGCCTATGAGGAATTAATTCGCCAGGTTCTCGGGCAGGTTGCGACAGCGCTGAAGGGCGTTACCAATGGTGAGGTCGAAGTTAAGCCGTCAGGAAGCGATGCCCCGAATTGGCCAGGGTCAAGCCGCATGGGTATTCGGCTTGAGAGTGAAAAATTTCAGCCGGTTCATTTAGTTCTCGTGGCCACTGCTGAACTTTTGCAAAGCTTGCGTCCGGCGTCGCCGGAAAATACGGCATCCGCGAAAAAAAGTGAAGTGCGGGCTCCAGCAGCGCCCGAATTGTCCGCCACGGAAAATACCAATCTGGAATTGCTGCTGGACGTTAAATTGGAGGCGACAATCCGCTTTGGTCAAAAGCAAATGTTGCTTCGTGAAATTCTGGAGCTTCATCCGGGCACGGCCGTGGCGCTGGACCGCCAGGTGGACGAGCCGGTGGAATTGTTGGTGGGTGGGCGCATGGTTGCCTGGGGAGAAGTTGTGATTGTCGATGGAAATTACGGGTTGAGGATTACGGAAATCCTAAGTCCGCAACAGCGAATTGAATCGTTGGGAACATGAAGATGAGCGCGAGTTCCGAAAAATCGCAGCGCTATTCCGCCGTGAAGGGCCGATTGCGGCTGCCCAGCCAGATCGCCTCGCTCGCAAACATGTTTTGCACATGCGAAAACCCCGCTTGTCTGGAGCGCTGCATCCTGTGGCCGGAGTGGATTCGGAAAAACAAGGGAATCAATTTGCAGGGAAAATGGTACTGCAGCCCGGAATGTTTCGAGCAGGCGGCGCAAACGGCTTTTCAACGGCTGCTTCCCAGCCCGGAAGCGGCCCGGAAGAAAGCGTATCGCATCCCGATTGGCCTGCTGCTGCTTTCGCGCGGCATGATCAACAACCAACAATTGAAATTGGCCCTGGATTTACAGCGGGAAAGAGGAAGCGGCAGAATCGGGAAATTCTTGCAGGAGATTCACGCGGTGTCGGAGAAAGACATCACCGACGGGCTGGCAGCGCAGTGGGGCTGCCCGGTCTATCCGCTGAGTCAGGCGCGTGAATTTTTGAAATGTTCCTCGCTGCTGCCGCTGACCTTGCTGGAGGCGGGGCGCATGTTGCCGGTGCACCATTTGCGTCTCCAGCGCACGCTTTATATTGGCTTTGTGGAAGGGATCGATCACTCGGCGCTGTACGCGGTGGAGCAGATGCTCCAAATTCGCACTGTTCCGTGCATCGTTTCCGAATCCGAACTGCTGTTTGCGCTCGATTCCTTGCGCCGAGGCGAGGGAGAACTGGCAACCGTATTTGACAGCCCATCCGAGCCGGTGGAAATGGCTCGAACCACGCGAAGCTATGCCCGGCAAGTGGGGGCCACCGATGTTTGGATGGCACGCTCGGGGCGCTTTATATGGACTCGCCTGCAAAGCGTCCATGAATGTAAAGATATTCTGTTTCAACCCCTTGGGAGCGTTTAACAGTGGCGCATCCCTAATTTATCGGTATCTTGATTCCCGCGCCCGCCTAAAGGATTCGTTCCCACTGCCGATTGAACTACTTGTTGGCGAATAATTTCAGACGGGAGGCGGGTGCAAGCCTACGGGCTGGCATGGCCATCCGCACACACTTCCTTGCAAACAACGACCCCCGAGTTACAAGAGCAGCGCAAAGCGCGATTGATGTCCATTCTTACCACGGGACTCCCGACGCTCCCCAGCAACGTATTTGAGCTGAATACGCTACTGAGCGCCTCTTCGGTGGATTTGAAACGGGTCGGAAAAGTGATCCGCAACGATCCGAGCATGACGGCCCAGGTCCTGCGCCTGTGCAATTCGGCGATGTTTAACCTTCGCAGGCGCGTGCTGAGCATCGAGGAGGCCGCCATCCTGATGGGGGCCGAGCGTTTGCGAACCCTGGCCTTGACCTGCTCGGTCATGGAGTTTACCGGGCAACAGCTTTCCAGCGGCGACGTCCAATCCTTCTGGAAGCACAGCTTCATGACCGGGATGCTGAGCGAGCGGGTCGCCCGCTGGGTGGAATACTCCGAGCCGGAACAGGCCTATTTGGGCGGGTTGCTTCACGATATTGGAACCCTGCCGCTGCTGATGGTTATTGGGAAGGAAAAAGCCCCTTCCTCAATTGCTATGGACGGAAATTCGGGGGACACGCTGGAATTCGAAAGTAAGCATTTCGGGATGAATCACTGTGAAGTTGGGGCGCGAATCGGCCAGTCATGGAATTTTTTTCCTTCGTTTATTGATGTTTTTGAGAATCATCATCATCCCGAACTGAGCACGCGCGATCCGTACCTGGTGGGCATCGTGGCCGCCGCCGACCACTTTTGCGAGGAACACAGCGCCGAACCGCAGGCCGAACAGGAGAGGCAGCCTCCGCCGGAGGCCGACTCCCCGGACGAGGGCGAGTTTTTCATTCGCTGCTTTCCGCGACTGGATGCGGAAGATCGTTCCGAGCTGACGGAAATGCTGGAAACCGAATACCTCCATCTGCTTCCCGTGATCGAATTCAATGCTCCCAAGGGGCAAGGGGAATCGCAAGAGAAATCGTAAATTGACAGAGGGGAGAAGTGGAATGAAAAGGCCGCGCGTTTTGATTGTAGATGACTCCTCGGTGATGCGGAAAATAGTGGAGCGATCCCTGCGCCAGGCGGGAATCGATCTGGGAGAGGTGGTGGAAGCGGGGAATGGGATAGAAGCGCTCGCCGCCGTCCGCGAAGGGCCATTTGACGTGATTCTTTCCGACATCAACATGCCGGCGATGGATGGGATTGAATTCCTTCGACAATTGATGACGATTGACGCGGCCAAGGGCACGCCGGTGATCATGGTGACGACCGAAGGCAGCGAATCACGCGTTGTGGAAGCGCTCTCGATCGGCGCCAAGGGGTACATTCGGAAACCTTTTACATCGGATCAGATTAAAGAGCGCGTCGCCCCGCTGCTGGAGGTTCTGCGATGAATTCAGCATTGGACTCCAAGAATCAAAATACGGTGCGCCCGGACGAATTCTGGGGGGCGCTGCTGGATTGCGCGACCAAGGAAGTTTTTCAGCTCATGGTTCAGACGGAGCTGACCACGTTAACGGGAACGATCGAGGGAACTCCTGCCGGCGATACCACCGCCATGGTCGGTTTGGCGGGGGCGCTTTGCGGCGTGCTTTCGATTCGCTGCGATGCGCGCACGGCCGAAAGTATCGCGGGCCGCATGCTTGGTTCAGTGGGCGCGGTCAACCCCGACGAAGTGCCCGATGCCCTCGCCGAAATATGCAATATGGTGGCTGGAAACTTCAAGTCCAAGATCACGCGATTGGCCGATAATTGCATGCTTTCGGTGCCGATGGTCATACGCGGGGAAGACTATGAGATGGTGGCCATTGCCGACGGCGAACAGATTGTCGTGTGCCTGGGATATGAGACGCGGGAGATATGGATCGCCATCGCGGTCCATCCTTGATTTGAATGTTGGACTTGAACATTGGACTTGAAATATTGGATTAGAAATAAATATTGGACCGGAAATATTGCGCACGGGCCATGCCGCGAACTCGTAAAGGGGCGATCCGGCAAACTTTGCCGCCCGTGCAGCCGCGGCTAGGCAAAATAAGCCGCGCAAAAAACTTCTTCCGCAAAGCAAGCCCCGTACTTCGATAACCCGCCTGCTGTCATAGAGTTTGTTAATCCATATTCCCAGCAATTTGGACACTCAATTGCTTCCACATCGCTCGGGGGGAAAGAGATGGACAGCGGATTCTATGTAGCGTACGCGGGGCTTTCGGCCAGAATGCAGGCGCTGGACATCGTAGCCAGCAATCTTGCCAATTCATCCACGGTTGGATTCAAGGCCCAGAACCCATTTTATCGGGCGCTGGCGGCGGCTCAGCAGGGAGAAGTGCTGAGCCCTCTCAATCAGGCGGTCAATCAATTCGGCATTTTGGGCGGAAGCAGTGTTGATCTGCATTCCGGGTCTATCAATCCCACTGGAAATAATACGGACATGGCGATTGAAGGCGATGGTTTCTTTTCCGTGCAAACCGGCGCAGGAACCCGATACACGCGCAACGGAAGCTTTCATTTGAATGTTGCGCGGCAGATTGTGACGCAGGATGGCGATCTGGTGCTGGCCGAACAGGGCAAGGCGAATGT
>Ga0075026_100000196_pt1 | contig 22921 bp, 23 predicted proteins | sample Str012_2_FD_71392 | JGI IMG/M metagenome (GOLD analysis project Ga0075026, IMG submission 71392) | Freshwater sediment microbial communities in response to fracking from Pennsylvania, USA - Straight Creek_MetaG_SC_2012 | ecosystem: Environmental > Aquatic > Freshwater > Creek > Sediment... | reverse complement strand
TGGGGCCTGCGGCGACATCCCGCCGGTCGAGTTCGAGGCGGCCTACCATTCACGCCAGGCGACCAGCGCGGCCGCTTGAAATCCAATCACCTGAGTCTCTACGAAACCCAGTGCGGTTCACCTCGACGTGGTCGATCGGCATCCGCGACAGCCATAGCGGTCCTTGATGCGAATTCTGCCACCTGTCCGCCACACGAGCGGCTTCGTCACGAGTCGTGTGCTACGCTATGTTCATCTCTCACACACTCGGAGTCACACCATGGGTCTTGTGCGCACGAACGTCACGCTCCCAGAGGAAACGCTCGCTCTCGTCGACGCGGTCGCGGGACCGCGTGGCCGAAGCCGCTACATCGCCGACCTGGTCGCCAAGCAGGTCCGGCGCGACAACGCGAGGATGGTCTGGGAGAAGTACGCCGGCTTCCTGAAGGATTCGGACTCGTGGGGACGCACCCCGGAGGAAACGGATCGTCTGCTTCGAGAAGTCCGCGACTCGTGGGACCGCGATCGACAGGTCTGGGCACCCTACCCGGAGGAACTGGATGCGCTATCTGCTGGACACGACCGTGCTGATCGACCACGCAAAGGGACGACCCGACGCCGTGGCGCTCGTGAGGCAACTGTTCAGCGAACCGAATGATCTCCTGGTGTGCGACGCTGTCGTGGCCGAGGCCACATCTGGGGTGGATGAACCGGAGGTTGAGGCGATCGTCGCTCTGATCGATGCGACCGAATATGTCTCGACACACCCAGATGCGGCGCTCTGGGCGGGGGCATCACGGCGGCGGCTGCGGCGGACGAGTCCCCGCCATCTGGGTGACGCGATCATCGCCGGCGTCGCATGGTTCAACGACGCGATCGTCGTGACCCGCAACCCGGCCGACTTCGAGATCCAGGGGGTCCGCGTCCTCGGCTACGAGTGACGCCCGGCGGATGCGTTCGCTAGGCTGACCCGGTGACCGAACTGCATCAGGCGCTCTCAGCGCGAGTCGCCGCCTGGCGCGAGAGCGGATATGAGAGCGACCGATTTCCCGCGATCCGCGAGATCCTCGGCTTTGCCTTCGAGGACGACGAAGCCCGCCAGCTTCGATACCTCGGCGCCGCCCAGTTTCGCGCGCTCGAGACGTACTGGTACCTCCGGATCGTGGAAGGGACGCCCCACATCGCGGACCTCTACGTCCGCTGCTTCGATCGCGTCACGGAGCGACTGACCGCCCTCGGCCTGACCGCCCAGGAACTTCGGGGCCTGGCCACGGACGCGGGCTACGACGGCCTCGTCGAGCGGGTCCGGACGGACGACGACCTGGCGAAACGCCATCGCCTCGATGCCCTCCGCGAAACGCTGTCGCTGGACTACCCGAGCTGGATCCTGGCCCTCGCGATGGGCTCCGGCAAGACCGTCCTCATCGGCGCGATCATCGCCACCGAATTCGCCATGGCGCTCGAGTACCCCGACGCCGCCGATGAGGACCATCCGTTCATCGAGAACGCGCTCGTCTTCGCCCCGGGCACGACCATCCTCGAGGCACTCCAGGAACAGTCGCGCGTGCCCTTCGACCGGATCCTGCCGCCCCGCCTCTACGAGCGCTTCGCCCCGAGCCACAAGATCACCTACACGCGAGATGGCGAGCGCGACATCGCGGTGACACGCGCCAGTCGTTTCAACATCGTCGTGACGAACACCCGAGAAGATCCGGATCCAGGCACGGACCAGACGGCGAGCGCGAGCCGGCGCTCCACTCGCCGGCCTGTTCGACCGCGCCGACGAGGAGGCCACCGAAGTCGCCAACCTTCGCCTCCAGTCGATCGCGTCGCTCCCCCACCTGGGGATCTTCAGTGACGAGGCGCATCACACCTACGGCAGCGCCCTCGGCACGGACCTCAAGCGCGTCCGCCAGACGGTGGACTACCTGGCCGCGGAGACGTCGAACCTGACCGCGCTGGATCGCCAACTGACCGAGACGTACGGCGAATCGCTCGTGGATGTCGGCGGACAGCGCCGCGTCTCCAAGCCGAACAAGATCCGGCTGCGGAAGATGGATCTGCCGACGATCCGCATCCGGATGCCGCAGCGCTCCGTCGTCCGGGCGGCCGCTCCCGGGAGCCCGTTGGCCCTGATACCGCCGGACGGTGTCGGCAATGGCGAGATCACCGTCGCCTTCCTGGACGTCGGGCGACCGCCGCGTCCCGACGCGTCCTGCGCCAGGTCGGCGATGCGCTGACCGTGGACGCCGCCGTGGACCTCATCGACCCGTATGCGGCCGCCGCTCAGCTCGCCGCCAACTTCCGCCTCGACATCTGGGCCGTGCTGGCCGCCATCCGTTCCGCCTACCCCGATGGCGACATCCCGGTCGCGCATCTCGCGGCGCTGGCCGGACAGATCGAAATATGGCAAGGCGCGTGGTCGGACACCGAATCGCCGGTCGAGCGCGACCTTCGTATCGTCCGCCCGGACGGCTTCGACAGCGTGTCCGTCGATGAGCAAGGACGTCCGCGAGGCCGATATCAGTTATCCGGCCGACCGCGAACATCTCGTCTGGGGCCCTGACAGAGTCCTCGAGAACGAGGGCGACTACGGCTTCCACTATGTGCCATACAACTTCGACTCATCGCCGGAGGCTGACTTCTACGAGAAGGTCCTTCGTGAGTTGAACCTGACGCCAGCGGACGTCCAGGACATCTACTTCACCGGCGCCATAACGGACCCGCGAAAGACCGACCTTACATTCGCCTATCCGAAGTCGGACAGGTCGGAAGGTCGCTACACCCCGGACGTCGTCGAGGATCGGGCGAGAGTATGATATCGACGCATACTTGCTGGCAAGGAGATCCAGGATGACCGCAAGGACCACCATCACCCTCCCGGACACGCTGATGTCGGACATCGATTCGCTGGTCGGGCCTCGCGGGCGAAGCGGCTTCCTCGTTCGCGCCGCACGGAACGAATTGAAGCGCGAGCGACTGCGCAGGGCACTCGACGCGGCCCGCGGCGCCATGGTCGGGACGCCAGGATGGCGATCATCCGAGGAGATCATCCGGTTCGTGGATGCGCTGCGGTCGGATGATCGCGATCTCTGGGCGGAGGGGTCCACCACAAGCGATCGCCTGTGAACTACCTCCTTGACACGACGGTCCTTCTGGACTTCGCCCACGATCGAGCTGGTGCGGTCGAGCTGCTCGATCGGCTGTTCGCCGACGCCGATACCCTGTACACGTGCGACGTCGTGACGTGCGAGGCGTTGTCGGGGGGTGACGTCGTGGAGCGAGACGTCATTCGTGGCGTCCTCGATGCTCTCGAGTATGTCGCTCTTGCGCCGACCAGTGCCCGCTGGGCGGCTGAAGCCAGACGCACCCGTCGCTCGGCGCCGGGAGCTCGAAGCCTGGCGGACGCCCTCATCGCCGCGACCGCCTGGAGCCTGGCCGCCACCTTGGTGACGAGGAACCCGCGCGACTTCGAACGCCTCGGGATCCCTGTGATGCGCTATGCCTGATCCGGCCTCCGATGCTTCTTGGATGCACAACCTGGCCGGGAGGCATTTCTGCGCAGACGAGGCCTATCGCCCCGGTCCCGGCCCAGCCGAGGCGACGTCTGTGACCATGTCGCCGATGCGATCGACCGGCGAGGGGTGGCCGTGACGACGGCTCGTCGAGTCGTTCGCGAGCGGATCGATCCGCGGCTCACGGCGTCCCTCTTCGCGAACTACCGCTCGGCGACCGACGCGCTCCTGGAGCTCGTCGACAATGCCGTGGACTCGCGCGTTCGAGGTCGGACGCTGAAGGTGGATCTCGTGCTCCGCCCGGACTCGATCGTGATGACGGCTGTCGGAGGCGAGGGCATGGGCCCGATGGAGCTTGAACGCGACTACCTCCGCTGGGGTGCGTCGCGCAAGCGGGCGGGCGACCGGATCGGCCGATACGGGCAGGGCGGCAAGGCGGCGATCGGGCACCTCGGGAACCGCTTCGTCGTGACCGCCTCACGAGCCGGCGACGATCGGGCCATCACCTTCGAGGATCCGGACTATCGCGACCGCGCGAAGCTTCGGGTGTACGAGTTGCTCGACCGCGCGAAGCCGGTGGAGGCGGATCTCGGCTACGTTCGGATCGAGATCGGCGAGGTCGACCGACGAGTGGACGTGCGTCGGCTGCCAGCACGACTCGCCGAGGTCTATCGGCCGCTGCTCGAGGCCGGCGACGTGGCGATCAGCGTGAACCGTGCCCCGGTCACGGCGGCGACGTGGATGGTTGCCGAACGCCACGAGGTCGCTGTCCGTGCCGGGGGCCGGCTCGTCAAGGGTTGGTACGGTCTCCTGCCGGACCCGGCGCCACCATCCGTCGAGCCGGGTGTCCGCATCTACCACCTTGGGCGCTTGGTGGGCGCGCCAGACTGGTTCGGGCATCCCGGACCGGCCCTGCATCCGGGCATGAACCGACTCGTCGGCGAGGTGGAGCTGCCGCATGTCCCGGTCACGATGAACAAATCGGACGTCGATCGCGACAGTCCGCAATGGGTCGCATCCGAGGTTCGGCTCCACGCGTTGCTCGGCCCGATCGTCCGCCGACTGGCACGTGAAGGCAGCCTGCACGTGGAACCGGGGGCACTGCGGACCGCCGACCAGGTGCGCCGGATCCTGGCCCGGGCGCTGCGCCTGCTCGAGTCAGGCAAGCTCTTCGAAAGCGAGCCTGGGACGGACGCCGGTAAGGGCCCGGACGGCCAGTTGACGCTCGACACCGCGGGTCGCCCGGGGTCGCCGGAGACCGACGGTGAGATCGAACCGGACGACTCGACGGACGTGGTGGAGCGCGACGACCCCGAGGCGGCAGTCCGGGCACCGCGCCCGCCGCGCGCGACTGGGGCGGGAGCCGCGCGGGGCGTCGGCGAGGTCGTCGTCCGCGCGCTCGACCCGCGCCTGCGCAGCGCGATGGTGGTCGAGGACGGGGTCCGTCGGATCGTCATCAACTCGCGCTATCCGCTGTACGAGGTTCGGCGCGGCGACCTCTGGTATCAGCTGGAGACCGCGTTGCGCGAGGTGTGCGTCACCATCCCTGAGGCGACGGTGCCCGAGTTCGAGCGCAAGGTCAACGAGCTGATGCTCGTGTCGCTGTCATTGACGGGTCATCCGAAACGGCGAAAGGCAGCCGTCACGGCGCGCCAGTCGAAGGGGGCCTGGGCGAGATAGCGGCGGACCTGGCCTGCCGGCGCGTATCCGGCGGGTTTCGCCGGCCATCCAGCCTGCATAGGAATCCTGCATACTGGCTCCATGAGCGTCGGGACCGCCTTCCATCCCCGCACCTCGCCCCTCAATCGCAAGATGCAGTGGCGCGAGTGGTCCGGCTATTTCACGTCGAGCGTCTACGCGGACGCCCACGACATCGAGTACAACGCGATCCGCGAGGCGGCTGCCCTCATCGACGTGTCGCCGCTGTACAAGTATCTGGTCTCCGGGCCGGACGCCCAGCGCCTTGTCGACCGCGTCGTGACCCGGGACGCGACCAAGCTGTCGGTCGGTGGCGTCATCTACACCCCGTGGTGCGATGAGCACGGCAAGGTCGTCGACGACGGCACAGTCCATCGGCTCGACGAGCGCCTCTACCGCTGGACCGCCGCCGACCCGCAGCTCCGCTGGTTGCGCCAGAACAGCACCGGCCTCGATGTGACCATCACCGAGGAGACGGAGGCGACTGCCGCGCTTGCACTCCAGGGTCCGCTGTCGCGTGACGTCCTGCAGGCGGCGACAGGCGAATCGTTCGACGACCTGCGCTATTTCCGGCGTCGCGCGTCGAGGGTCGGCAAGGTCGCCATCGACGTGTCACGGACCGGCTACACCGGCGACCTCGGCTACGAGCTGTGGATCCCGACCGAGGGCGCGGTCAAGGTCTGGGACGCGCTCGTCAAGGCTGGTGCCGACTACGGGCTGCGGCCGGCCGGGATGCTGGCGCTCGACGTCGTTCGGCTGGAGGCCGGCCTCGTGCTCATCGAGGTCGACTACACGTCCGCCCGCCACGCGATGAATCCCGACCAGAACTACTCGCCGGGCGAGATCGGACTCGGTCGCCTGGTCGACTTCGACAAGGGCGACTTCGTCGGTCGGCTGGCGCTCGAGCACGAAGCGAAGGCGGGCGGCCCGTCGCGCCGGCTGGTCGGGCTCCAGCTCGACTGGTACGACATCGAGGGCCTGTACGACGCCCAGGGTCTGCCGCCCGCGATCAGCCCGACGGTCAGTCGCGACCCGGTCCCGGTCTTCGCCGGTGGCCGCCAGGTCGGGCGAGCGACGAGCCACGGCTGGAGCCCCATCCTCAAGCAGGCGATCGCGTTCGCGTCGGTCCCCCCGGCGCTCGAGGCGATCGGGTCGCGGCTGGCGGTGGAATGGACCGTCGAGGGCCGTCGCGGCCGCGTCGGCGCAACCGTCGTCGAGCTGCCGTTCCTCGACTTGCCACGCAAGCGAAGCTGACCGCCGGGACATCGCGCCAGCGTGCGTAGACGGTCACCGGAGTGTCTTCGCTGCGAAGGCCTCCAGTCGCTCGAGCGCCTTCGGCAGGTCGGTCCGGCCGAAGCCGAGCCGGAAGTGGTTGCCGGAGTAGCCGAAGACGGAACCCGGAACGAGCAGCACGCCCTCGGATTTGACCAGCTCGGCTGCCCAATCGTCGATCGCGACGCCGGGCACGGTCAGACGCGGAAAGCCGATCGACCCGCCGCTCGGTCGGATCCAGGTGAATCGGTCGAGGTAATCCTCGAAGAATCCGTCGACGAGCTCGAGGTTCGTTTCGATGATGCCGCGCGACCGCTCCAGGACGCGGTCGCGCGCCCGGAGGGCGATGATCGCGAGGACCTCAGAGGGACCCGACGAACAGATCGTCGTGTAGTCCTTGAACGCCGCCAGCTGCGCCAGCAGGTCGCGATCGTGCGTCGCGATCCAGCCGATCCGGAGCCCTGCCATCGCGTACGCCTTCGACATGACACCGAGCGAGATCCCCGTCGGGAGAACGTCGGCACCCGCGGCGAGTCGGTCGGTCTCGTCATACTCGAGGCCGCGGTAGACCTCATCCATGAACAACCGGACGCCGTTGTCCTGGGCGATCTCGATCAGCCCGTCGTACGTGGTCCGATCGACCATCATCCCGGTCGGGTTGTGCGGTGTATTGACGACGATGAGACAGGTGTTCGGGCGAACCTCGGACCGCAGCCGGTCGATGTCGATGGCCCAACCGTCCGACTCGTGCAATCCGTGCAGGGAGATCTCGGCGCCTGTCGCGCGCGCCACTTCGTACAGGCTCTGGTAACCGGGCCAGGTGACGATGACGTGATCTCCGGGCCCGATCAACACGTTCATCAGGCAGAAGATCGCCTCCTCGGCGCCCGCGAACGTCAGGACCTCGTCCGGTTCGATCGTCTCGTACGTCGAGGCGATCTCTCGTCGCAGCAGCGGGTGACCCGTCGATTCGGTGTAGCCGAGGTGGAGGCCTTTCCAGAGCGCCTTCGTCTCTGTGTCGGCGAGCGCGACCAGCTCCGACATCGGGAAGCCCTCGACGTCCGACGCGCCGAGGACGTGCCTGGCCTCGAACTCCCACTGGGCGAAGTAGCGCTCGAGGGTGAAGTCGGGGATGCGCACGTCCCTATGATGCGGCACGATGCCGCCCATGGATTCGCGAATCGCGATGATCGGTGTCCCGACCGCCCTCGGCGGCGCCCTGCCCGACGACCGGCACCGCGGGATGGCCGAGGCACCGGGCGACCTGAGGCGCCTCGGGCTGGTCGACGCCCTGCGCTCGCGCGGATTGCCTGTTCGCGATGACGGCGACCTGCCGATCTCGCCCGGCATCCGAGCCGATCCGGACAGATCCGCCAAGAACCGGTCGCTCATCGCCGAGTTCCTGCCACGGGAAGTCGCGATGGTCGTCGGGTCGGTGGCGGCGGGCGAACGACTGCTGATCCTCGGTGGCGATTGCTGCGCCCACGCGGGCGCGATGGCCGGCCTGCGCCGGAGTCGTCCCGACCGGCATCTCGCGATCGCCTGGTTCGACGCGCACGGCGACTTCAATACGCCCGATACGACGCCGTCCGGGCATGTCTGGGGGATGCCCTTCGCGATGCTGTGCGGGCGCGGCCCGAGCGACCTGGTGGACGCCTGTGACGGCCCGACGGTCGAGGAACGTCATGCGGCACTGCTCGGCGGCCAGGTCCTCGACGAGCCCGAATCGCGGATGCTCGCTGCGTCCTCGGTGGCACAGTTCGGCGCAGGGATGCTGGCGACGGCTGGGGGCATGGCCGCGCTCGGCGCGTGGGCCGCGACCGTGGCCCTCGGGGTGGACGGCCTCTACATCGCCATCGACCACGACGTCCTCGACGCCGATGACGCGCCTTGGGCGGTCACCATGCCGGAGGCGCATGGGCTCTCGCTCGACGCCGCCCTCGAAGCGGTGCGGACGCTCGCCGCCCGGATCCCGGTCGTCGGCTATGGCGCGACGGCGATGAACTTCGCGACCGGCGGGGATGTCGCGCGCACGTTCGACGCCGCCACGCGGCTCGCGACGGCAGCGTTCTCGGGAGCGTGACTCCGATGGACTCGGTCGGGCATCCGGCCACCGACCGCGGGCCCTGGCCGGTCAGACCGGGGCGGTTGCCGGAAGGCGCACGAACGATGAGTCCACACCGAACACGTCACGGATGCGGTCCGGCGTCAGCACGTCCTGCGCTGGTCCGTCGGCGGCGACACGCCCCGCGTCGAGCAGGACCAGTCGGGGGAAGAAGTGCGCGGCGAGCGACAGGTCGTGAAGGACCGCGATCACGGTCGTGCCGTCACGCTCGTTGAGGTCGACCAGGAGCTCCATCGCGCCGACCTGGTGACGCAGGTCGAGGTGGACCGTCGGCTCATCGAGGACGAGGACCTGCGCCGATTGGGCGACCGCCAGTGCGATGAGCACGAGCTGCCGCTCGCCAAGCGACAGTTCGCGGGCGTCGCGACCCATCAGCTGCCCGACCCCGACTCGCTCGATGGCGGCCGCGATGGCGGCCTTGTCGGCCGGCCGCGCCCCGCGGAGTGGATCCTCATGGGGCAGTCTTCCCAGCGCGACGACCTCCTCGACCCGCGTCGCGAACGGCAGGTTGGCGGCGCCCGGGACGACGGCCATCCGGCGCGCGACGTCGAGCCGATCGAGACTCTCCACGGGTGTCCCGGCAAGACGGATTCGGCCGCTGACGGGTCGGAGCAGCCCGGTCATCGCGGACAGGAGCGTCGACTTTCCTGCGCCATTCGGTCCGATCAGGGCGACGCGCTCCCCTGCCGCGATCGACAGTGTCACGTCGCTGAGCACCACCCGATCGCGGTACGCGACGGTGACCCAGTCGAGCTCGACGATCGGCTCGGTCACACCTCGTACCCCGTTCGAGCCCGGCGGAGGATGAGCAGGAAGAACGGCGCTCCGATGATCGCTGTCACGACCCCGACCGGTATCCCTCCTGCGAGTCGAGCGAGGATGTCGGCGTAGGCAAGGAGCGCCGCACCTCCGATCGCCGAGAGCGGCAGGACGAGCCGGGCGGACGGTCCGACGATCAGTCGCACGACATGCGGCACGACCAGCCCGATGAACCCGATGAGCCCGCTGATGGCGACCGCGGCCGCCGTGACGAGCGACGCGAGGGCGAGCAGGATCCTGCGCTCGCGCCGGACGTCGATGCCGAGGTGCGCGGCCGCCTGCTCACCCAGCAGCAACCCGTTCAGCGACCGCGCCCGGAGCATGATCAGGACACTGGCGATCATGATGATCGGCAGGGTCGCCAGGAAGCGCGGCCACGTCGCCGCGTCGAAGCTGCCGAGCAGGTAGTTGAAGATCTGGCGGAGCGCGGCGCCGGACACGTACATCGCCATCGCCAGGCCCGCCGCGAGGAGCGAGCCGACCGCGTAGCCGGTCAGGAGGAGGCTCGTCAAGGGTGACAGCCCGCCGATGCGCGACAGCTTGTAGACCGCAGTGATGGCGGCCAGCGCGCCGACGAACGCGAAGGCCTGGATCAGCCCGAATTCGAGGATGACGAAGCGGACCGGGATGATGACCGCGATCGCCGCCCCGAGCGCGGCCCCGGAGGCCGTCCCGAGGACGTACGGGTCCGCGAGAGGGTTGCGCAAGAGGCCCTGGAAGGTCGCCCCGGCGACGCCGAGCGCACAGCCGACCAGCATCGCGGTCAGGACCCGCGGCAGCCGGAGGTCGACGACGATCGTCTCGGTGGCGTCGGACCACGTCTTCGGGATGTCCAGCCCCAGGAAGCGATGACCCAGGATCCGCAGCGTGTCGCCGGGATCGATGGCCACAGTCCCGACGCCGACACCGAGGACGAGCGCGACAACGAGCGCGGCGACGCCCACACCGACCAGCATGACGGGTCGGTCCCGAAGGCCAGCCGACCACCCGACCCGTCGTCGCGTGGTCGCGAGGGCGTCGCCGCGCGTCGTCACCGGCAGTTCATGGCACAGGCGGGATGGGGACGGCCGACGGCAGTACGAGGTCGGGGTGGATGGCCATCGCCAGCTCGCGGAGACCCTCGACGAGGCGCGGACCCGGTCGGGTGATGATCAGGTCGTTGACAGGCTTGATAGCGCCGTTCTTGACTGCGGTCATGACCTTCCAGCCCGGGCGGGCCTTCACCTGTGCGGCGGTCACGCCGTACGCGCCGTCACCGAGCAGGATGAGTTCCGGGTTGGCGGCGATGAGCTTCTCGAGGGGGATCGAGAAGTCGGTCTTGCTCCCTGTGGTGATCGGCGCGCCGCCGGCGAGGGTGACCATCTCGGCGCTGAATGAGTCGTCCGCAAGCGTGTAGATCGTGCCGGTGGAGGTGTCGAGCTCATAGAAGGTCTTCGGCTTGGTCAGCCCAGCCGTCGCGGATGAGACAGCGTCGAAGCCGGCCTGCATCTTCGTCGTCATGTCGGTCGCAGCAGCGGGGAGCCCGACGGCCTGTCCGATGAGTTCGATGTCCTTGAGCACCCCCTTGGTATCCGGGGCATAGACGACGAGGACCGGGACACCCACGTCGCGCAGCTTGGCGATCGCGGCGGGATCGTTGAACGAGTTGCCGCCGGCGATGACGAGGTCGGTCCCAAGTCCGACGATCTTCTCGACGTCGACCGAGGTGTAGCTGGCCACGTGCGGCAGGGCGACGGCAGCCGGCGGGTAGTCGTCGAAGTCCGTCGTGGCGACGACACGCGGACCGGCACCCAGGGCGAACAGGATCTCCGTCGAGGCCGGGGTCAACGAGACGATCTTCTTCGGCTCGGCCTTGAGGCTGACGGCCGTGCCCTGGTCATCGGTGAGAGTCTTCGGGAAGGCCGGGATGGTGGTCGGGCTGGGGGACGGCGCCGGGGTCGCCGTCGGCGCGGCGGTCGGGCTGGCGAGCGCGACCGGGGACGCGCTCGGCGCGACCGACGCAGTCCCACCGCTGCACGCGACAAGCATGAGGACGAGGACGGACAAGAAGGCCGCGAGTTGCGCAGCGGGGGTGCCGCGACGGCGAGCGGACCGGGACGGGGACGGGGACACGGGACGGAAACCTCCGAGGCTGATGGTGTGCGTCGGAGGGGTCGCGCACGAAACGCGAAACCCCTCGCTTCGAACAGGCCGAAGGAGGGGCTAACCGGAAGTGCGCACAGGTCCTGCCTACCTTTCTCTCGAAGGTTCGAGCATGCACCGTGTGGCCGGCGACCGGACTCGCGCTCTCTGAGGGAGCGCTCACCGTAGCGGGACTGTGCCGGGATCTCACCGGCTTCGCGACCAGACGACGTGACAGAAGTTGTCGTCGCGGAGCCTAGCACACGGCCCCCTGGAACCCCCGTGCGAACCAGCGCCATCGTCCAGGCGGGTCGGCCCGCTTCGCCGGACGTCGCCGGGCGGACGAACCGGCAATAAGTGGCGGATAAGGGTCCGTGGGCATCATGGCCGCCTCGCCCTCCTCCCGCCAGTCGTTCCCATTCGCCGGAGGAGGTCAATCGATGGTGGAGTCACGATGGCTACGCTGGTTCGGGCCCGGTCTCGTCGCCCTGGGGGCCGTCGGGCTCGTCGCGTCCACGACGATCGGTGCAGGGACCCGTGCCTGGGCACCGCCTCCCTGCAGTGGCACGCCGGCGGACCGCAGCGCCGCGGCGCGCGACACCTCGCCGGTCGTCCCCGCAGACCTCGCGCCTGTCCCCTGGTTCCGGCTGGACCCGGTCGCCGGCGACGACGGGTCGCTCCGCGGCCAACGGCTGGTGCTCGGTCGTGTCGCCGATCCGATCGCACGGAGCCTCGAACTGACCGCCGAGTCGTTCGCCGCCGGGCCGTTCGGTCGGATCGTGCTCGTCGGGTCCGACGATGGCTCGACCTCGCGACTCACCGCGATCGACGTCGCGCAGGGCTGTTCCTGGGTGCTCGACTCGGAGCGCGATATCGTCCGAAGGGCGACCATCGACCCGTCTGGCACCCTCGTCTACGAGATGCGCGTTGACCGCGCGACACGAGCCGACCTCGGCATCTGGCGGCGACACGTCGACGCGGGTGAGCCGGCCGTCCGCGTTCTCGGTCCGATCGGGTCGGACGCACGATTCGGGCGCACGTTCTCGACCGAGTTCATCTGGGACATGGCCGGGCGACGGCTCGCCGTCCAGTCATGCGGCGAGGTAGCCTGCCGGACGCGCGTCATCGCTCCGGACAGCGCTTCGACGGAGCTGCTCGACGCGCCCGATCTCGGGCTCCTCGTCGGGCTGGACGGCGACCGTGTCGTGACGTACGCGAGTTGCCGCGGCCTGCCCTGCCCGATCGTCTCGACCGACATCCGGACGGGACAACGGCGGCTGCTCGCTGGCAGCGCGGGGTTCGCAACGCTCGTCCGAACGCCCGGCGGCACCCGCCTAGTCCATGAGACCCGTTCGACCCCGGCCTCTCCGCTTCGCTCCGTCGATCTCGACGGCCGGACGTCGGTCGATCTTGCGCCGATCCCGACCGATGACCGCCTCGCGACGAATCCGTTCACCGGCGGTTCTGCGATCCGGCTCCCTGCCGGATGGGTCGTCCTCGCGCCCGAGGGTCGCCTCCCGATCGACCTGACCGATCACCGCTCGCAGCTCCGCCACATCCCGGACGGTGCGACCGTCCCGCTCGATGAGGCCATTCGATGACGACATCGATACGGGCCCGGCACCCGCTGGTCCTGACCCTTGTGGCCGCGCTCGTGGCCGTCTTCGGATCCAGCGGTCTCGCCCTCGCGCATGGCCCGGATCCGTTCCTGAGCGGCGCGCCGTTCGGTCAGAACCAGGACCTGCGCTTCCGCTGGCGATCAGGCGCGGAGCCGGCCGCCACCATCAAGTCCGCGATCAGGGCGGCCGCGTCAGACGCCACGGCCACGCGGGCGTCGAAGGCCGCAACATTCGTCTACGACGCGGCCGGCGGCAGCCAGATCGGATACGGCGTGGGCGCACCGTGTGGCGTCAACGGCATCGCGTGCTTCACCCGTGATGCCCCGAACGGGTTCACGATCTGGCTACGCGAGCAGGGCCACGTCTTCGACTGGGGCTCGCTCAAGTGGTGCCAGACCTACGCGGCGCCCCCGAACGGGTGCTACGACGCCGAGACGATCTCACTCGACGAGTTCGGGCACGTCGAAGGGCTCGGGCACCACGTCAACTACAGTGGCGACTCCGACTATCTCGATTCCGTCGTCCAGACCTACTCTCGAACCAAGCCGAATGCCGGCTGGAACATGCACACCTTCGGTCGCTGCGACAGCGCGACTCTCCAACTCCGGTACGACATGACGAGCGCGAGCGCGAAGTACTCGACATGCCTGGACCTCGCGACGGTCCTGACCGTGACCGCCTCGGCGACGACGATCGTCGTGGGCGGTTCGACCACGCTGACCGCCACGCTGAAGGTCGTCGACCTCGACCCGTACCTCCTGCTCGGCGGAAACCCGGTCGCTGGTCGGACCGTGACCCTCCAGCATCGGGCACCGGGTGCCTCGACCTGGACGTCCGTCGGCACGATGACGGGTGGATCGACGACAGGCACGTATGTCCTCACCCACCGTCCCGGCAACACGACGGAATACCGCGCCGTGTTCAACACGCCGTCGAACGAGGGCATCAATGGTGATTCGTCGCCGGTCGTCAAGGTCACGGTCGCGGCGTGCAGCGCGTCGCCCGTCGGTGGAGTCGGGATCGCCGCCCCATGCGTCTGAACGAGGTGCGAGTGCCGAGGATGTGGCGCTGGATCACGGTTCGATGGCTCGTGATCCTCGCCATCGTGGCGCTCGGCGTCGCCGCATGTACGGGATCTGCCGCGAGCTTGGCGGCGACCGCGGCCTCGCCCGCCGCTTCGGCGACCGCATCCCTCGCCATCCCGTCGACAGGATCCAGTACGACACCCGATAGGCCCGCACCGTCCCGCGGGGAGCCACCGCAGGCCACACTCGCGGCCGAAGGCGGCGACCCGGTCGCCGGGACCCTCGGGTCGTTCACCTGGGGCGACGGCGGCTCAGATAGTCCGTGGCTTCCCGGGGCGCCGATCGCCGTCGCGCCGGGCGAGCCGCTGACGGTCCACCTTGCCGACGACGTCCCGATCGTCGACTGGACGGCGAAACGGGACGCGGCCACGACGGCCGACGGCATCGGAGCGGTCGCGATCGCCACCGGCGGCGCGGCACTGGTGACGTTCCCTGCCCTGCCGCCCGGAGCGTGGTCGGTGCAGCTCGTCATCACCTTCGGCGACGGCCTCGGATCCGGCGCCTACTACTGGACGGTCACCGTGCGGTGATCCGAGGCATCGGCGTGGCACACTTCCCTCGCCGATGCCAATCTCGACCCGCCGCCGGCTGCCACGCCTCGCGACCTGGGCCACGCTCGTCGTCGTGGCGGCCGCGTGCTCGAAGCCGGTCACCTCCGGTGACACCGGTGTCGCCCCCGACGGCCTCATCGCGCTGGTCGCCAACGGCGACAAGACAACGCTCGTCGGCTGGGACGGGAGTGGCGGCGACGCCATCCCGATCAAGCTGCCCAAGGGCAGCGTGACCTGGGTCGCAACCGGGCTCCAGGATGTGCTCGCGGCCGTCCGCGATGACGGCACATCGGCGACGAGTGACCCGGTCCACCTCGGCCAGACCCTTACGTGGAGAACCGTGGACGCCAAGGACACGAGCGGCAAGGCGCCCGCCAGGCCGGCGTTCTTCGCCGCCTGGGAGCCCGCGGGCGGCCGCTACGCGATGCTGGCCGGCGATCTGCTGTCAGGCAACGGCATCCGCGTCGTGCTCATCGACCCCTCAGTCTCGACCGCGTTCGAGATCGCGATCGACGGGCCTGTCGTCGCGGCACCCCCGGTCTGGATCGACGCTGACCGGCTCGCGATCGTGACCGGCGATGCGGGCGCCCCGATCGCGACGATCGTCGACGCGACCACGGGCCAGCAGACCGCGGGACCAAGCGGCGACCGCCTCGTCGCGACGTCTGCGGACGGCAAGCGAGTGGCGACGATGGCGAGTCAGGGTGCCCCGATCGTCATCCGCGACATGGCCGGCTGGCTCGCCGGCGACGGGTCGTCGATCGCATCGATCGAACCGCCCAACGGCTCCACGACCGCGATCACGTTCGCGCTCGACACGGCGGGACAACGACTCGCGATCGCCTGGGCCGCGACGGACGGCTCGGTCACGCTTGCGGTCCACGACGGGCGCTCAGGCTGGCGCCGCGTGGCGAAGCCGTCGATCGGGTCAGCTCGCGGCGCAGTGGTCGCCTGGCGCCGCTGAGGGCGTTCCCGAGAACCGAGAATCGCGGCGCACGGAGTCAGGCGGAGACTGGCTCCGCTGCCGCAAATATCGACACTTGTGCGTCTTCGGGGAGCATCACGCCGAACACCTTCTGGAGGGTGAGAAGGTGGACGCACGACCCCCAACTCTCGAAGTAGTGGCAGGTGCATCGCCACTGACCGCCGTCGAGCCCGATGTGGTGGGTGTCGTTATCGCCACGGAACGTGAGCGAGAGCCGGTCGATCGTGATCCGATCGAGCTCTCGCGCGTAGCGATTCGCCTTCTCGACCTTGCCGATCAGGGAGCTGTGCATCGCAGCGCTACCTCCGTCGCCCATATGGGCGCTCGCGGGGTCGCCGTCCGGTCAGCACCTTCGACCGGTGATGGCGGTCGCGTTGGCCCAAGGGTACACCCGCGGACCTGCCGTGGAAGCCGTCAAAAGTGCCTGTCGGAACGGGACTCGGTAGCTGTCGAGGGTCAGGGGGCGCTGGTACCTTCGCGCCCGAAATCATCCTCGAGGCGGACCACGTCGTCGAGCTCCGGCGTCGAGACTTCCATCAGCTCGGTCCGTTCGATCGCCTCGTAGCGGTGGACCCGGCCGGTGCGGACGTGGCGGTGATCGCCCGCGACGAGTTCCTCGACCTGCACGACACCCGCGTCATCCTCGAGGTAGAGGCGCAGCCGGCCGGAGGTCACGATGATCGATTCATCCTTGACTTCGTGGCGCTGGAGCGACAGCCGCTTGCCTGCCTCGATGACCAGGACCTTGCCGACGTAACGATCGGTGTGGGCCCAGATGAGTTCGTGGCCCCACGGTTTGTCGACCCGCTGTCCAGCGTCCCGTCCGCTCACGACCCTCGCACCAGCCTCTCCCCGGCGACCAGCAGCAGGTCACGGAGCTCGGCCGCGGTGGCTTCCGTGTAGATGCGAACGAGCGGCTCCGTGCCGGACGCCCGGATCAGTAACCACGATCCGTCGGTCAGGAAGAACTTGAAGCCGTCGCCGGTGTCAAGCGGCACTGTCCGGGCGATCGGCTCGCCCGCGAGATCGCGGGGCGGCGTTTCCGCGAGATCCACCAGGAGGCGCCGCTTTGTCTCCGGGTAGGCGGCCCGCTCGACATGGACATCGACGCGCAGGTAGAACGACGCTCCGGCCAGCGCGTGGAAGTGTTCGACCGCGCGCGACACCGGCCAGCGCCCCGCCATACGCTCGCGCATGAACAGGTCGAGGAGCAGGAGGTCGGCATAGACGCCGTCGCGCTCGGGCAGGTGCATGCCGAACCCGAAGCCGCCCGATTCCTCGGCGCCCATCATCGCGCCCGTCTCGATCATCTTCGGGCCGATGAACTTGAATCCGACCGGGGTCTCATAGGTCGTGATGCCGTAGAGCCCGCCGAGCCGGGCCGCCATGGATGTGTTGTTGACGCTGACCACGATCGGGTCGCGCCAGCCACGATGCTCGGCCAGGTAGTACATCAACAGGCCGGTGACCTCGAGCTGATGGAGGAAGGTGCCTCGCTCATCGGCCGCACCGGCGCGATCCGCATCGCCGTCGAGCAGCAGCCCCAGGTCGTAGCCGCCGCCGGCCAGCCGGCCCAGTGCCTCGTCGATGTTCGGGCGGATCGGTTCCGGGTTGACGCCACCGAAGTACGGGTTGCGCTCCTGGTGGATCTCGTCCACCCGGATCCGGCCGCCCGACAGGAGGCGGGAGATCCAGCCGCTCCCCGCTCCCCACATCGGGTCCACCAGGATCGACATGTCCGCGTCGCGCAGCGCGTCGAGATCGACCGTCCGCCGGACGAACCGCTGGTAGCCCTCGAACGGGTCGAAGCGCTCCACCAGACCGGCCGCCTCGGCGTCGGCGAACGGATGCCGGTCGAGGCCGATTCCGCCGTTGGCGGCTAGCCGCCGCTCGATGACCTCGAGGATGTCGGCGCCGGCCGCGGCCCCGGTCGGCGCCTTGACCTTGAAGCCGTTGTCCACCCACGGGTTGTGACTGGCGGTGATGACGATCCCGGCCGCCGAGCCGCGCTCGACCACTTCGTACGAGCTCATCTGCGTCGGGACCGCGTGTGTCGCGAAAGCGACGGGGATGCCGTGGGCGAGGAGGATCTCGGCCGCGGCCATAGCGAAGAACTCGGACGAGAACCGGCGGTCGTAGGCGACCACAACGCCCTTGGCGGTCTCGCCGCGTTCGACGACGTAGGCAGCCACGCCGTCTGCGCAGCGACGGACGTTGTCGTAGGTGAACTCGTCGGCCATCCGGGCACGCCAGCCGTCGGTCCCGAACACGATCGTGGTCGGCGCGGGCGCCGGTCCGCTGATCGTCACCTCAGTCCTCCGGTTCGGAACAGCGCTCGAGGAGCTGCTCGATGAGCGAGCGATCCGGGGCGGCGCCGCGCAGGACCGCGATCGGCTGGGTGGCGGTCATGCTACCGCGCTCCAGCGGCGCGATGACGCCGAGACGGCCGCCGATGCGACGGACGACCAGATCGTCGCCCTCTACTTCGACCCGCTCCCCCGCCTGGACGACGGCGCCCGATCCGCGCGCGCCGAGCGCGGCAAGGAGCGCCGACCACGATCCGAGATCCGACCAACCGACGTCCATCGAGCACATCACGACATGGCCGCTCTGGGCGGCCCCTTCCATGACCGCGTAATCGATCGACACGGGCTTCTGGATCGCCTCGTAGGCGCGCTCCAAACTGGCGGGGGTGCCGGCCATCGGCCCGAGAGACTGGAGGAGCCCGGTATAGCGGGTCAGCGCCGCCGTGATGGATCGCCGGCGCCACAGGAAGATCCCGGCGTTCCAGGCGACGCCCTCCTGTCGGACGAGCTGCTCCGCCCGTGCCGGCTTGGGCTTCTCCTCGAACCGGGTCAGCGGGTAGGCGCGCAGGCCGCCGATGTCTTCGCCGCGCGACACGTCCGGGATGAGGTAGCCGTATTCCGTCGCCGGCCGGTCGACCTGGATGCCGAGCGTGACGAGAGGGTCGTCGATGCCGAAGGCGCCGGTCGCGAGGTGCTCCGCCGCCGCCTGGAGAACGTCGCAGAAGACCGCCGGGCGCTGGACCGTCTGGTCGGCCGGCAGGACGACCATCACCTCGTCCTGCCGTCGATCGATGACAAGCGTGGCGAGAGCGATGGCGGCCGCCGTGTTCCGGCCCAGTGGCTCGACCACGACGGCGACGCCGGGTGCCTGCTCGAGGACGACGTCCCGGTAGCGCCGGTCGGTCACGACCGTGATGTCGTCGGTCAGGCCGGACAGCCGTGCAACCGTCCCCTGCAGGAGCGAGCGCTCGTCGAGCAGCGGCAGGAACGGTTTCGGGCGCTCGGGTCGGCTCAACGGGTGGAGGCGGGTCCCACCCCCACCGGCCAGGATCACGGCGTACATGCGGGCCTAGTCTACGGGCGCCTCGCCGGCCGGATCAGGTTGCCGCAGCGAGCGGCTCCGGCTTCGGCAGCCCGGCGTCCGCAGCGAGGATGGCGGCTTTGTCGGTCCTCTCCCAGGGCAGGTCCAGGTCGGGCCGCCCGAAATGGCCGTAGCTGGCGGTCTGCCGATAGATCGGTCGGCGCAGGTCGAGCGCGGCTATGATCGACGCCGGTCGGAGATCGAAATGGCGCTCGATGAGTGCCTGGATCGCACCGTCCTCGAGCTTGCCGGTGCCGAACGAATCGACGCTCAGGCTGATCGGCCGGGCGATCCCGATGCCGTATGCCACTTCGACTTCGAATCGATCGGCCAGCCCGGCGGCGACCACGTTCTTGGCGACCCACCGGGCGGCATACGCGGCCGAGCGGTCCACCTTCGTCGGATCCTTGCCCGAGAAGGCGCCACCGCCGTGTCGCGCCATCCCGCCGTAGCTGTCGACGATGATCTTGCGCCCGGTCAGCCCGGCATCACCCATCGGCCCGCCGGTCACGAACCGGCCGGTCGGATTGACGTGCATGATCGGGTCGGTTTCGCGCAGGTCGGTCGGGATGGTCGGCAGGATGACCGTCTCTACGATCTCCGAGCGGAGCCGCTCGGCGCGGACATCCGGATCGTGCTGGGCGGACACGACGACCGTCCGGACACGCTTGGGGATGCCCCGCTCGTACTCGACGGTGACCTGTGTCTTGCCGTCCGGTCGCAGGTACGGCAGCTGGCCGGACTTGCGCACCTCCGCCAGGCGGCGAGCCATGCGGTGCGCCAGGGCGATCGGCAGCGGCATCAGCTCGGGGGTCTCGCGGCAGGCGAACCCGAACATCATCCCCTGATCGCCGGCCCCGAGCTCGAACGGCGAGGCGGCGTCGTCTCGGATCTCGAGCGCGGAGTCCACGCCCTGGGCGATGTCCGGCGACTGTTCCTTGACCGAGATCAGCGTGCCGCAGGTCAGGTAGTCGAAGCCGTAGTCAGCGCGCGTGTAGCCGATGTCGCGGACGGTGTCGCGGACGACGGCCTGGATGTCGATGTAGGTCGAGGTCGTGATCTCGCCGAGGACCATGACCAAACCAGTCGTGGTCGCGGTCTCGCAGGCGACGCGAGCGTTGGGATCCTCGCGGATGATCGCGTCCAGGATGGCGTCGGAGACCTGGTCGCACATCTTGTCAGGATGGCCCTCGGTGACCGACTCGGACGTGAACAGGTAGTGGGCTGCGTCAACGATGCTCATGGGCGGCAAGGCTAGCAGATAGCGGCGCCCGGAGGTCCGTCAACCGGCGGTGGCGGCCTCGCCGGCAACCATCGCGCCGTGCCGTGGGCGCCGCTCGGCCCACGTCTCGAGCCCGGGCAGGGCGACGGGTTCGAGGTCGTCGTCCGGCAGGAACCCGAAGACCTGGCCGAGGAACGACAGGCGGGCTTCGATCGTCCGGCGGATGGCGTCGGCGCCGCGGAACCCGTGGCTTTCGCCCTCGAACGCGAGGTACCCATGCGGGATGCCATTCGCCGCCAGCGCCGCGACGATCAGTTCCGCCTGCTCCGGCGGGACGACCGTGTCGTCGAGTCCCTGGAGGATGAGGACCGGCACCGAGATGGCATCGACCGAATGGATCGGCGACCGCTCGCGGTACAGGGCGGCGGCGTCCGGGTACGGGCCGACGAGGCGATGCGTGTAGCGCGATTCGAATTTGTGGAAACCGCCCTCGAGCACCTCGAGGTCGGCGATGCCGAACAGGCTGATGCCGGCCGCGAAGACGTCGCGGAAGGCGAGCGCGGCCAGGGTCGTGTAGCCGCCGGCGCTGCCGCCCTCGATGGCCAGCCGATCCGGGTCGACATCCCCACGCTCGACCAGGTAGCCAGCGGCCGCGACGGCGTCGTCGACGTCGACGACACCCCAGTTCCCGTCCAGGCGTTGCCGGTACTCCCGGCCGTAGCCGGTGCTCCCGCCGTAGTCCACATCGACGACCGCGATCCCGCGGCTCGTCAGGAGCTGCTTGCCGAGGTCGAGCGACGCGAGAGCGTTCGAGGTCGGACCGCCGTGGAACATCACCACCAGCGGAGGCTTCTCCCCGTCGGGTCCGACATAGGCCGGGTTGGTCGGCGGGTAGTAGAGCGCGAAGGCCGTCCGGTCGCCGGTCGTCGGGAATTCGATCGACTCCGGCTGCGAGATGGTCGCGGCATCGATGGCGAACGTGCTCGACCGACGCAGCACCCCGGCTGGTGCGAGCGTGACCGGGTCGAAGCGGGCGACGACGGTCGGATCGTCCGGGTCGCCCGCAAGCGCAACGAAGGCGTGTTCGGCGACCCGCAGCCCATCGAGCTCGGTGAATGGGAGCTCCACCTCGCCGAGACGAAGTCCCGGCTCGATATGGACGAGGTGGTCGCGCCCGGCGCGTCGCGCCACGGCGATGATCGTCCCATCGGCGAGGAAGCCGTACGAGGAACGGCCGAAGTTCCACGCGGCATCGGCGAACTCGGCGTCGGTCGGGGCGATCGGCTCGAGACGGGGCCCTTCGACCAGCCGGTACAGGTTCCACCAGCCGCTTCGGTCGCTGATGAGGTGGAGGGTGCCATCGGGCGACCACTCGGGTTGGACGATCGACTCATCGGGTCCGCCCGCAGTCAGCGTCGCCTCGCCGAGCGTGCCGTCGGGCTCGAACGCCGCGACGTGCAGCCGGGTCGCGTCCCACGGCATGTCCGGGTGATCCCACTCGAGCCAGGCGAGACGCGTGCCGTCCGGGGACAGACGCGGCGACGCAAAGAAATCCGAGCCCTTGACGAGGACCCGCGGGTCGCCACCGTCGAGCGGGATGGTGACGAGCGTGTTGACGGCCTCGCCGGTTCCCTCATGGTCCTCACGGACGGCGTAGAACCGGCGTCGGGCAAGGTCCGGCCGCAGGTCCGCGTAGCGCCACGGGCCTGCGGGCGTCATCGCGACCGGTGCCGTCGCGCCCGGGTCGAGCCTGTAGAGCCGGCCGTCGGCGAAATTCGAGAAGACGACCGTCCCGCCGGCGACGACGTACGACCCGCCGCCGTATTCGTGGACGCTCGTGCGCACGTTGAATGGCGGCGGCGTCAGGTCGGTCGTCGATCCGTCGGTCGCGGCGCGGACGAGGACGTGCCGGCCACCTTCGGTCGGGCGCTGCTCGACCCAGAAGACATCGTCTCCGTCGATCCAGGGCTCGGCGAGGCGGACGACGTCGCTGACAACGTCGTCGATCCGGATGTGGGATCGCCAGGACCCGTACGGAGCGACGGTCGGTGGAGGTGTCTCGATCACGTCCCGTGCTGCCACGACGCGACGTACTCGACCTGTTCGGCGGTCATCGGCTCGAGCACGATCCCGAGCGCGGCGAGCTTGAGACGCGCGACCTCCGCGTCGATCGCCTCGGGGACGACGTAGACCCGCGGCTCGAGTTCGGCGTGGTGTCTGGCGACATACTCGGCCGACAAGGCCTGGTTCGCGAAGCTCATGTCCATGACAGCGGCCGGGTGGCCTTCGGCGGCGCCGAGGTTGACCAGACGGCCCTCGGCGATGAGGTTGAGCTTCTTGCCGCCGATGTCGAATTCGGTGACGTTCTCGCGGACCTCGCGGACGTGCCCCTCAGCCAGCGCCTTGAGCGCCGAGAGGTCTAGTTCGGCGTCGAAATGCCCCGAGTTGGCCATGATCGCGCCGTCGTGCATCGCCTCGAAATGCTCGCGCCGGAAGACGTTGATGTTGCCCGTCGCGGTGATGAACAACTCTCCCCAGGCGGC
>Ga0075026_100000195_pt1 | contig 22921 bp, 17 predicted proteins | sample Str012_2_FD_71392 | JGI IMG/M metagenome (GOLD analysis project Ga0075026, IMG submission 71392) | Freshwater sediment microbial communities in response to fracking from Pennsylvania, USA - Straight Creek_MetaG_SC_2012 | ecosystem: Environmental > Aquatic > Freshwater > Creek > Sediment... | reverse complement strand
GACGAGCGTCTCGGGCGGCGCGCCGCGGGCGAGCCAGCCCGACTGCAGCCCGTGATCGCCGAGATAGCCGATGCCCCCGACCCGGATCCGCGTCGCCGCGTCCAGGACGGTCCGGCCCGTGAGGATCATGGTCCGAAGTCGGGTGGGCCGCTCCTCCGCGATACAAGCCAGCCGTCGCAGGGCCTGGCGAGCGAGGGGTTCGATGGCTGCCGCGGTGGGATCGCCGGACCCGCGCGCGAGCGTGCCATCGAAGTCCGAGACGACGAGGATCAGCCCGGGCGTGGCGAGCAGGGCCTGGAGTCGAGCCTGGACCGCCGCTCCGCCGACGCGGTCGTCTCGAACGGTCAAGGCGTGGCGGTGACGCCGGCCGAGGGCGATGCGGATGGCGATGGCCCCGCGCTGGTGGCCGCCGAGGCGCTGCTCACCGGCGTCGGGGAGGCCGTCGCGGAGGCCGAGGCCGGGGCGACGGGCGTGGACGAGACCAAGGCGGACGCGGTGGCGACGGGCGTCGACGAAGGCTCGGACGACGGCGCGGCGGTCGGAGTCGCCGTCGCGCTGGGGAGCACCCCAGCCGACTCCGGCGCCAGGGCATACAGGCCCCCGATGGCAAGCACGGCGACGAGGATCCCGGAAAGGAGGCCGGCCACGACGGCGAGGCGAGGCGACATGGGCCGGAGGGTACCAGTACCAGCGGTCAGGGGCGTTCCCGTGGACTCGCTGCTACGATGCCGGTCCCATGGCCGACCTCGCGGACCGCGTCCGCACTCGTGTGATCCCCGCCGTCCTGACGGCGCTTGGCGTGACGATGCTCGCCGTCGGCCTGCTGAGCTACACGACACCGGTGGACGCCGGGCCGGTCGCCTCAGACCAACCCACCGCCGGCATCGGCCAGACCAGCCCGTCGCCGCGGCTGACCCTGCCGCCACTCGGTTCCGCAGCGCCGGCGACGGCCGCGCCCACGTTCCCGGCCGATCGCGTGGCGACGCGCGTCCGGATCGCCGCGCTGAAGATCGACCTGCCGGTCGTCAAACCGCCCCCCGGCGCGAATACCTATCCCCTGTGCAACGTCGCGATGTACCTCCAGGACGCCTATGGGGCGCTCGGCCAGCCCGGCGAGGGCAAGGCCACGTACCTGTACGCCCACGCTCGCGACGGGATGTTCCTCCCGATCCTGGACGCATCCAAGATCTCGAACGGCAAGAAGATGCTGGGGATGGTGGTCGAAGTCTGGACCAGCGACGACCAGCGCTTCCTGTACGAGATCACAGAGGTTCGACGCCATCAGCTGAACCTCGGCGACGCTCTGACGGCCACCTCCGAAGAACTGTGGCTGCAGACCTCCGAAGGCCCCAAGGGGACGCCTGGCAAGACTCAGGTCGTCGCGACGTTCCTGTCCCAGGAGGCGGCGGATCCGGCCGAGGCCCATCCCGCGCCCAAGCCGATCGTCTGCGGCTGAACGCTCAGATCCAGTCGATCTTCTTGAGTGAGAGCAGGCCGATGAGGGCCGCCACGGTGACTGCGGCCGTGACGACCCAGAAGCCGGCCGCCTCGCCGCCACCGCCGATCGCGGTCCCCGCCTCGCTCATCCCGAAGATCCCGGCGACCGCTCCGATCCCGGCCAGGATGACCGTGACCCCGGTCAGGCGCTTCATGATCACCGACAGATTGTTGTTCACCTGGGTCAGGTAGACATCGAGGGTGGCGGAGGCCAGCTCGCGGTACATGTCGAGCTCGTCCGTCAGCCGGATGAGGTGGTCGTACACGTCGCGGAAGTAGACGATCTCGTTCTCGTCGATGAGCGGCATGTCCCGGTTGGTCAGCTGGTTGAAGACCTCGCGGACCGGGCTGATGGAGCGGCGGACCTCGATGAGCTGACGCTTGAGCTCGAACACGCGCTCCAGGGTTTCCGGCACGGCCTTGGCGAAGACCTCGTCCTGGACCTGGTCGATGGCGTCGCCGAGTTCATCGGAGAACGGGAAGTAGCCGTCGACGATGTCGTCGCACAGCGCCCACAGGAGGTGATCCGGGCCATGCTGCAGGACCTCGGCCGTGCCCGTACCCAGGTGGTGCGACGCGTGCGGATCCCACCCGGCATCGTGGACCGTCAGCAGGAACCCGAGGCCAAGGACCATATCCAGCTCGGACGCGACCACGCCGTCGTTGTAGTCCAGGTGAAACAGGACGAGGTGGACGACGCCGTTCGTGACCTCGAGCTTCGCGCGCTGGTTGCCCTCTAGAACATCCTCGACGATGAGCGGGTGGAGCGACAGGGCCGCACCCACCTCCTCCATCTGCGCCTTGGACGGGCTCGAGATATCGATCCAGACGCTCGCCTCCTGCGCGCGCAGGAAGACCGGCAGTCGCTTCAGGGCATCGGCACCATTCGCCTCGTGCAGCGCGCCGTCCACGATGGCGGCGACATGGATCGCGCCCGGGGCCGCCTTGGGTGGGGCCGCCGCCTTTCGACGCGCCACCGGCGCGGTCGCTCGGAGCGCCTTGGGGTCAGCTCCGGGTGGCCGGGATTGGGTCTTGGTCGCCATCGGGATGGGGGCCTCCGGCACCGGCCGCGCGGGTGGCGTCCGGTTCGTCGGTCAGCATACGCGGACGGCCGCCGAGGACGAGCGATGGCGGGATGGCCACCGCCGTCACGGCGGCGGCCACGACGAACAGGCCGACCATGATCCGCGCCGCCTCACGCGACGCCCAGGCCTCCAGCGCGTCCACGACGAGCGGGTCGCGCAACGGTCGATCGCGCAGTTCGTCGGGGATGAACTGGAGATACGCGTCAGGGGTGGCGTAGACCTGCTGCGAGAGGCGGTCGATGGTCGTGGAGCCGTACGCCGTCAGGATGGCGAGCCCGACGGCCATCCCGACCATCCGGGCGACCGTGACGACCGCCGACGCGACACCGAACCGGCGCCGACCGGCGGCCTCCACCGCGGCCGTCGAGCGCGGGGTGACCGTCAGCCCGAAGCCGAGCCCGAAGGCGGCCAACGCCAGCGCGACCTGCTGGATGGAGACGTCCGGCGTCCAGGTGGACATCGCGACCAGACCACCGATGCTGAGCGCGAGGCCGATGAGCGTGACCAGGCGCAGGCCCAGGAGCCGGACGATGAACCCGGACACGAGCGCACCGATCGCCGTGGCGCCGGCCAGGGCACCGAGCGCGATCCGCTGCTCATCCGGTCCGCCGTACAGGACCCGGTCCACGAAGACCGCCGCCCCGATGATCGCCGTCGCGAAGGCGTAGCCGGTCAGGGCGGAGACCAGGGTCGCGGCGCTGAACGGGAGGCTGCGGAACAGCCGCGGATCGATGAATGGGTCGCTGGATCGCAGGCCGTGCACGACGAACGCAACGGTGGCGATCACGGCGACGATCAGCAGCACGACCGTGACGGAAGTCGGATCCAGGCCTGTACCGGCGATCTGCTTCGTCCCGATGAGCGTGAGGCCCACCAGGCCGGCCAGCAGGGCGACGCCGAACAGGAACGCGCCCGGCAGGTCGACTCGTCCTGGTCGCCGAGGCGTGTCCCAGCCCGGTGCCACGGCCCACGCGAGGACGAGGGCCACGAGCGCGATGGGGACGTTGACGTAGAAGATCCAGCGCCAGGACGGGGCGAGGACCTGAGCGATCGGGCTACTCGCGAGGCCGGCCGAGGTCAGGGCGTCCCCGGCGTGGACGGACGACAGGATCGCAGCACCGAGCACCGGGCCGACGGCCATGCCAAGGAAGGTCAGCGCTCCGATCAGACCCAGGGCGCGGGGCCGCGCTACCCCGCCGAACAGGTGGGATGCGGCCGCCGTGCCTACCGGGACGAGGACCCCACCGCCCACGGCCTGCACCAGACGGGCGACGATGAGCTGGTCCAGGCTCTGGGCCATCCCGGCCAGGAGCGAGCCGACGATGAACACGACGAGCGCGCCCATCAGGAGCCGGCGCGCGCCCAACAGGTCGGTCAGCCGGCCGGCCATGGGCATCGTCAGGATGTAGACCAGCAGGTAGCCGTTGATGATCCAGCTGGCTTTGCGCAGCTCGATCCAGGCGGAACTCCCGGCCGAGTCGACGAGGCTGGCCAGGATGCTCGGCAGGGCGACCGCCGTGATCATCAGCTCGAGTCCGGCCAGGAACACGCCCGTCCCGAAGACGGCCAGGAGCAGGACGGCCGTTCGGCGTTCCATGGGCGGAGTGTAGTGGGGCCGATGCTGCGGCCGGTCGCAGTCGTCCTCGGCGCAGCCGGAAGCGCCCGAGTCCGCAAGACCCAGATCGGAGATGCTTCCGACCGATCGGAACGTCCAGCGCATCCGTCGCCGGCCACCGGCTGACGGCCGCCCGATCCAGGCGGCTTCGACGGTGGCGCGCTCCCTGAGCGATCGTTCCGCTTGGGTGGAACCATCGTGATACCACCTTCCAGGGACACCGCGTCCCCAGGATCGAGCCAGGGCGAGATCACACCCGAACGCCCTTGACATCGACCGGCCGAGCCGAATAGCATCAACGAGCATTGATATAAACCGTCGTTGATGCGACGGCACGCCGTCTAAGTGGAGCCCGATGTCCCCCTCCCCGGCCAGAGTCCGTTCCACCATCGCTGCGGCCGTCGTCCAGCCGGACGACCTGCGCCAGCTGCGCGCCTTCCACAAGGTCATGGCGGACGTGAACCGGCTGCGCATCCTGCGCCAGCTCTCGGATGGCGAGGCGACCGTCACGGAACTGGTCGATCACGTCGGGCTGTCCCAGCCGCTCGTCTCGTGGCACCTGACCCGACTGCGCGCGACCGGGATCGTCGAGACCCGTCGCCAGGGCCGCGAGACGATCTGCCGCCTCCGCGAGGAAGCCTTCGAGGAGTTCGCGGCGCGTCAACGCGTCGCCCTCGGGCTCGTAAGCTAGTCGCGATGACCATCTCCAACGATTCCCGCACGCGGATCAAGAAGGTCTTCGAGCCGATCGCCCTCGGCATGGGCCGCCTGGGTCTCACGCCGAACGGGCTGACCCTCATCGGCTTCGCGATCACCGTCTTCGGCTCCGTCCTCGTGGGGCTCCAGGCCTGGGTCGTCGGCGGTCTCGTCGTCTTCGTCGGCGGCGTGTTCGACATGTTCGATGGCACGCTGGCCCGGGCCACCGGCCAGGCGAACGCCCTCGGTGCGTTCATGGACTCCACCTTCGACAAGGCCGGCGAGATCATCGTCTTCCTCGGCGTCATCGCCGGTATGCAGGCTGCGGGTGCCGCGGACGTCCCCGTCCTGGTCGCCGCAGCGGCGATGGGCGCTTCGATCATGGTGAGCTACGCCCGGGCGAAGTCGGATGGGCTTGGCTACTCCTCCGGCATGGGCCTGGCCGCGGTCGGCATCATGCCCCGCGAGGTCCGTCTCGTGATCATCTCGGTCGGCATCGTCCTGACCGGGACGAGCGTCGGTATCTCGGCAATCGAGTTCGCTCTTGGCGTCATCCTCGTCGGCGCCGTCATCACCGTCATCCAGCGGATCCTTCATGTCCGCAGCCAGGCCAGATCGGCCGCCACCACCTCGATCCACTAAGGGAGCAGGGAGAGACCACGTGAGCAAGAACAACGGCAAGAACGGCAGCACGCCGAGCAACACCTGGGCTGGGTCCGAGCGGCGCGGCGACGGCAAGATCCGGGTCGCCATCGTGGGCGTCGGCAACTGCGCCAGCAGCCTGGTCCAGGGCCGCTACTACTACGAGGATGCCAAGGCGTCGGACTTCGTCCCGGGCCTGATGCACGTCGACCTGGGCGGCTATCACATCCGCGACATCGACTTCGTCGCGGCCTTCGACATCGACAAGAACAAGGTCGGGAAGGACCTGTCCGAGGCGATCTACACGAAGCCGAACAACACGTACGTCTTCCAGCAGGTCAAGCACCTGGGCGTCAACGTGGACCGCGGCATGGTCCACGACGGCCTGGGCAAGTACCTCAGCCAGATCATCGAGAAGGCGCCGGGCGAGACGGCCGACATCGTGGGCATCCTCAAGGAGCGCGAAGTCGACGTCATGGTCAGCTACCTGCCGGTCGGCAGCGAGGAAGCCACCAAGTGGTACGCGGAACAGGCCCTCGCCGCGGGTGTCGCCTTCGTCAACGCGATCCCGGTCTTCATCGGCCGTGAGCCCTACTGGCAGCGTCGCTTCGCGGAGGCCGGCCTGCCGGTCATCGGCGACGACATCAAGAGCCAGGTCGGGGCGACCATCACCCACCGTGTGCTGACCCGCCTGTTCATGGACCGCGGCGTTCGCCTGGACCGGACCTACCAGTTGAACTTCGGCGGCAACACGGACTTCCTCAACATGCTGGAGCGCGAGCGCCTCGAGTCCAAGAAGATCTCAAAGACGAACGCGGTCACGTCCATGCTCGACTACGAGCTCGAGGACGGCGATATCCACGTCGGCCCCAGCGACCACGTGCCGTGGCTCAAGGATCGCAAGTGGTGCTACATCCGGATGGAGGGCACCACTTACGGCGACGTGCCGCTCAACGTCGAGATGAAGCTCGAGGTCTGGGACAGCCCCAACAGCGCCGGCGTCATCACGGATGCCATCCGCTGCCTGAAGCTGGGCCTGGATCGAGGCCTGAAGGGCACGCTCGTCGCCCCGTCCAGCTACTTCATGAAGAGCCCGCCCCAGCAGATCCACGACGACATCGCCTTCAACCGGGTCGAAGCGTTCATCCGCGGCGAGGACAACGAGACGCTCGTCGGCACCGAAGCCCCGAAGAAGCGGACCTACCGCAAGCTCGCCGCCTCCAAGGCCAAGGCGGCCGCCGCCGCGCAGTGACCGGCGGCGAGCGCCGGCTCGAGGCGCCCCATCGCCGAGGAGGAGCCAGTCCGCGGATCGTGGAGCGATCGGTCGTCCTGGCCTACCGCGCCACGGCATGGGTCCTGCGCACCGTGCCGGCACGTCCGGCCGGGGCGCTGATCGGACTCGGCGCCCAGGCTTCGTACCTCCTGTGGCCCACTAAACGCAGGTGGTCCAACCGGAACTTCGGACACGTCCTGGGGCTGCCACCGGATCATCCGCGGGTGCGCCGCCTCGCCCTGCGCGCCTACCGGGTCTACGGGGATTACCTCGTGGAGCTGATGCGCGTCCCGTTCATGACCACCGAGGAGGTCGTCGGGCTCATCGAGCCCCTGGATCTCGCCGAGGTCGAACAGATGCGGGCCTCCGCCCCCGAGGGCGGGATCATCTGCACGGTCGGGCACGTGGGCAGCAACGATGCCATCGGGGCCGCGATCGCCCATCTCGGCCTGCACCTGAACGCCGTGGCCGACGACTCATCGTTCCCGGAACTGTTCGACCTGCTCAAGCGCCAACGCGAGCAGTGGGACGCCACGATCATCCCGTGGCGCAACCTCCGGGCGATCTTCGGTGTCCTCCGCCGGCGCGAGCTCCTTGCGCTCCTGGTGGACTGGGGCTACCGCAGTGACGGGATCCCGGTGACCCTGTTCGGAGCGTGGACGACGTTGCCCGCCGGCCCGGCCACGCTGGCGGCGAAGACGAAGTCCCGGGTCGTGCCCATCATCACGACGCGCCAGCCGGATCGACGGCTGCACGTGACCTGGGCGGACCCGATCGAGGTGGCCTCGATGGACCCGGCGGACCTCCAGCGGGCGACGCAGCGGATCGCCGACGCGCTGGCCGTGACGATCGGCCAGGCGCCCGAGGAGTGGTACAGCTTCAAGCCGATGTGGCCGGCGACCGCCGAGGAGGCCGCCGACCTGGAACGACGCGCGCTCGAGATGCAGGCCGGCCGCAAGGACCCGGGTCCGAGCGCGACGCTGACCCGCGATCCGGACGATCAACGGCCCGGCGACCAGGTGCCGGACGTCGAGCGACCGGTCCCGGCGCAGTGAGCGGCCGGTTCGTCTCGAACGTGCGCGGACGGGCGTTGATGACCGCCTCGTGGCTGGCGTGTCGGCTGCCCGAAGGACCGCTGTTCCGTGCCGCCGAACTGGCCGGCGACCTGTGGTACCGGATCGCCCCCGATCGCGCGGCCCAGGCTCGGCGCAACCTGCGACGGGTCTGCGAGTCGCTCGCGGCATCGGGGCGTGGCACGCCGGCGGTCCGCGCCGCGGCGACCGACGAAGCCGCCCTGGAGCGCCTCGTGCGGTCCGCCTTCAGGCACAACGCCCGCTACTACCTCGAGGTGGCCCGCACGCCCAGCGTCACCCGCGCGTGGATGGACGAGCGGTTAGCGCTCGATACGCCGGAGCTCATCGAGGAAGCGATCGTGCCGGGCAAGGCGGTCCTGTTCGTGGGTCTCCACTTCGGGTCCGTGGAGCTGCCGGTCCTGTTCCTCGCGTTCCGGATCGGCAAGACGGTCACACCGATGGAGACCATCGACGACCCGGGGCTGCAGGCCTGGTTCGAGCACACCCGCGGCGTCAACGGCGTCCAGCTCGTCGGGTTGCGCGAGGCCCGCCGAACACTGCAGGACGCCCTCCGGAACGGGACGTCCGTGGGGCTGGTGGGCGATCGCGACCTGACCGGCGGCGGGATCCCGATCATGTTGTTCGGGGCGCCCGCCCCGATGCCGATGGGCCCGGCGATGCTGGCCGTGGAGAGCGGCGTGCCGGTCTACGGGATGGCCGTTCGACGGTCCGGCAGGGGTCACTTTCGCGGCCGCATCATCCCTGTCGAGGTCCCCCCGGACGGCACGCGACGCGAACGGGTGACGACCACCATGACCGGTCTCGCCGAGTCCTTCGAGCGCCTCATCGAAGACGCCCCGGAGCAGTGGTGGGCCGTCTTCTTTCCGATCTGGCCGGACCTGGAGGCCGCGGCGTGAGCGACCGATCGCCCGACGGTGGGGGCGAAGGCGCGTCGTCACCCGTGGCGCGCGTCGGGCGAGCCGACCTGCACATCCATACCGTCGCCTCGGACGGGACCGCCCCGGTGACGGCCGTGCTGGCCCGTGCCGTGGAGCTCGGCCTGGACGTGATCGCCATCACGGATCACGAACGCATCGATGCCGCCGTCGCCGGCCGAGCGATCGCGCGCGACACCGGCCTGCCCGTGGAGGTGATCGTCGGCGAGGAGGTCACGACGCTCGGCGGCCACCTGCTTGCGCTCGGGTTGACGGCGCCCGTCCGGTCGTATCGGTCACTGCGGTCCACGATCGCCGAGGTCCACGATCAAGGGGCGCTGGCCATCCCGGCCCATCCGCTGGTGCCGTATCCGCTGTGCGCCCAGGCGTTCGTCCTGCGCCGCCTCCTCGACGATGGGGACGAGACGGTCCACCCGGACACCATCGAGACCTTCAACCCGACGTCGCTCGGCCGGCCGCGCCACGCGACCGTCGTGCGGTTCGCCGGTGCGCACGGGCTCGCCCAGGTGGGCAACAGCGACGCGCACGCGCTCGATGCCGTCGGGATCGCCTGGACCTCGTTCCCGGGCCACACGGCGGACGACCTGCGAACCGCCATCGCGGCGCGGACCACGCGTCACCACGGGACGTTCCACGAGACGCTCGGCCAGCTCGGGACCTTCCGCGAACAACTGCGCAAGCGCGGTCGGGACGCCCGGGACGAGGTCGTCGGACGCGCCCACAACGACGGCACCGGGCGCGACCACGGCTATCCCGGCGGGCGTCGGCGGCCCCCGCGCTACGCCGCGAGCGCCAACGCCGACGTACCCACCGCCGAGAACGGTCCGGCATGAAGATCGGCCTGGTCTGTCCGTACATCTACCCCGAGGCGGGCGGTGTCGCCCAGCACGTCCGGTTCCTGTACGAGAACCTGCGGTTGGCCGGCCACGACGTTCGGATCATCACCGCCAGCCACGGCCCGCAGCGCTCGTCCGAGGGTGACATCATCCGCCTCGGGATCGGCTTCTCCGTCCGGACCAACGGCTCGGTCGGGACGTTGACCTTCTCGCCGCGCTACATCAGCCAGGTCAAGCGGATGCTCGCCGAGGAGCAGTTCGACCTGCTCCACTTCCACGAACCGTTCGTGCCGTTCCTGTCGCTCTTCCTGCTACGCGAATCGACGAGCGTGAACATCGCGACCTTTCATGCCTACGCCGGCTTCTCGCCGTCGTACGAGCTGGGCAGCCGGGTCATGCGCGGCCACGCGGCCAGACTCCACGGTCGCGTCGCGGTGAGCGCCGCCGCTCGCCACTTCATCGACCGGTTCTTCCCGGGCGACTACAAGGTCATCCCCAACGGCGTGGACGTCGTGCGCTATGCCAACGCGGTCCCGATCGCGCGCTGGCAGGACGGCACGCCCAACATCCTCTTCGTCGGGCGGCACGAACCCCGCAAGGGCTTACTCGATCTGCTCAAGGCGCAGCGGATCCTGCGCAAGACCGGCTACGGCACGCGTCTGCTGGTGGTGGGCTCCGGGCCGCAGGAACGGGAAGCGCGCCGCTACGTGGCCACACGCGGCCTCCAGGGGGTCGTCTTCCTCGGTCGCGTAAGCGATGCCGAGAAGGCCCAGCTATTCCGCACGGCCGATGTCTATTGCTCCCCGGCGACCGGCGGGGAATCGTTCGGGATCGTGCTGCTGGAGGCGATGGCCGCCGGCACGCCGATCGTCGCCTCGGACATCCACGGCTACAAGGGCGTGGTCCGTCGTGGGCGCGAGGGACTGCTTGTCCCGCCACATGACCCGAAGGGCCTCGCCGAGGCCATCGCCAGGCTGCTGGACGATCCCGAGGCGCGCACCCGGATGGGCGCGGCGGGCCAGGCCCGGGCCGCCGACTTCAGCTGGCCTCGGGTGACCGCCAAGGTGGAGGAGTACTACGGCTTCGTCATCCGCCGGCTCGCGGCCGCGGATGCGCTGCCGTCCGGCTTCCACGCCGAGGTCCCTCAGCCGGCCGCGCCGATCCGAGCCAGGTCGTCCGCATCGTCGGACGGGTCGTCGGACGGCGCGTCGGACGGGTCGTCGGATCCCGTGTCGGGCGCCGCCATGGACAGTCGCCAGCTCCAGGTGGAATAGGCGACCACGAGGCTGGTCATCACGATCGCCACGGTCAGGACGGCGAACATCGGGGTCAGCAGGGGCGTCGGGAGGCTCCGGTCCACCTTGCTCACCGGGAACTGGAACGCGTACAGGTAGGTCGGCAGGATGCCCTGGTACGCAGCCACCACCGCGGACGGCAACGGCAGCGCCGAGATATTCGGGTAGAGGATGGCGAACCAGCCGATCGCGGCGACCACGAAGCCCACGACGAACCGACGTGCGTCGCGCGAGCCGGCGATCTGGATCGCCAGGTACGCGAGCGGCAGCAGGACGATGAACGCGATGGGCTCCGATGACACGCCCGTCAGCGTGAGGATCGCGACATCCGGCAGGCGCGACGCGAGGCCCAGCAGGATCGCCAGGACGACGCCGGTGGTGGCCAGCGGCAGGAACGAGCGCCAGCGTCGGCCGTCCTGGGGTCCGTCGATCTCCTCCAGCCCCACGAATCGCCGGATGAGCAGGATGACGCCCACGACGCCGATGACGACCAGGGCCAACGTCTGGAGGGTCAGTACAGCCGTCGGGATCGTCGCCGGACAGGCGGCCGAGTTCGGGTTCACGGATTGCACGCCGACGAATGCACACAGCGGCCGGTCCAGCAGCCAGAGCAGGGCCGGGCCCATGATCGCGATCGCCGCTGCGACCCGGGCGAACAGCCAGGTCCGGCGCGCCGCACCGTGCCAGATCTCCGCCAGGAAGTAGGCGAGGGCCATGACCACGAACGGCAGGGACGTGTAGTAGTGGTACTGGAACGCGGCTCGATCGATCCGCGCCCACGGGACCCATTGCGCGGCGAAGCCCACGGCGATCAGCGTCAACGCCAGGCTTCGGCGCTTGAACGCCATCAGGCTCACGAACGCGAGGGCTGGGACACCGAGCCACCAGATGACAAGGCTGCCGGCGTCATAGAGGGCGGCGCTCGTCCCCGAGGCCAGGCTCTCCTGGTAGAACCACACGGGCTTCAGGTTGAGCGGCCACGCCCACCAGGGCGATGACGCCGGATGGGCCGCCGTCAGGCCGTTGTGATAGCGGTACATCTGGGCCGTCAGGTCCAGCAGGGTCTGGCCGTTGTGGCCGGCCGGCCAGCCGGTGAAGAGCTGGTGACCATCGATCAGCGCCCACGGGATGTACGAGATCACATAGACGGCGAGTGGGACGGCGATGAGGCAGACCGCCGCGTAGACGACCGGGATGCCGAGCAGCCAGCCGGGGCGCAACCAGCCCTCCGCGGCGGGCGCTGCCGGCTCCAGACGGCTCGCGGGATCGTCCGGGCGGGGCGCTGCTGCCATCGGCCCGAAGCCCACCCGTCCACCCAGCCAGAAGAGCGCAGCGACCACGCCGGACCCGAGGGCGAACGCGAACGCCACCTGGACGGGCGAGACCGAGACCTGCCCGATGGCGATCTCCCGGCTCGCGGTCCCGCGCAGGACGGCGGTGGCGAAGACGAAGGCCCCGACCGCGGCCGGCACGGCGACCGCGAAGCGCATCTCCTCGTCCGTCCACTCGACCGGGTGGAGGACCGCGGCGACCACGCCGGTCAGGGTGAGCGCGACCATGATCAGGAGGAACGTGAGGTTGCCGAAGCCCTGACCCTCCGGCACGGTGATCGCGAGGTACCCGAGCACGGACGTGATGCCGATCATCCCCAGGATCGCCACGACACGCCCGAGCGCGCTGCGCGCCAGGATCAGCAGGATGAGCGCCCCGATCGCGTACGCAGCGACCCATTTCGAGGCCAGGCCCAGGCCCAGCAACAGACCGATGACCGGCATCGACAGCCAGAACGCCCAGCGACTCCGCCACCAACCAGTCCAGACGGCCGCGAAGAGGGTGTAGGCGGCGATGATGAACAGGCCCACATATACGTCGTTCATCGCGATCCGGGACTGGACGAAGAACATCCCGTCCGCCAGGACCAGCAGGCCGACGAGGCCGGCCACGACCCGGCGCTTGAACAGGATCCGGGTCAGCAGGTAGAGCAGGACCGCGGTGAACGCCCCGGCGATGACTCCCGGGAAACGCCACGCGAAGGCGTGCGAGCCCACGTCGATCGAGGCCGACGCGCCGGATGCGGTGAACAGCAGCAGCTGCTGGCGGTCGTCGGCGGGGTACTCCGGCGCCAGGTCCGCGACCCACGACGCGGGCGTGAACCCGTCCGGCAGCTTGGCGTCGGCGTAGACGGCGTTGCCGTGGGGATCGCCGTGGGGTTCGACGACGTAGACGGTCCACGGACCGGTGGCGGGCGCGCCCTGGGCGAGGCCGAGGACATGGACCTGCTGTGAGGCGCGGTCGTAGATGACCTTGGTGCCCGCTCCGGGGAGCGAGCTGCGAGTCGTCGACGTCGGACCGTCCTTCGCCCGGTCGCCGGAGACCGCGATGACATCAAGCTTGGGGGTCCTGGCGGTGCCGACCGTCGCATAGATGCTCGGGTCGCCGACCTCCGTGATGAGCGCCAGCCCGTGCGCGCCACCCTCCTCGGGGATCGTGTCGATGACGGTCGCGGTGGTCGGATCGACGAAGGCGACGCCCGCGGTCGTCGCAGTCGCTACGCGTGTCACGTCGGTGATCGCGATACCGGGCAGGTCGCCGTTGGTGATCGCGTCGTTCACCTTGGTCTTCGTCGCGGCATCGCCCGGACTGCCGAGGCCCACAGTATCGGCCTTCGAGCGCAACTTCTTCTCGATGGCCGCGGCGTCGCCACCGATGAGAGCCGCCAGGGCGGACGCCACGGCGGCCGGGTGGTCGATGGCCGACGGCGTCGCCACGATCGTGGAGCCCGACCCACCCGGCGCCACACCCACCAGACCAGGCAGGTCAAGGCGGCCCGTCACGTCGCCCGAGTCGACGCTGACGACCGAGAGGCGATCGCCCGATCCGACCATCAGCGTGGTGCCGTCGTCCAGGGCGAGCATCTCGTCCACCGGGGCCCCCACCCCGGCTCCCAGGGCCGCTGGAGCGAGGCCGACCTCGAGGCCGCCGTGACCCAGCGATTCGACGTCCATCGTGGCCAGGCGGCCGTCGCGGTACCCGATGATCAGCTGCGTGCCCGGGCCGCTCATCGTGAGGGCGGAGACGCCGGGAGCGGCCATCACGCCGATCAGCTGGCGCGTTCGCAGGTCGTAGGTGCGGATCTCCGTGCCGGTCGCGACGTGAAGTCGCTCGCCCGCCCGGCCGACCACCGGATCGTCGCGGCGAGGCTCCACCACGGACGCGACGACCGGCACGCCGAGGTCGCTCGTCGCGTTCACGGCATCCTGGCCCCACAGGACGATCCCGCCGGCCATGAGGTACTTGGCGAGGTGCGGGTGGGTCCACTCGTAGATGTCGTGGTCGATGCCGTACCGCCAGCTCTGCAGGAACTCGGTGGCGGTCCGGGCGTGATAGACCTCGTCGAAGTGCATCTGGAAGGGCTCGGCCAGGCGGAACGTGCGCAGGCCCATGGTCGCGACGAGGAGGACGACCATGAACCACAAGTCCAGGCGATCCAGGCGCCCGCCACGCTCGCCGAGGAGGGTCGCCGAGCGATCCGGCCGGATCGGGTGCGTGTCGAGCAGGCCGCGGAACCAGCCGCGGACCCCGGCCTCCTCGATCGTCGGGCGATCGCTCCAGGTCGGCAGGGTCACGGCTGCGGCCGCCGCGGTGGTCATCGCAGGATCGGGGCGCCCAGCGGATCCGGGCTGGACGGTCGTGGCGCCCCGCACGACCTGGTCGGTCACATCGACCCAGCGTGTCGCCTCCGCGGGATCGAAGGGTTCAGGCGGTTCAGCGGCAGCGGCAGCGGCGAGGTCGTTCGCGAGGCGGACCTGTGCCCGAGGTCGGAGCTGGACCAGCAGCCACAGGGCGACGAGCCCGTTGGTCACCGCGATCAGGGCGATCCCGACCTCGGTCCGGATCGCCGGCCCGATGCCCAGCCAGTCCGCGACGCCCGGGTTGTCCGGGTAGAGCGTCGTGAGCACGACATACATGTTCAGGAAGGTCGTGATGGACGCCACGAGATAGGCGAGCCGCCAGCGCCACGAGATCGCCGCCAGGATGATCGCCATGGCGAAGAACGGATACCCGTAGCGTTCATGGACGCGGGTGGGGATCGCGAAGAAGGCGAAGGAGATCACCGCGAGGCCCAGGAGGATCGTCAGCCGATCCGGGCGGCGCGCGACGACGAGGAGCACCACGACGATGGCGGCGGCCAGCAACGCGGACCCGATCGCCACGGCCGGGACGCCCGCGATGAACGCCACGCCGGATCCGCACCGATCCGGACCCCACGCCCCGTCGCACACCCAGAGCCCGCTGTTCAGCAGGCTGTGCCCGGTGTCGCCCGATAGGAGCGCCCACGGGTTGTAAGCGTTGACCGTGAGATACGGATAGCCGCTGGCGGTGGACAGGATCTGGGTCAGCAGCCCGGACGTGACCGTCAACGGGTTGAGCGTGACCGAGAGCACGGACAGGCCGAATGGCAGGCAAATGAGGTAGACGGTCGCGATCCCGACGAGCCCGGTCGTGACGATCCGGAGCGGTCGGCCGGTATGGCGCTCCCAGTCGCGCAGGCGATCCAGCACCCCCCGGGACCCTGGCTCAAGGTGCGGGCCGCCATCCGGTGCGGTCGCCCCGGACGTCGTCTCGCGAGTGGCGAGCTTGCGCCTGCCGTCATCCGCCGGCCACAGCGCGCGCCGGATCGTGACGACGGCGAGGATGGGGATCAGGATCCCCAATTGCGGCTTGATGAGCGCGGCGACCACCGCGAAGATCGCCGCTCGCTCGGGCCGATCGCGCCAGACGTCGCGCAGGCCCAGCAGCAGGAACACCACGCCCACCGAGTCCACCTGGCCCCAGACGACACTGTCGAACCAGGTCACGGGGTTCAGGACCGCGACCAACGCGGCTCCGAGCGCCAGGGATCGCCGGCCACCGAGCTCCTGGATCATCGACCAGACCAGCCAGCCGACCGCGAGGTCCGCCAGGATCGCCGGCACCTTGATCATCACATCCGTGACGCCGCCGCCGGGCTGCCCGATCTTCCCGACCAGCCACAGGACGTAGAGGTAGCCGGGCGTGTAGTCGTGGAAGAAGTCGCGGTCGTAGAAGCCGCCCGGGCCCAACCTGGCGAGGTTGTCCGCCCAGTACTTGAACGCGCCTAGATCGACCCCGAAACCGGAGCCTGGGAGCATCTGTGCGATGATGAGTCGAAGGCCAAGACCGAGCGCGAGGACCAACAGGACCGCGCCGACGGCTCCCATCGTCCCGGTCGACCGTGACGGCGCTCCTGAGCCTCGCTCGATCCCTTCAGAGGCGGGGCCAGTCACCGGGAATCGGCTCCTGAACGAGCGTGGAAAGGTGCATCGGAGCGTAGCACAGGGTCGCCCTGCGGACCCCACACCAGCCCCCAGGCCGCTGCAGCGCCCGAGTCGCACGCTGGCGCTCGCCCTCGGCATGGGTCTGATCGCGGTCGCCCTCGCGGTCTACCTGGTGACTCGGACCGAGCGGTACTACGACCATTTCGTGTGGCAGGCCGCGGCGTTCCTCGAGGGCCAGGCGGCCATCCGCTACCCGGTCTTCGGCTCGGGTCGGTCGCTCGGGAACGCCTACTTCCAGGATGTCCTGCCCATCGTCACCACGGACGGGATCCTGCGCGGACTCCTGCCGTTCCCGCCCCTGCCCGCCGTCCTGCTCATGCCGTTCGTGGCGGTCTTCGGTCTCGCCACGGACGATCACCTGCTGTTCACGATCCTCGCGGCCGTCGATGTGGGCCTGTGCTGGTGGATGCTCGGCCGACTGGACGTGCGCCCGGCGATCCGCCTCGCCGCGACGCTCTTCTTCGCGTTCGGGACGGTCTTCTGGTACTCCGCCCAGCTCGCCACGACCTGGTACCAGGCACACATCGCGGCGATCGCACTCCTGATGCTGGCCTCCGGACTCGCGTTGCGCGCGGACCCGGCAGCCGAGGGCGACACGTCGATGACCAGCCCCGGAGCGAGCGCCGAACGGGGCCCGAAGACGGGCCGACGCTGGCTCGCCGTGGACCGCCGCCAATTCGTCGTAGGGCTCCTGTTCGGCCTGGCCTGCACCGCCCGACTCACCATCGTCTTCGCAGCACCGTTCTTCCTGCTGGTCGGCGCGGGCGGGGGCCTGCGGCGGCGCGGTTGGTCGGCCGGCGTCGGCGCCGCGATCCCGCTGCTCTTGCTGGTCGGGTACAACGTCGTCTCGACCGGCCACGTCGTCCAGCCTGCGTACGAATACCTGTACAAGATCGAGGCAGCCGGCTATCCGACGCTGGGCTACCACCCGGACTGGTCGATCGAGGACCCGCGCTACATCCCCCAGAATCTCGGGATCATGCTATTCACCCCGCCGGACATCCTGCCGTCGCACCTGCCGGACGCCCTGGGTGTGACGGATCGGCCGGTCTGCACGGCCCCTGGGGCCACCCGCGGCCTGTTCGACCTCCACTGTCCGCTGGCCGTCCCCTCGGACGTCGGGATGGGCCTGTTCTTCGTCAGTCCGGCGTACCTGCTGGGCTTCGCGGCACTGCGAAACTACGGCCGGAGCCGGCTCGTCACCGGAGCGACCCTCGCGATCCTGCTCGTGGCCCTGGTCAACGTCATGCATTTCAGCCAGGGCTGGGTCCAGTTCGGCTACCGGTTCAGCAACGACTTCGTGCCGTTCGCCCTGATCCTGATGGCGGTCGGCTTCGAGCGGTTGGCGCGGCGGCACCGCTGGGCGATGCCCGTGGGCATGGCGCTGGTCGTCGCCTCGGTCGCGGTGGAGTTCTGGGGCGTCGCGTGGGGGAGACTGTTGGGATGGTGACCCGCTTGGCCCGCCTCGCGCCCCTGCTGGTCGGCGTGATCGCGTTCGGTGCCGCCCGACTCGCGCTGCTGCCCGGGCTCGCCTACTGGGACACGGGAGAGTACCAGGCCGTCGGCCCGTTGATGGGTACGGCCCATCCCACCGGCTTCCCCACTTGGGTGCTGCTGGCCTGGCTCGCGTCCGTCGTCCTCCAGCCATTCGGGGACCCGGCCTTTCGGATGAACCTGCTGGCCGCCATCTGCCTGGGCGTCGCGGCGGGAGTCACGGTGGACCTCACCCGCGTCCTGACCCGATCCACCGCGCTCGGCATCATGGCGGGGCTGGCCATGGCCCTGGCGCCGGCCACCTGGGCGATCGGGACCCACGCGGAGACCCACGCGCTCCATCTCGCGCTCATCGCGATCCTGCTGTGGTTGCTCGTCGGCTGGGAGGACCGCGCCCGCGACGAGACGGATCCGACCCGTCGCGACGGGTCGGGCCGCTGGCTCGTCGTTGCGACCGTCGTCTTCGCCCTCGCAGTCGGCAACCACTCCCTGACGTTGCTGCTGGCGCCGCCGATCGGGCTGTTCGTGCTGGCCGTGGACCCATCCATCTGGCGCAAGCCGCGGCTCATCGTCTCGTGCGTCGCGGTGCTGGCCGTTTCGGTCGTGGCCGTCTACCTGGAGCTGCCGCTGCGTGGCGGCGCCGTCGCGGCCCTCACGGCGCCTCTCGTCTACGGCCGGCCGGCGACCTGGGACGGCTTCTGGTACGTCGTCCTGGCGGAGCAGTTCCGGGGCAGCGTCGTGGATCCGTTCGGCGACCTGGGCACCAAGGCGATCGCGCTGGTCGCGCGCGCGGCGCGGGAGTTCGGGCCGCTCACGCCACTCATCCCGCTCGGGTTCCTCGCGACCGCCGTGCAACGGCCGCGCTACGCCCTGCTGACCGGGACGGCCACGGTCATCACGTGCTTCTTCGCCGCGTCGTACGCGAACGCCGACATCGGGCGGTACTACCTGGTCCCGTGGTTGGTCGCATGGACGTGGCTGGCCATCCTGGCCTCACTGGTCGCGATCGCCGTGGCGAACCTCGTCGCGTCCCCCGGCGATCCGATCAACGGGACGGCAGCGCCGGCCTACCGTCTGACCGCGTCTGTCGTGGCCATCGGGGCCGCCGTGGTCCTCCTGGTCCCGACGCTGCTGGCTGCCCCCGCACGCTACCGGGCCATCGACGAGAGCCACGATCCGGGTGCTGCCGCCTGGGTGGACCATGCCCTGGCAGTCATGCCTCACGATGCCCTCATCGTCAGCTGGTGGAGTTACTCCACGCCGCTATGGTATGCACAGCGCGTCGAAGGTCAGCGACCGGATGTCGCGATCGTAGACGACCGGACCATCCTGGACCAGGACCTTGGAGACATCTACAGCGTGATCGACCGGAACCTTGGCCAACGACCCGTCTTCGTCATCCGCGACGACCCCCAGCAGATCGCCGAGCTCGCGCGTCGCTACGAGCTCCAGTACATCGACGGGCCGTCGGCACGCTGGCTGACGCGCGTCATCGGCCTCAAGGGAGCGAGGTCGTGACGTCAGCCACGACCGCGGCACCAGGCGACGTGGTCGCCCGCGTCCGAGTCGCCCGGCTCTCCTACTTCTTCCCGGCCCACAACGAGGAGGCGAACCTCGAGGGCCTCGTCGACGAAGCCCTCGCCGTCCTGCCGACGCTCGCCGACACCTTCGAGATCATCGCCGTGAATGACGGCTCGAAGGACCGGACGCGAGAGATCGCCGACGCGCTGGCGGCGCGTCATCCGGACGTCGTTCGTGCCGTCCACCATCCCACGAACTATGGCTACGGTGCCGCACTCCGGTCCGGCTTCGGCGCCTCGCGCTACGAACTCATCGCTTTCACGGACGGCGACCGCCAGTTCAAGGTCGCGGATCTCGGACGCCTCACGGCACGACTCGCCGGGGCGGATCACCCGGATGTGGTCGTCGGGTTCCGGATCAAGCGGGCGGATCCGCTCGTCCGGACGCTCTACGCCCGCGCCTACCGGCTCGCCAACCGGCTCTTCTTCGGGCTCGAGGTCACGGACGTGGATTGCGCCGCGAAGCTCTTCCGGCGCGAGGCCCTCGCCGACATCCACGTCGAGTCCGCGGGCGCGTTCTTCTCGGCTGAACTGATGATCAAGCTGCACTCGAGCGGTCGGAGCGTGGTCGAGGTGGGCATCCCCCACTACCCGCGAACGGCGGGTTCGGCGACCGGCGCGAAGCCGTCGGTCATCCTCCGAGCGGTTCGTGACTTCTGGCGCCTGCGACTCAACGCCTGGGTGAACCAGCGCCGGGCGTTCAAGCGCGGGGGCGCGATCCTCGGGGACTGAGCCCGCGCACCCCGACGGGCCTGGGCCTCCGCGTCAGCTGGCCCGGCCGTCGCCACCCGGATCCGTGTCCAGCGAGTTCACGAAGTCGCGGAACATGTCCAGCCGCGGATCCACGACCCCGCCGGTCAGCGTCTCGAGCGGTTGGTCCGAATCCGGGTCGTCCGTCAGGCCCGGGCTCCCTTCGCCCAGACCGGCCTGGTCCATGAGCTCCACCGTCGCGAAGATCCGGGCGCCCGTCCGCACGGCCAGGGCGAGGGCGTCGCTCGGTCGGGCATCCACTTCGATCGTCTTGTCGCCGGTGGCCAGCACCAGGCGCGCGTGGTACGTCTCCTCGGACATCTCGACGACGATGACCCGGTCCACGTGTGCACCCAGCGCCTCGAGCGCCGAGGCGAACAGGTCATGCGTCAGAGGACGCTCCGGCGTGAGGCCCTGCAGCTTCATCGCGATCGCGCTGGCCTCCCACTGGCCGATCCAGATGGGCAGGTAACGGTCCCGATCCGTCTCCTTGAGGATGACGACGTGGCGACTGGACAGCATGTGGACCCGCACGCTCTCCACGACCATCTCGACCAGCGCTACGTCGGCCATGGCCCGGATTATCCCACGGGTGTCGGGCTCGGCGGTCCCGCTCCCGGACGCCGGCGACGAAACACCAGGAGGAGCCGGGCCGCGACCAGGCCGGCGACGAACCCACCGATGTGGGCGAAGATCGCCACGCCGCCTTCGCTCCCAGACAGCCCGAGCGACGCGATCCCGTCGATCAGCTGGAGCGCGAACCAGAAGCCCAGGACGACGATCGCGGGCACGTCGATGAGCTGGTAGAAGAAGCCGAGGAAGACCAGGGAGGTGATCCGGGCCCGCGGGTACAGGACGATGTAGCCGCCAAGGACCGCGGCGATCGCCCCGGACGCGCCGATCATCGGCACCGTCGAGGTCGGATCGATGGCGACCTGTGTCAGGCCGGCCACGATGCCGCCACCCAGGTAGAACAGCAGGAACGGGAGCCGCCCCAGGTCATCCTCGATGTTGTTGGCGAAGATCCACAGGAACAGCAGGTTGCCGAGCAGGTGGAGCCAGCCACCGTGCAGGAACTGGCTCGTGATGAGCGTCACGGACTCCGGGGTCAGGATCCCGTTCGTCGACCAGGCGGCAGCCAGGTCCGCCGGCACGATGCCCCACTGGGTGATGAACGCATCGAGGGCGGCGTTCCCGCCGGTGACCTGGAGCCCGAGCTCCCAGGCGAACGCCACGAGGCACGCGACCACGAGCCCGATCGTCACGACCGGTGTCCGACGCGTCGGGTTCGCGTCCCGGAGCGGGATCACCGTCCGCGCGCCGGCTCAGGGCGACTTGGACGGCTTGGCGGACGGGGCCGGACTGCCTGATGCCCCCGGTAATGAGGACGGGGTCGGGGCGACATCGGGTACCGCCACGAGCATGGTCTGGTGGAGGCCGTCGCTGGACACCCAGACGAGGGTGGCCGGCGCATCGACGATGCCCGGCACCACGTAGAAGGCGCGCATGTCGTTCCAGCCCGCGACGCCGCCGGCGAGCCGATACTGGGCCTTGAAGGTCCCGTCGGACTTGTCCACGGCGATGATCCGGGCGTTCGGCTGGTCGTAGGCGTAGATCCAGCCGCTGCGCCGGTCCGTCCCGACCCCGCCGGTCGCGAACGAGTAGACCGGAGCGGGGCGCAGGAGCGTGTCGCCCGGACCGGCGGCATCCCAGCCCTCGCTCTTGCCGGCGACGAACCGGACGAGCTTGCCGTTGTCGGCCGCGTACAAGTCGCCGTCGATGTAGATGGTCGCGATCCCCGAGACGTCCCGGGCCGTGGCCAGCCAGGGCGAGGACTTGGCCGGGAACCCACCGCCGTCGGCCGATGGGGAGTACGCCCGGATCTGCTGCTCGGACGGATCCACGACGTACAGGTTGTACAGCCCGCTCTCCTTGTTGCGCAGGTAGGTCGCGAAGCCCTTGATGTCGTTGCCCCACGACGTGGCGCCGTTGACGGTGATCTTGACCAGGGTCCCCTTGCCCGAGCTATCGGCGGGACGCCAGCGCCACAGCGTGTTCTTCGAGTCCAGGATGAGCACATCCGACCCGCCGACACCCAGGTACCTGGGTGCGGCGACCGTGACGCCACTCGCCTTCTGGCCGTAGCGCACGACGAGGGTGGCCTTATTGGCCTTGAGGTCGATCCGGTAGACCGAACGGGTCGCCCGGTCCATGACGTACGGGGCCCCGTCCGGACCACGCACCACGGCCTGGAGGTCCGTCGGGACGGCGCCGGCGGCGGGCTTGAGCGTGAAGATCGTGTCGCTCGTCACCGGGACCATGCCGTACAGCCGGTCCAGGCCCGCCTCCACCCGGGTCCGAAGCGGGGCGATCTCGGTCGCCTGGACCTTGACGGACTCGGCGATGGCAAGCTGGGCGTAGGCATGGGTCAGCAGGTCCTTGGCCTGGCCCGGGTCGTCGGCGACGAGGTCGATCCCAGGACCCGAGACCTTCGCCAGATCCGCCCTGGCGGCATCGAGCGCCTGTTGCCCGGCGTTGACCGAGGCGATGGCCTTCTCCGGGCCGGAACCCCCGAAGGCATAGACCGCCAGGCCCAGGCCGCCGACCACGATGATGAGGGCGAGAGCGGCGAGAGCGGCCCGCCGCTGGGTCTCGCGTCGGGTGGCGAGCGGGGTCACGCGGCGGTACGCCGGCTTCCGTCGCGGCATCAGGTCCTGAAGACGTGCGACGACCCGGCCGACGGCCCCGCCGGCCGGGTCGTCGCACGTCTTC
>Ga0075026_100000194_pt1 | contig 22951 bp, 23 predicted proteins | sample Str012_2_FD_71392 | JGI IMG/M metagenome (GOLD analysis project Ga0075026, IMG submission 71392) | Freshwater sediment microbial communities in response to fracking from Pennsylvania, USA - Straight Creek_MetaG_SC_2012 | ecosystem: Environmental > Aquatic > Freshwater > Creek > Sediment... | reverse complement strand
CATTTATATCAACAGTAGTTTTGAAATTAACAAACCCTTTTTTAACAAATCAGAATACCCGGCTTTGCGAAAAGATTTTGAAAAAATTTACAGCCTCCTGAATAGCCAGGTATTGCTGCGAAGAAAAAAGAGTTCCTGAACCCTAAAAGTTTTTTTTGTACAGGAAATTTTTGAACGGGGGTGTGGGGTGAGATCAGTCTTTTTGCTGCCGTTTATACTTTGCCATGAGCCGAATAGGGGCATTATTCGGCCCAAAAAAATGCAGTTTGGTAAGGCTTTGATGATAAAATAGCCCGGTACTGACAGGGTCTTTAAAGCGGTACTTTGGGGCGGTCCCGAAGCATCGCCGTCAAAGGACAAGCCCATTTTAAAAAATACGATTCCAACAAAAAACCCCATCATCACTGACAGGGTCTTTAAAGCTGTGGTGTGGGGCGGGATTGAACCGCCGACACATGGATTTTCAGTCCATTGCTCTACCAACTGAGCTACCGCACCATCCATCTCTTATTTTGAGCGGGCAGCAAAAATAGTACTTGCCCCTTAAAATCTGAAATGTTTTTTAAAAAACATTGAATCAAGCTGTTATAACCCATTTTCTGCGCAACGGCATTTCCACATTCCTCACATCCCGTATTCGCTCAAAAATTTAATCCGCATTATTTTCAGCTGCTCCCAGGTATAATTGCCCTCATTCAGCTCCTGTTGGGCTATCTGCAGCGAGGAGGTTTCGCAGCCCTTAAAATAGTCGATGATTTCTTCCTGTTCGTATTCGTCCAGCATATCATCGATGGCATAATCGAGGTTTAACTTGGTACCACTGGCGGCAATGGTTTCCATTTCTTCCATCAGGGCATCCATACGCCAGTCTTTGTTTTTGGCAATCACTTCCAGCGGCATTTTCTTGTCTACCTGCTGTATTATGAACACCTTGCTCATGCTCTTGTTGGCCACGCTCTTCATTACAAAGTCATCGGGCTTCTGCACATCGTTTTCTTCTACATACTTGGCTACCATCTCCACAAATGGTTTGCCGTAACGCAGCGCTTTGCCCTTGCTTACGCCCTGGCATTTTTCCAGTTCCTGTATGGTAGTGGGGTACATGGTGGCCATGTCCTGCAGAGAATTTTCAAGGAAAATAACAAAAGGCGGCAGGCCCTTTTTCTTGGCTTCTTTCAGGCGCAGCTCCATCAGCTGTTCAAATAATTTATCATCGGCGGCGGCAGTTTCGGTGGCGGGTTCTGATTCTTCATCGTCTGCATTGGCTTCTTCAAACAGGTTGTTCAGTACAATCGGAAAGCTCTTGGGCTTCTTCATAAAAGCTTCGCCCTGTTTGGTTATTTTCAGTACGCCATAGTCTACAATGTCTTTGCTCAGCAGGTTTTCCAGCAGCATCTGGCGTACCAGGCTGTTCCAGAAATGGTGCGGTTGATCGTTGCCGGTAGCAAATTCGGGCAACGCATCGTGCCGGTACATCTGGTTTTGAGGAGTAAGCCTGCCGGCTACAATATTCACGGTATAATCGGTTGCAAAGCGTTCATCCAGGGCCCTTACCACTTTCAGCACTTTAACTGCATGCTCTTTTGCTTCAATCCGCTCTTTGGGATGCAAACAATTGTCGCAGCTGCCGCAGTTTTCCGGCTCATAGGTTTCGCCAAAATAGCTCATCAGCGTTTTGCGCCGGCAAACCCCGCTTTCAGCATACGCCACTGTTTCGTTGATCAGCTGTGCGCCTACTTCACGTTCAGTTAGCGGCTTGTCGCGCATTAAATGTTCCAGCTTGCTCACGTCTTTATGAGAATAGTACAAAATACATTTTCCTTCCAGCCCGTCGCGCCCGGCGCGGCCGGTTTCCTGGTAATAATTTTCTATCGATTTGGGAATATTGAAATGGATGACAAAGCGGATATCCGGTTTGTCGATACCCATACCAAACGCAATGGTGGCCACAATCACCTGGGTATCTTCCTTCAAAAAAAGATCCTGCCGGGTAGCACGTAGCTTACTATCCAGCCCGGCGTGGTAAGCCACGGCCTTAATGCCATTGGATACCAGCAGTTCGGCCAGTTCTTCGGTGGTTTTGCGGTTAAGCGTATAAATAATGCCGCTCTTGCCTTTGTTGGTAACAATAAAGCGAACAATACTTTTGAGGGTGTCTTCTTTTTTAATCTTTGGCAGAATCTCGTAATAGAGATTGGTGCGGTTAAAAGAAGAAATGAATATTTTGGGTTTGCGCAGTTCCAGGTTTTTTACAATATCGCTCTGCACTTTTGGGGTAGCGGTGGCTGTTAGGGCTATCACCGGCAGGTCGGGGTTTATCTGGTTCATCATCTCGCGCAGGCGGCGGTATTCCGGGCGGAAATCGTGTCCCCATTCTGAAATACAGTGTGCTTCATCTACTGCGAAAAACGAAATATTCAAATCACTGAAAAAAGACCGGTTGTCTTCTTTGGTCAGTGTTTCGGGCGCCACATACAGCATTTTTGTTTTACCCGATTTCAAATCGTCGTGTACTTCTTTAATTTCTTTTTTATTGAGGGTTGAATTCAGGAAATGCGCTACTTCATCATTGCTGCTATAACTGCGTACCAGGTCTACCTGGTTTTTCATCAGCGCAATCAGGGGTGAAACGATGATGGCCACCCCTTCGCTAATCATAGCCGGCAGCTGGTAACACAAACTTTTGCCGCCGCCGGTAGGCATAATCACAAAGGTATCGGTGCCGGAAAGTAAGGATTGAATGATGGTTTCCTGTTCGCCCCGGAAAGCATCAAGGCCAAAATATTCCTGGAGGGGCTTTAATAAATCAATTTTTCCCTTGCTTTTTGCAGCGGGTGCTTTATTGGTTTTTACGGCCGCGGTTTTGCCGGCAGCTTTGGGGGTGGCTTTTGTTTTGGAAGAACTTGTAGACATGCTCATTGATTTTCTATCATCACAGGGTTAAAAACAATACTTATTAAGGTACTTAAAAAAGCCGAACTGAAAGCATTATTTTTTACCGCAGCTATGATGCGCTGATAAACAGGCGGGATGCGGATTCCGGCATTTTTTTAAGGTGGGCGAAGGTAATAAAAAACAATGGGGTTTTATTGTAATATTTGTTAAACAGGCAGGGGGCTGAACGGCTTTATTTTGTTGTTTGCTTTTTTGTGCACCTGAATGCAACAAATGCGGGCCCTTGCCGTAGCAAAACTTTAGAACGCGGGTTCAAATACAGCTGATCAGCCGTCAACCTGTTGCAATTTTTCATTGTGGCATAAACAACTAACTTTGCCCGCTGAAAATGAACGAACAATCAATACTGGACATCGCTAAAAAAACCATTGGCCTGGAAGCAGCCGCTGTGCAAGGATTGCAGGCCTACCTGGGTGCCGATTTTGTAAAAGCAGTGGAGCTGCTTTGCAAAAGTAAGGGCCGCCTGGTTATTAGCGGTATTGGCAAAAGCGCCATCATTGCCCAAAAAATTGTGGCTACGTTTAATTCTACCGGCACCCCATCGCTGTATATGCATGCCGCAGACGCTATTCATGGCGATTTGGGCATGGTTCAAAAAGAAGATGTGGTGATGGTAATCAGCAAAAGCGGCAACAGCCCCGAAATAAAAGTGCTGGTTCCGTTGATCAAAAATTTTGGAAATACCCTGATTGGCCTGGTGGGCAATACGGAGTCTTACCTGGCCATGCAGGCCGATATCGTTATTAATACCACGGTTTCTGCGGAAGCCTGTCCCAATAACCTGGCGCCTACCAGCAGCACCACCGCCCAACTGGTTATGGGAGATGCTCTGGCCGTTTGCCTGATGGAGCTGAAAGGCTTTACTGGCGAGGATTTCGCCAAATTTCACCCCGGCGGTTTGCTGGGCAAAAAACTCTACCTGCGGGTTATGGACCTGTACATTCAAAACCAGCAGCCTTTCGTAAGCCCGGATACCCCTCTGCGCGAAACCATCGTCTCCATTTCGGGCAGCCGCCTGGGAATGACGGTAGTGGTAAACCCCCAACGTGAAATTCTGGGCGTTATCACCGATGGCGATTTAAGACGAATGCTGGAAAAAAACACTTCCCTGGAAAGCATTACCGCCAAAGACATCATGACCCTTCACCCACGCACCATACCAGCAGAAGCGCTGGCCGTGGAAGCATTGGATGTTTTACGTAAATTTGATATAACCCAGCTGGTGGTAGCCAACCAAAAGCAATATTTGGGAGTATTGCATTTGCATGATCTGGTTCGCGAAGGCTTGCTCTAATCCCTCTTCCTGCCAAACACTGTTTAGAGTTTCCCTGTTATGAACAAGGGGAAAATATATTAACGCCTGTTCCGTTTAATAGAAGGATACAGGCCGGAACCATTGCCTGCCTGCAATAAACAGGTTAAACCAAAATAAGCTACCGGTGAAAAAGAAAGGGTTGCCGGGGGTAAAACCATTGCTGCGGCTCAGTTAAAAAAGACCTTATTAAAAAAATGAAGCGTATTTATGTTGCAATATTTGCCCTGTTGTTTGTTGCGGGATGCTATTTCTTCCCGTACAGTGCAGATATTGTATCAGAGAAATACAATGTATCAAAACTGCAACAAGACTTTTCGGTGTTCAGGGCCGTGCTGGAGAAAGCACATCCCGGTCTTTATACCTACGCTGCCCAAAATGAAATGAATGCCTGCTTCGACAGCATGTACCAGACGCTGAACCATCCTGCAGACATGCGCGAATTTCATGCGAAGCTGTCATTTATCATCGATAAAATTGGCTGCAGTCATACCAACCTTTACCTGCCCCGCTCTTATTACGATACCATACTTAAACGCAGCAATTTTTTTCCCATCCCGGTAATATATGTAGACGGCGGTCTGTATGTAAATGGAGATGCGTGGGAAATACCGGTGGGTTCGCATATCACCAGCATCAATGGCAATTCTGCAGAACAAATCATGAAAAGGATTTATGATTACAATGTTCCCGATGGCAGAAATAAAAACTACAATCTCTCGCAGGGTGCGGTAGAATTTGCATATGATTATTTTCTGGCCTATGGCCCCTGTATCAGTTTTAAAGTAGAATATGTGGAAGCCGGGTCTACGGTAAACGAAGTAACAAATATTGAAGCCGTTACCCTGGAAAAGCACCTGGCCGAGTACAACAACAACAGCTATTACAATTATTCTTCCGAAGTAGGGTACGATTTTGAAATTATTGATTCCATTCATACTGCCGTGCTTACGCTGCGCTCATTTGCTTTTGGCACTTCGGCCACTTTTGCTGCGTATAAAAATTTCCTGATCAATTCATTTACACTGTTAAAAAATGAAAGCGGCATCAATAACCTGATCATTGATTGCCGCAATAATATTGGTGGCGAGTACGAGAATATATTTTTGCTCTACCGCTTCCTCAGCAAAACTGCTTTCAAGGAAGTGGATTCTGCCACGGTAAGGTTCGATAAAACGCCTTTTACAAGATTTCTGGATCCGGATTTTGCGCTGAACGAACGTCCTTCACTGGATTCGATGGTGAAAGCCGAGTTTTGCCGTTTGCCCAATGGCAACAATGCCATGAACGATGATGAAAACAACCTGCGGCGGCCACACCCCATGGCTTTTACCGGAAATGTTTTTGTTATCACCAATAACAATGTGTTGTCGGCGGCTTCCAATTTTGTGGCCATGATAAAAGACAGTAAACGGGGCGTTATTGTGGGAGAAGAAACCGGCGGCGGCTACAATGGGCACAATGGTTTTACCAGGATACTCTATAAACTGCCCAATACGGGCCTGTTACTGGAGTTTTCGGCGGTAAAAGTGCAGCATTACCTGGAACATCCCCAGCTGAACAAATATGGCATAGAACCCGATTACCCGGTAAGCATTACCTTAAGTGATATTATTGATAACCAGGACCCGCAGATGTCTTATATCATGGACAACCTCATAAAAAATGATCCTTAATTTAATTTGAGTATGGTGGCGGCTTTCAATACTTTTGCGCTTTAAATTTTTACAATCATTTTTTAAAGATTTACCCCTTCTTATGAATCAACATTACTATGTGGCAATTATGGCGGGTGGTATTGGCAGCCGTTTCTGGCCCATGAGCCGTTCCGGGTTTCCCAAACAATTCCTGGATATACTCAATACCGGCAAAACGCTGATACAGGCTACCTACGACAGGTTTGCTGCATTTATTCCGGAAGAAAATATTTACGTAGTTACTTCGCAGGAATACATTCCGATTGTAGAAAAGCAATTACCCCGTATCCGGAAACAAAATATATTGGGTGAGCCTTCACGTAAAAACACAGCCCCCTGTATTGCCTACATTTCTGTAAAGCTGCACCAGATGGATCCGGAAGCATCGCTGATTGTAGCGCCTTCAGATCACTCCATAGAAGACGAGGCAGAATTTCAGCGCATCTGTAATGAAGCACTGCAGTTTGTAAACCATCTCAACGCATTTATTACACTGGGTATAAAGCCAACCTATCCCAATACGGGCTATGGCTACATACAGTTTGAGCCAATGGCCGTAAGCAAGGATGTGTACAAGGTGAAAACCTTTACAGAAAAGCCCAACCTTGACCTTGCCAAAACATTTATTTCGAGCGGAGAATTTTTATGGAACGCCGGCATTTTTGTATGGCAGGTAAAAAATATTCTTGCTGCTTTTGAAAAATACCTGCCCGAAATGTATGAAGTGTTTATGGCAGAAAAAGACAAATTCAATACCGCAGATGAAACCGCAGCACTAAAAGAGATATATCCGCTCTGTACCAATATTTCTATCGATGTGGGCATTATGGAAAAAGCCTCCAACGTATACCTGATACCCTCTTCTTTTGGCTGGAGCGATTTGGGTACCTGGAACAGCGCGTATGAAAATATTGAGAAAGATTATTTTCACAATGCTGTAGGTGGCGATAATGTAATGGTGATAGACGCCGTAAAATGCATGGTGCATGTGCCCAAAAACAAACTGGTTTTATTGCAGGGCCTGGAAGACTTTATTGTGGTTGATACAGACGATGTATTGCTTATCTGCAAAAAGGATAAAGAACAACAGATAAAAGATTATGTGGCCGAAGTAAAAAGGAATAAGGGAGATAAATACCTGTAGGCGTTTAAAGGTTGATGACATTAAGCTAAAACGCTTTCTGCCTTTCATTGATTTTGAATATTAAAGATACCAGCCCGTGTTTAAGAAACTACGCACCGTTATCTACAAGGTAAACGACCTGCAGGCCGCCAAAGAATGGTATATCCGGATAACCGGCAAGCTGCCCTATTTTGATCAGCCGTTTTATGTGGGTTTTGATATACACGGTTGCGAGCTGGGCCTGGATCCGGATATGAGTGGTACCGTGCCGGGCAATCAATCCATTTCGTACTGGGCAGTAGAAAGTGTAAAAGACGTATTGAAAACCCTGGCAGAAAACGGATCCACCATTGTGCAGCCAAGAACAAATGTAGGCGGCAATATACATGTGGCCATTGCAAAGGATCCATTTGGCAACCACGTTGGTATTATAGAAGGCGCCTGATAAAAATAAAACCAATATATTTTTAAACCCATGTGTAGTACGCATGGGTTTTTTGTTTGATAAATCTCCGGGGTAAACCTGCTTCTGTTGCGAAGAGGAGGCGTGCACAATAACAATCTTTTCATACATTAGATGCTGAATTGTAAAAGCAATGGTACAAGCGCCACTCAGCAATATTTTATTTCTCGATATCGAGACAGTGTCTGTGCAACCGGATTTTGACCTGCTGGCAGACGAATGGAAATCTTTATGGAACAAGAAGGCAGAAATATTACTGCGCAATAAGGAAGATGAAACACCCCGGAGTATTTATGGACGGGCAGCTATTTACGCAGAGTTTGGAAAAATTATCTGTATCAGTTGCGGCATTGTACAGGGCGGCGCCACAGACCGCAAACTGGTTTTAAAATCTTTCTCCGGCGATGATGAAAAAAAATTGCTGGAAGATTTTGCAGACATGGCAAACAAATGGAGCCTGGGCCCGGCCAAATATTTGTGCGCACACAATGGCAAAGAATTCGATTTTCCTTACCTCTGCCGCAGAATGACCATACAGGGCGTCCCCATTCCCGCATTGCTGCACCTGGCCGGCAAAAAGCCCTGGGAAGTAAACCACCTGGATACCATGGAACTCTGGAAGTTTGGCGATTTTAAAAGTTATACCAGCCTCAACCTGCTGGCCTGTACCCTGGGTATACCCACACCCAAAGATGATATTGACGGCAGTATGGTGGGCGACGTATACTGGAAAGAAAAAGACCTGGCCCGCATTGTAACCTATTGCCAGAAAGATGTAATTACAGTAGCGCAGGTATACCTGCGTTTGCAGGGCGATGCATTGATTGAAAACATAGAGCTAAGAGACGAAGAAAAGTAGGTCGCACAGAGCAGCCAGCGACGAAAATGAGTTTTGCAAGATGTGTTGAATCATTCCGAAAAAAATCAAACAGGCGTTCACAGAAATAATACCCGATTCTCTTTTGTTCTGTTAACGCTGTGCAATAAAAATTATAATATGCGAACCAATTATTCCTCCGGTGCCAAATGGGAATCCATAGTAGGCTATAGCCGTGCCGTTAAGGTGGGCAACACTATAGAAGTAACCGGCACCGTTGCCATTGACGACGATGGCAAGACAGTTGGCATCAATGACGCCTGTGCTCAGGCCCGTTGTGCCATTCAAAAAATTGAAAAAATACTGCAGCAAGCCGGCGCTTCCTTAAAGGATGTGGTGCGCACCCGAATGTTTGTTACAGACATCAGCCGCTGGCAGGAATATGGAAAAGCCCACGGCGAATTTTTTTCAACCATAATGCCCTGCACTTCTATGATTGAAGTAAAAGGGCTGATAGATCCTGAATACCTGATAGAGATAGAAGCAACCGCTATTATTGATAAATAAAAACACCCATTGGGTTTTGGGATATGGACATAGAACAATTGCAGGAATACTGTCTTGCCAAACCTGGCGTGGAAGAAACCCTTCCTTTTGGCCCGGATACCCTGGTGTACAAAGTGGCAGGCAAGGTTTTTTTATTAACCAGCCTGGACCGCGAAGACTTCCGCTTTAATGTAAAATGCGATCCCGACCTGGCAGAAGAACTGCGCGAACAATACAGTTGCGTATTGCCGGGTTACCACATGAACAAGAAACACTGGAATACCATTGTGGCCGATGGTTCTGTGAGTACAAAACAACTCAAAGAATGGATTGATCATTCTTATACACTAGTGGTAAAAAGCCTGCCCCAAAAACTACGTGACCAGTTTCTGTGAATCTTGCAAACCCTGATGGTTTCCTGCTTAATTTGCATATTATTCATCTCAACATTTTCCATTGACCAATCTTAGCATCAACAGCAAATTGCCTGCTGTGGGTACCAGCATCTTCACCGTCATGAGTGCACTGGCCACCGAATACAAAGCGGTTAACCTCGGACAGGGCTTTCCGGATTTTGACATGAGCCATGAACTAACAATGCTGGTAACAGAAGCCATGAAAAAGGGAATGAACCAGTATGCGCCCATGCAGGGCTACGGTCCGCTGCGCGAAGTACTGGCAGAAAAAGTAGCATCCCTGTACCAGACAACTGTAGATCCCGGCACGCAGATAACCATTACGCCCGGCGGCACCTATGCCATCTATACCGCACTTACAACCGTGTTGCGGCCCGGCGATGAAGTGATTGTGTTTGAACCCGCTTACGACAGTTATATTCCCAACATAGAAGTAAATGGCGCCATCCCGGTTTTAATCGATCTGAAATTTCCGGATTATAAAATAGACTGGGAACTGGTAAAGCAAAAAATCTCCTCCAAAACAAGGATGATCATGCTGAATTCTCCACATAACCCCACCGGTGCTGTTTTGCACGAAGAAGATATACAAGCACTGCGTTCCATTGTAAAAGATACCAGCATCATTATTTTAAGCGATGAAGTGTATGAGCACCTCATCTTCGACAATATTCCCCACCTTTCTATTTTGCGTTATCCCGATTTGCTGGAAAGAAGTTTTGTTTCTTTTTCCTTTGGCAAGGTATACCATTGCACCGGATGGAAACTGGGCTATAGCATTTCTTCGCCGGCATTGATGCAGGAATTCAGGAAAGTGCACCAGTTCAATTGTTTTAGCTGCCATACGCCATCGCAGGTGGCACTGGCCACTTACCTCAAAAACAAAGAAGCCTACTTATCACTGGGCAGTTTTCTGCAGCAGAAAAGAGATTATTTTCAGCAACTGATGCAGTCGCAAACAAAGTTTACAGCACTGCCCAGTTATGGCAGTTATTTTCAGTGTTACAAATACGACCGAATCAGTAATGAAAGTGATAAAGACCTGGCTGTGCGCATCACCAAAGAATATGGCATTGCCACCATACCCATTTCTGCTTTTTATAAGGCGGGTACCGATAATAAAGTGATCAGGTTTTGTTTTTGCAAGAAAAAAGAAACCATTGATGCAGCGGTGGAAAGATTGCGGCTGATTGGTTAAGCGGTAGAAAGAGAAAAGGGGATTTTGTCGCACAGGCTTGCTGTGTGAAAATGTAATACTGTCCGGTGTAGCTTTTTCAATTCTCTTTATCGGTATTTTCATCTGCGCAGCGCAAAGCGGCAAAAAAAACCTCTTTTTCTTCTCGTTCTCTTAGCTATCAATGACAATCATCGCAAAAAAATACCACGGAATTTTTTATATGTTGCTGGCGGCTTTGGGCTTCTCAGTAATGGGCGGCGCTGCTAAATTATTAAAAGGAAGTTTTAACGCCGGCCAATTGGTTTTATACAGAAACCTGGTTGGTTTAATTGTATTACTGGTTGGCTTTGCCATAAAACCGCCGGTAAGCCATGGCGGCAAACGCCGCTGGCTGATCTTCCGCGGAGTGATGGGCACGGTGGCTTTGTATACTTTGCTCTACTGTATCCTGCATTTACCACTCGGCACCGCCATGACTTATAATCTTACTTCTGCCATATTCATCGCTGTATTCTCTTTTTTTTTATTCAAAGAATACGCCGGCAAAGAAGTATTGTTTTCTGTGCTGTTGGGTTTTGCAGGCATGGTGCTGGTGTACAAACCAGCCATGCATTTTCCCTGGTATTACCACCTGGCGGGATTGATCTCCGGCATTTCATCTGCCATTGCCTACATTACCGTAGGCAAATTGAGCAAACATTACGATGCCAGGGTTATTGTTGCCTCTTTTGTAACCAGCGGCGTTTTGATACCGGCGCTTTGCATGCTGATACGATATGCAGGTGGCTTTGCTGCCGATGAAATTTTTATGCCGGCGTTTAAATTACCATCAGGTATTGAATACGGGTATATTTTATTGCTGGGGCTGGCGGCCTTGTTTGGACAGTATTTTGTAACCAGGGCCTATGGTGCGGACAAGGCGGGTATTGTATCTGCCATTAGTTATGCCAATATTGTATTTTCTGTTTTCATTGGCATGCTGCTGGGAGATGCGTTTCCGGATGCCATGTCATTGTCTGGTATCTGCTGTATTATTTTGAGTGGCATCATCGTTTCCATAGTAAAAAGAAGAAACGTTGAACCAGTGGAAACACCAGTCCGCTGAGGCAACCCATGGCGAAGTGAATTCTTTTAAAGTTAATTTTGCGTAAACAAAATAAAATGCGCTGTATTAAACGGGTATTGCCGTGTAAACTGTAATTTTTAAAAAAGCAATCCATGCTAAAAGACAAGATTAAAATACTCGCTGTATCCGGTAGTCTTCGCGCCAGTTCATCCAATGCAAGAATTTTAGCGCAGATGGCAAAATGGGAGGCTGCTGCCGTGGAATTTATTATTTACGAAGGGCTTGGCAACCTTCCCGCCTTTGATGACACGGAGCAAACACCCATTGCCGTTAGTGAATGGAGAAAGCAATTACAGGAAGCAGACGCTGTATTGATTTGTACGCCGGAATATGCGTTTGGTGTACCCGGTGCTTTAAAAAATGCGCTGGACTGGACGGTTGGGTCGGGCGAACTGGTAAACAAGCCACTGGCCCTGATAACAGCTTCTACAGGAGGAGAAAAAGCCCATGCTGCATTCCTGCAAATATTTACTGCGCTATCTGCCAAAATTCCGGAGGGCGGGTCTTTGCTGATTTCTTATGTACGTTCGAAACTGAATGCAGCTGGTGAGATCAGCGACGCGGCGACCCTTGCCGCGGCACAAGGGGTACTTGCAAAACTGATCAGCCTGGTAAAAGAGGGGAAAGATTTAAAGGCTTAATACATCAGCCGGCTAAATGGTATGCCAACCGAAAGGCCCAGCCTGCTTTTACTGATGCCCGGTATTGTGCGGCCAATGTCCAAAAACAAAGCATAGCATTCTACTGTAACGGCGGGTGTTTTTTTGCTATTGATTAATACAACCGGGATGCCCACTTTTAGTTGAAGGGGATCATAATTACCGAAATCTTTCTCCGCTAAAAAGCTGATACCAACATGCGAGTTGATAGGATAATAGACAAACCGCGCCGATACGGAGGCTGTCATAAATGTTTTGTACGAACCAATATACAGGTTGCTGCTGCCATGGTCTTCCTGCATCTGTGCTGCCGTACCGCCAAGACTCTTGTATTCACCATAATTCATTTTGTTGAGACCGTAACTTAATTTGCTGTTGTTAAAAAGCAGGGCTGCATTGAGTGTAACGAATAAACGGCCGGCTTTGTTACTCTCCCACAGGCGGGTATGCCCAAGCATTGCCATTAGCGGGTAGGGGTGCCTGTTATCAAAATCAGAAACCAATGAGGACGCAACCGTATATTTCGGGAAAAAAAGGGGCAGGTAAATTTGAAAACTGGTCCAGCCCGTACTAATGGTTTTGAAATGACCCGTTTTGCTGAGCAATGCGGCCTGGGTTGTTGCAAATTTTTCTGCCGTAGCCGTTTCCAGTTCTTCGTAAAAATTTTGAGCGGCCAATTTTTTTGATGCAGCAAGGTCTTGTCCGGCGGGCAATACCGAATCCATGCCATTCAGCGATTGTATAAAATCCGCCTCTTTTTTTAATATTTCCTGTTCCAGTGAGGTTATCAACGCAGCCCGCAGTGCATTCATCGCCCGTTGCTGGTTGAAATTATTGTCTGAACAACCAGCAAACCGGGTTTTTACTTTGCACAGCCATTTATAGTTTATCGTAATGCCTAGCTCGTTTTCAAATCGCTTGTCGGTAAATGATTTTGCATAATTGCCCGCCAGGCTCATGTCGAAGCCAATACTCAGCAGCTTTTTTAGGGGCGCGTCTTTGCCAGAAGCAGCCTGTTGAAAATTATGGTTGACGGTAAATTTTCCTTCGGCGGTATTTAACGTAACGTAGTTGGTATAATAGGACAGGTCAGTATTGGCAGAAAGGTAACCGGTCTTGTCTGCCATAAAAACATTCATGCCGCGGTGTGAAATGACGGATCCGCTGTCGCAGCTTTTGCCAGAAACGGATTGATTGATGGCGCTTAATTCCGCAATAATGGTGCGTGCGTTTTGCGCCTGCATAAAATTGCAGCACAGGTAAAAAAACAAAGATACGAGGAAATGGCGCATACAACAAGGCTGGCTGTTTTAATAACCCGTCATGAAATGTTTCAAACAATATGAGCCTCTGTAAATAAAGATACACTAAATTTTTTCGGACTAAAAGGGCAATTTAACAAACATGTTGGCTGTTCTGCATGGCTTAACAGCGGTTACACTTTATATTTGAAGACAAAGTATATCGCATGAAAAATTTGTTACTGGCAACTGTATTATTTGTGACGGGTGTGGCAAATGCACAAGTGCTGACCGTTCGCGGGCAGGCAACTGTTGTCAATCAGATACTGTCCGAAAGGTTGAACAATTTGCTGCCTGCGCTGATGGAAAAAACTGGCATCGATATGTGGGTGATCGTTTCAAGAGAATACAACGAAGATCCTATTATGAAAACCATGCTGCCCGCAGAATGGTTGTATGCCAGGCGAAGAACCATCCTGGTTTTTTACAATAACCCCGGAAAAAAATTATTTGAAAAGCTTGCCATTGCCCGCTACAACGTGGGTACTGAAATAAAAGCGGCCTGGGACATGCAGAAGTTTCCCAACCAATGGGATGCGCTGGTAGATTTGATTGCAGCCCGTAAACCGGCAAAGATTGCCCTCAACACGTCAACAGATTTTGCACATGCCGATGGACTGGATCATACTGAATACAATGAGCTGATGCAAAAACTGCCGAATGCGCTTAAAAGTAAAGTGGTATCTGCAGAGCCATTGGCTGTTGGCTGGATGGAAACCAGGACGGCACACGAAATGCAGATCTATCCGCAGCTGATCAATGCCACGCATAAAATTATTGAAGAAGGATTTTCAGAAAAAGTAATCACACCGGGTATTACCACTACCGATGATGTGGTTTGGTGGTTCCGGCAAAAAATCCGCAACCTGGGTTACGATACCTGGTTTCACCCTTCTGTTTCCATTCAAAGAAATGATGCGCAAAATTTTGATCACCTGCGTAGTTTTTCGGATCGCCCTAAAGACGATGTCATTGTGCCGGGCGATTTACTGCATGTGGATATTGGCATCACCTGCCTGCGGTTGAATACAGATGTGCAGGAACACGCTTATATTTTACTACCCGGAGAAACCGCTCCGCCCGCCGGTTTAAAAGAAGCCTTCGCAAAGGCCAACCGGTTGCAGGATATTCTTACCGCACAGTTTAAGGAAGGAAAAACCGGTAACCAAATACTGGCAGATGCGTTGAAGCAGGCCAGGTCCGAAGGCATACAGCCCAGCATTTATACCCATCCCATTGGTTACAACGGTCATGCAGCGGGCCCCACCATTGGTATGTGGGACCAGCAGAATGGCGTGCCCGGCAGCGGCGATTATCCCATGCATTACAACACCGCCTACTCTATTGAATTGAATGCCGCTTCCAATATACCCGAATGGAAAAAAGAAGTACGCATTATGCTGGAAGAAGACGGCTACTTTGGTGAAAATGGATTCAGGTTTATCAGCGGCCGGCAAAAAGAGATTTACCTGGTACCACGGAAGATGGCAAATGTTGGTCAATAATGAGAAAGCAATTTGTAATTACTCCGGCAGGGTAAAATAAAAAAGACCGGAATAGTTGGCAGTTCGGATTCTCTTATCGTATATTTGCGATATAAGATGAAAAAGACGGTGATTCGTCTTTTTGTTTGGCTCAATTCATCGCATAAATACGATAAGATGGCAGTTCATAAAAAAGAGGCGTTTACCCAAAAAGAGCAGGACCTGGCGGCTTTTGCCAAAGCACTGGCCCATCCCGCACGCATTGCAATTTTAAAAGTACTGGCGCAGCACAACGAATGTATCTGCGGTGAGATTGTGGAAGTGCTGCCCCTTGCACAGTCTACTGTTTCGCAGCATTTAAAAGAACTCAAGAATGCCGGTCTAATCAACGGTTCTGTGGATGGCCCCAAAAGCTGTTATTGCATCAACTGGAAGGCGTTTGAAAAATTCAATACGGAGTTCAGTACCCTGTTTACCGCACTAAAAATCAAGAACGAAAAATCCTGTTGTTGAAATTGATAAACATTAAATTGATTGTTATGAATACAGAAAATGAAATGAAAGAACTGGTAAAAGAAAAATACAGCCAGATAGCCAGCCAAACCAAAGCACAAAATGCCAGTTCCTGCTGCGGGGCTACCGGGTGCTGCGGCGATGAATTGTACAATATTATGGCAGATGATTATACGGTATTGGATGGATACAATGCCGATGCAGATTTGGGCCTTGGCTGTGGTTTGCCCACGGCGTTTGCAAACATAAAAAAAGGCGATACGGTGATTGACTTGGGCAGCGGCGCCGGTAATGATTGTTTTGTGGCCCGTTCTGTAGTGGGTGAAAGCGGTAAAATAATTGGGATTGATTTTACAGAGAAAATGATTGAAAAAGCAAGAAGCAATGCAGAAAAACTGGGTTTCAACAATGTTGAATTCAGGCAGGGAGATATTGACAGCATGCCGGTAACCAGCAACAAGGCCGATGTTATTGTAAGCAATTGTGTGCTGAACCTGGTACCCAACAAACACAAGGTATTCAGTGAGATCTTCAGGGTATTAAAACCCGGTGCTCATTTTTCCATATCAGATATTGTATTGTCGGGTTCGCTTCCCGGTAAATGGAAGGAAGTAGCAGAACTTTATGCCGGTTGTGTTTCCGGGGCCATTCAAAAAAGTGAATACCTGGGCATCATTGAAGAGACAGGATTTGTAAATACCAGCCTGCAAAAAGAAAAGGAAATTATTATTCCCGATGATATACTGGTTAATTATTTTAATGAAGAAGAAATTGGCTTGTACAAAAAAAGCGATACGAAGATCCTGAGCATTACCGTGTATGCAGAAAAACCAGCAAAGGATGAACGCAAATGTTGTGAACCCGGCAGCGGCTGTTGCTAAATGATAAGACAACTACTATAATTTATACACTAACCGCCATGCAAACAACTGTCTCACTGCAAAAAGCCACGGCGCAGGATTTTGAATCCATTTGCCAGCTGCTGTTGGCAGCGCAATTGCCCACTTCGGATCTGAATCCCCTGCTCGAAAACTTTTTTGTTGCCATTGAAGAAAATCAAATTGTGGGTGTGATTGGAATGGATCAATATGGCCATGCAGGGCTGTTGCGATCTGCCATCGTGCATCCGGAACACCGCAACACCGGTATTGCCACGGCGCTCGTTAGCCAGTTAACCGAACATGCAAAATTAAATGCTGTTAACGCTTTGTACCTTATCACCAATACCGCAGAAAGCTATTTTCAACAAAAAGGGTTTGCAAAAATCAGCAAGGATGCCGTGCCTGCCGCAGTGCTGCAATCAAAAGAATTCAATGGTTTGTGCCCGGCCAGTTCAAGTATTATGTTTCGAAAATTATAAATGAAAGGCTTGCATTTTAGCCGCCTGCAAATAAATGATACAAACGGAATCCAACAGTATGAAGCAATACCTGGCAGAATTTATTGGAACATTTACATTGGTGTTTTGCGGCACCGGTGCCGTGATTGTAAATGAAGTAATACCGGGCAGCGTTACCCATGTAGGCATTGCAATGACGTTTGGGCTGGTGGTGATGGCCATGATTTATGCACTGGGCGAAAAATCGGGCGCCCATTTAAACCCCGCGGTGAGCATTGCTTTTACGGTGTATGGAAATTTTCCGGTCAGCAAAACAGCACCCTATATTATTGCGCAGCTTGCAGGTGGTATTGCCGCCAGCAGTGTTTTAAAAACGCTTTTTCCTTTATCGGTTTTACTGGGTGCTACCATTCCTTCGGGCAGTAACCTGCAATCATTTATCATGGAGAGTATCCTGAGTTTTTTTCTGATGCTCGTGATTATAAGTGTTGCCAAAGGATCCAAAGAACAGGGATTGTTTGCAGGCATAGCCATTGGAAGCGTGGTTTTACTGGAAGCAATGTTTGCAGGCCCGGTTAGCGGTGCTTCCATGAACCCGGTAAGGTCATTGGCGCCGGCCATTGTTTCGGGCCAGTTAAAACAGGTATGGATTTATGTAACTGCACCGGTGCTGGGCACCGTGCTAGCCGTTCTGGTGTACAAACTGATTAAATAAACAAGCATAAATTGTATGAGCAAGAAAATTAAATTACTATTTGTTTGTGTAGAAAATTCAAACCGCTCGCAGATGTCGCAGGCATTTGCCTTGCTGCGGGGCGGCACAAATGTAGAAGCATATAGTGCGGGTAGTAAACCAAGCGGGATAGTAAACCCCAAAGCCATTGCCGCCATGCAGGAACTGGGTTATGATTTGAGCAAACACGACAGCAAGTCTTTGAAAGAAGTAGCGCCCTTTGCACCCTTTGATGCGGTGGTAACCATGGGTTGCGGCGACGCCTGTCCGTGGATGCCGGCTAAAAAATTTATCGACTGGCAGATACCCGATCCCAAACACATGGAACCTGCAGAATTTAATAAAGTGCGGGATTTTATTGATGGTAAAGTAACAGCATTGGTAAAAGAACTGGAAGCGGAGTCTGCCTGAGCTGCCCTGCTGAATAGCATTCAGCAAAGTGAAGTGAGTGACACAACCGGGGTTGAATGCAGCCATACTGCTGGTTCAATAAAATAGCTGACTTTTAAACCGAATTTTTAATTCTTTACCACGGTTCTTATACCGGCTGGTTTTTGGTTGCTGGTAATCACTTGCAAAGACTGCCGGCCATCGTTGGCTACCGGCGATAGTTTTACCTGCAGATCTTTTGAATAGCTGGCATTGACCATATAGCCGTTCAATATTTTCTTGTCTTCAAATGAGGGGTTGCTGAGATCTTTTTCCTGCAATGTACCATTGACATCGGCAATAGAAAATTGCAGTTTATCAAAATAGAAACTGCCATTGCCATTTACGGCAGCATAAAACCAGATGCGGGTAGCCTGTTTTTCGGTAATGCCATTAATGCTGTATGTTTTCCATTCGCCATTGCTTGCTGTAGCATATACCAGTGTTTTGCCAATGATGTCTTCTTTGCCTTTGCGCACTTGTACGGCGTAAATGCGGGGTTTCGACAATGAATCGGCCGGATTTTCTTTTACGGTAATCTCTATATGAAAGGGGCGTTCTGAAAGGCCGCCAATTTTAATTTCTTTTACAAAGTAAAATGCATCGGGGTAATTGAACTGTTCTGACTGGGCAGCGGCCGAAGCGATGGAAAAGGCAGTTAACAGCAGCAGGTAAATGTTTTTCATGTTGCAGGATTTTGGATATACTGTATAACGAAAAACAAGGCTGTTTATTCTTGTAAAACCGGAAATTATACAGGCTATTTCAGCAACTGGTAGGCAATAAAACTCATGATATAGGCCAGGCCGGTCATATACCCCAGCTGTATCAGCGGCCATTTCCAGCCACGGGTTTCTCTTTTTACCACAGCAAGGGTGCTCATGCACTGCATGGCCAGCAAATAGAAAATCATCAGCGATACGCCCGAAGCAAGGGTATAGACGAGGCTGCCATCGGGTTTGCGTGCATGCTGCATTTTTTGGGTAAGTGTACTTTTGTCTGCATCTTTTCCACCTTCTACACTGTAAATAGTAGCCATGGTGCCCACAAATACTTCGCGGGCGGCAAAAGAAGTTATCAACGCAATGCCAATCTTCCAGTCGTAACCCAGCGGACGTATTACCGGTTCAATACTGCGGCCCAATATACCGGCAAAAGAATTTTGCAGTAACTCGGATTTTTTTTGCGTATTAAACTCCTGTGTCTTTGCCGGGTTTTGCCGTATCAGCTGATCATAATGCTGTGTTACGGATGCCATTTTTTTTGGCGGCCCGTAGGTACTCAGTGCCCAAAGAATTAAGCTGATGACCATAATTACGCGGCCTGCATCGCGTACAAATATTTTGGCTTTGTTGATCATGGTGATGAGCACATTCTTCCAGCGCGGCGCACGGTACACGGGCAGTTCAAGAATAAAAAAGCTTTTCTCCTGTATTTTTATAAACCACTTGGCGATATAAGAAACCATTAATGCCATTACAATGCCCAGCAGGTAAAGCCCCATCATAACCAGTCCCTGCAGGCCAATAAAACCAAACAGGTTTTTGCGCGGAATGACCAGTGCAATAAGAATGGTGTATACCGGCAAACGGGCACTGCAGCTCATCAACGGGGTAATAAGTATGGTAAGTAGTCTTTCTTTTTTGTTTTCAATGTTCCTGGCGCTCATGATGGCCGGCACGGCGCAGGCAAAACCGCTGATCATGGGCATCACACTTTTGCCATTGAGCCCGGCTTTGCGCATTAGCTTGTCTGTTAGAAAGCTGATGCGGGCCATATAGCCGGTATCTTCCAGCATGGTAATAAAACCAAAAAGGATCATAATTTGCGGAACAAAGACCAGGATGCCGCTGAGGCCTGCTACAATACCATTGATGAACAAATCGCTCAACCATCCCTGTGGTAATATTTCTGTAAGCCAGCTGCCCAGGTTGGCAAATACCCATTGTATGCCATCCATTGGAAAAGTGGCCAGCCAGAATACACTTTGAAAAAGGAAAAACAGTACGCCCAGCAGGATGAGATAACCCCATTTGCGGTGTAGCAGGATATTGTCGAGCTTTTCTGTAAACAATGTTTTTTGCAGCGGGTCGGGCTCGGCCACATGCTGTTTCATGATCACTTTAATGCGGGCATACCGCTGCATAATCTCTTCCGCCTGTGTTTTTGTTGGGTTAAAGGCATGTCTTGCTTCAATGGATGCTATGAGATTTTGCTTTCCCTCATCCAGCAAAAAAGTTTCGTGGTTAATAAGGTAGTGAATGGCCGTATAATCACTGATGGCGGGAAAAACGATCTTTACCTCTTCGATGGCAGCGGGTGCCAGTTCTTTATTGCTGATAAAATCCCGCACGGGCACCTGGTACAATTGCTGGGCCGTTTGCTGCATTACTTTTTTGAGTTGCGGAATGCCTTTGTTCTTTCTTGGGTTAACGGTTACCACGGCCACGCCCAGCTCTCGTTCCAGGCCTTCTACATCAATAACAATTCCTTTTTTGCGGGCCAGGTCCATCATGGTCAGCGCAATCACCACCGGAAATTTCAGATCAATAATTTGCGAACAAAACAGGAGGTTGCGTTTCAGGTTGCTGGCGTCTACCAGCAACAGAATGATGTCGGGTTGCACTTCGGCATCCTGTTTCAGCAATACTTTATAGGTCACCCATTCGTCGCCGCGTTTGGGATAGAGGCTATAGGTGCCCGGCAGATCAATGATATTGGCATTGATACCTGGAGCCAGTTCGGCATTGCCGGTTTTTTTATCAACCGTTACACCCGGAAAATTGCCCACGGTTTGGTTAAGACCCGTGAGTGAATTAAACAGGGAGCTTTTGCCACTGTTGGGATTGCCCACTAACGCGATATGAATGGTTTTTGCTGCCAATGCCGTAAACCCTTGTTTAAAGGTGCGCAAAAATACCGCTTTTGCACCGGCCGCAATTTACGAGAAGGGTAAATGTTTCGGTTTTGAATAACAGCGGCAGTAAGGAAAAGGAGGGGCAAAAGGATTATTTGATATGCAAAGGAAAGTTAAAACCAGTAACGACTATTTGCCGCGGCCAAATCTGCATCTTTGGTGCTATGTCTTAACAGGTGCTTTATGATGGCGCCAGGAATTTAAACAAGACAGGGTAAAAACAACAAAAACATTCTCTGTGCCCCACCGTGTTCCCCGGCCTCCGTGGTTTCTTATATTTGGAGGATGGTTTTTAAAAAGTATCTGAGCAAAGAACAGGCATTACAAAAAGCAAAACATTATTGCGGTTACCAGGAGCGCTGCCACAAAGAGGTAAAAGAAAAATTATATGAACTGGGTTTGTACAAACAGCAGGTAGAAGAATGTTTGGGGCAACTGATTGAAGAAAACTACCTCAACGAAGAAAGGTTTGCACAGCAGTTTGCCGGCGGAAAGTTCAGGATGAAGCAATGGGGCCGGGTAAAAATAAAATATGAGCTGAAGCAAAAACAAGTGAGCGAATACTGTATCAAAAAAGGGCTGAAGGAAATTGACGAGGCCGATTACGAAAAAACACTAAATAAGCTGGCCATTGAGAAATGGACCGCGGTAAAATCGGAAAAAAATGTTTTTTCAAAACTGCGTAAAACCCAGGATTACCTGCTGCAAAAAGGTTATGAATATGATTTGATAAAACAGACTTTGCAAACTTTGCAGAAACCAGCATCCTGAGAGAATACAAAGAGCGAAAGAAAACCCGGTACAATCAATACTGCAAGATTTTTAATATAGCAGCCATCCGCCATCATCGATAGAACAATATGTTCAGCAAACAGGAAGCATCTCAATTGAAACAGCAATTCTGGACAAGCTTCGGTCTGTATATGGCCCCTGTGCCTTCTGCAGAAGGATTGAAAATTAACTGGGTAAATTACAAGACGGGCATCAGGGATTTGCATTTTAAAATGCAGGCAGACGAGCAGTGCGCCAGTATTGCGATTGTAATGACGCATGCCGCGATAGCAAAGCAGGAAACCTGTTACAAACAGTTTTTGCAGGTGAAGAATCTATTACAAGCGGCATTGCAGGAAGACTGGCAATGGGCATTGCAGGTGCCGGATGAATACAATAAAACAGTGAGCCGGATTTATCAATTATTGCCGGCCGTAAATATCTTTAAAAAGAATGACTGGCCGGCCATTATTACTTTTTTAAAACCCCGCATCATTGCGCTGGATGCTTTTTGGACAGAAGTGAAAGATGGGTTTGATACGGCCTGAAACATTAGCTGGCAGATTCGGCGATTGTATGATAACAATCCGGCTTATTCATTGTTTTGTGATTACAAATCTGGCATGACTTTAATCTTACACTTTATGGTGTGTACTATTAATCATAAGCATTTACATCTGCATTTTTACCGCGTGTGCCCCGCCATCTTTTCCAGAAACCTTCTCTTTTTTTGAGTGAAATAAAACCTGGTTTATATGCCTGCTGGTAATCGATGGGCGGATCAATCATACCGGGTTCCATCATTTTTAAAGTGTCCATTACAAAGGGGATTACAACAATGGCCGAATCAACTTTTAAACGGGTATACCTGCGCAACATTTTTGTTTGAAAAGGATCAGAAGCAAGGGCGATGGACGAGAACCCCTGTTTTCTTGCCAGCTTGTATCCGTAGTAAATGTTTTCGGTACTGTGCTGGGCTTTGATTTCTGCAAATACATGTTCTTTCGGCAGGCCGAGTGCTTGAGCATACAAAGCCATGATTTTTCCCTCGTAGTAAGGAGAATAAACAGCGCTGCCGGAAAAGACGATGTTTTTGGCAATGCCTTTATCGTACAGGTATTTAGACCAGTAAACCCTTGCTTTCATGATACGGTCCCACTGGTTGTTTTCAAA
>Ga0075026_100000193_pt1 | contig 22970 bp, 19 predicted proteins | sample Str012_2_FD_71392 | JGI IMG/M metagenome (GOLD analysis project Ga0075026, IMG submission 71392) | Freshwater sediment microbial communities in response to fracking from Pennsylvania, USA - Straight Creek_MetaG_SC_2012 | ecosystem: Environmental > Aquatic > Freshwater > Creek > Sediment... | reverse complement strand
ATTAAACTGGCTTACCAGAAAGGTATCCGGGAATTTATCATCATCGGTCATAGCCAGGGCGGGGCATTGGCTACACTCACCCGCAGCTATCTTTTCTACCTCACCGAAAAAGGAGAATTGCCAAAAGATATCGTTTACAAAACCTATTGCAGCGCATCGCCCAAAGTGGGTAATTTGTTTTATGCCTACGATTTTGATTTCATCACCCGCAATGGCTGGGGCTATACCATTGTAAATGCGGCCGACTGGGTGCCGGAAGCACTCTTCTCCATTCAGACGCTTACAGATTTTAATCCGCTAAATCCATTTATAAATATCAATGATGTTTTGAAAAAGCAACCCCTGCTGGCCCGTTGGTATATCAGACACAAGTACAACAAATTGAAAAATGGCGCACGCACTGCCCAGGAGCGGTTTGAAAAGACCCTTGGCGGCATGGTCTATAAATTTGTTATTAAGACGCTCCCGCAATTGCGCGAACCGGCGTATGTGCACGATAATAATTACCAGCGTGCCGGCGTACCCATTGTTTTACAGCCCGATGCGGAATATTATACCGTATTTCCCAACGAAACCAATAATATTTTTCAGCACCACATGTTTGCGCCGTATTATATGCTGGCAAAGAAGTACTACGGGCCGCAATAAAATCAAGTTTTTTTGCGGCTGCAAAACCGGCCACATTGCGGGTGTGGTTTTGCAGCCGCTAATACCCATCGCCTGGCGCAATCCTCACTTGCTGCAAACAATTACCGCTTTAGGGTATTGTTATGGCTTCATTGGCAACCTACCTTGCACCCTGTAACTGTAAGATCTTCAGATTGGAAGTCTCCCATGGTTAGTTAGAAGTATTTAAACCACGGTCATCACCTGTAGTATCAACCCAACAATCGCAGAACAAACCCCAACCGTAGCAAACAGGCCTTATTAACAGCAACTGTACTGTCGCACACAATTTATTGGCATTCTCAACTGGTCATTGATTGCCGGTGAGCATAAACCTATGCTTACTGCAAGGCAGCCTGGCACATCCCGCCTGTTAAAACGGGCAGCCCTTGTAATGCGCATCCTGTAACAGCGTGGGCTTGTTTGCTGCTATCGGGCCAGTTATTTTTTAAAGGGAGTATGCTGAAAATCCCGCTAAAAAGAGTAAGCACCCGGAAGCCGAAAAGGGGAAAGAGTAGGTACAATGAAAGTGGTTGTAAGACTGCTTTAAAAAACTTTCAATTATGGAAACAAAACTCCAGGCCGAAACAAAGTTCAAAACAACCGACAGCGTTCTTGAAGGATTGGTAAACGATCGCCGAAAGGATGTAGAACACCTGCAAAAAGCGCAGGCCGCCCAGCTGGAAGCGATGGAAAAGAAGGGGCAGGCCAGTATTAAGGCCTTTAAGAAAACATTGCCCAAAGAAATGGTAACAGCGCTGGATGATCAGGAAAAATTGCACCAAGACGCAAGTGCCGCCACCGTTGCGTTTACCGAAGAAGCAAAAGCAAAACTAAGGTCCACCACACCTTCTTCCGAAAACGGGGCGGGTTTCCAGGCAGATAAAATTCCTGCCGAAAGGGCCATTGGATTTTTTACACCTTATTACGGAACGCTGCATGGGTCAGACGGTAAGGTTTCCTGGCAGGGTTACAATCCCGGAAACATTGACCTGTCTGATTTTGCCAATGGTGCCGGTTCAGGTTTGTTTGGAACAGGTGCCGGATCATTTACCGTTTATATGGACTGGTGGTTTACTTTCAGGGCGCCTGAAAACCGCAATTATGCGCACACCATTTATGTTCCTTTCCACGGCTTCTATATTTTAAATGCCGACGATGGTTTCTGGGATTCAAAAGAAGCCCATACCCGTATTGATATTTCAGCCATGGGATACCAGTACAACGCAAAGGCCACAGCAACCACCAATGTATTTGACATAGACAGGCAGAATATCAACGTAAACGATCGTTTCGACGGTACAAGGGTGATGTATTATTCTGATTTGCTGGGTGCAGATACCGCTTACCTCAGGGTGTCGGCTTCGTTTTATGTATACGCACGCGGTGGCGGATCTACGGCGCAACTGAATTTCAGCAGCGGCGCGGCCAATTACATTGGCATTCCATCTGTATACGTGGTATAACGAACAGACACATGATTGTTTTAAATAAATGAGTGATCTTCTGTTTGCTGTCTGTTGGTAGTGAACCAAAGGCCACTCATTTTTTCAATTGCAGTAAATATACAGTTCGCATTACATCAAAAATTTACCAGTTTAGGGTATTGATTTCTTTTTATCGCTGGCATAACTTACACTCGAATTCATTGAAATTGCTCATGGGATATCCCGCTGGTTAGATGCATTGATTCTTTTAGCTCCGGTTACTGGCACCAGCAATTTTTGCAGTGCAACACTCCATTATTACAACAAATCCTGGCAAAAGCACGGTTTTCATCATCCTGGCTGGTGCGTCTCTTTAATGCCGGATCATTTATTCACGCAAAAGAGCATAACAGCATTCAATTTGCTGCGTCAATTCTTTATGAACACAGGTTTCGGACAATCTATATTAAAAACATTCAGCTTTTAAAAACCTTATTATGGAAAAAGTAAACAATATTTCGCTGATGGTCAGTTACGACCAGCCACAAAAGCAGGACATATCGCTGGTGGGTTTTCTTTTTTATTGCAATGGCATTTTCCTGCAACGCCAGTTTGTCAATAAGAATATCCTGGAATTTAATTTATCAGATTCGCCAGGGATTGGCACCCGGCCCGGCTATATGAATATTAACCCAAATGAATTACGGGTGTTTATTGTACCGGCTACCGATAAAAAGATTCAGCAGGTTACCAGTATCGAAGAACTGGAAGCCTATAAACCGTATGAGCCCATTTTAACCAGAGATGCGCAGGGTGGTTTTTCCATATTGCCTATCCCGGTTGCCATTGCCCAGTTCTGGCCTTTTTGCAATTGCCGGGTTACGGGCAGGGTTTCAAAATGGTTTCATGCGGGCAATACCTGGACAGACCGGGCTGTTTGCCGTGCACGGGTACATATTTGCGAGGTAGATGCCATCCGCTACTGGATCTACCGGATACCCGATAATATCATTGCGAAAATTCCACAGGAGATTTTAAATCCCAATGAAATTATTAAGTTCCCCATACCCATTCCGGATCCACCACCTTTTGCGCAAACCAATATTCGCGCAGCTGTGCAAGCGCAACCCAATATATTTAACACGGTTTCTGCAGAACAAAGGCAAATGGAAGTGGCTGCCAAACTTCCGGAACTGAGTTTTGAAATAAGACAGAACCTCGCTTCCGGCAACCTGAACCTGGTTCGTGAAACCATTGTAAACAATTATGCACTCTTTCATCCCTGGTTTTGTTTCTGGCCCTGGTGGTGGCCTTATTTTTACCGCTGCACAGAAAGAAAAGTAATTTATACAGATGCCAATGGCCGTTTCGATACCAATATTTCTTACTGGTGTTTTGGTGATAAGCCCGATGTGTATATCTGGATTGAATACCAGATCAATGGTGTTTGGACTACGGTATACAACCCGCCGGTTCCCTGCAATACCTATTGGGATTATGCCTGCGGAACTAATATCAATATTCATATCAGCAATCCGCTGGTGCCGGGCGATTGTTGCTGCAACTGTCCGTTGCCGGGAGAACTGGTTTGGATCAGGAGCATCGGCAGTACCAGCGTTTCCCATATCAACCAGTACAGTCTTTTGCAACCGCCCCCTGGCCAGTCGGTTAGTTACGATCGGATTGGATTAACCGATGCCGCAGCAATTGGAGATGGATTTTTTGGTACGTCGGTGGGCGATTACAAACGGCCCTTTGGTGGCGGCCTTTCTTTTTACATGGGCTTTGGAAGCGATCTACCCAATAGCGGCATTGCTTTCTACCGCTGGAAATACAGGAAAACAGCAAATGCCGATCTTACTTCAGTGAGTGGTACAACAGAGATCATCGATAGCCTCGAAATGAAAACCTACGATTTTACTTATATCGATATCAACGGAGATCAGCAAATAGGGCACAACAATGTAAAGATTGGGCCTTTCCTGGTGGGAGCAAATGATAACCTGTACCGTATTCCGCCGCCCACACCTGCCATGGCGCCATTTAATGTGCTGGAAACTGATCCGCAATGGATTGAAAGAACCCGCAACACACATACCATTGGCGTTGATACTGCCCAGCTGAAGAATGCCGCCATGAACGGTGGAGACGGCTTGTATGAGTTTGCACTTGAATTGTTTGACCAGGCAGGTAACTTACTCAGTAATATTGCAAAGTCAACCTTCAAAGTGCCGGATTACAACGATGCAGATGCAACGGTGAATGCGCCTGATGATTTACTGGCGGCGGTTACCGCCACTACGGCCAATGCATTTAAAATGCTGGTAAGAATAGACAACAGTGCAAGCCACTCAGATGTCTTTACCGTAAAAGTAAACGGTTTACCGGCTGCCAGCGACTGCTGCGGATTTGTGAACTACAAACCAGGTGGCGTTGAAGCAGATCTCGATCTTTCCTTCCTGGCTACCCATCCCAATAATTTTGCGGTATTCAGTTTTGGGGTAAACAGGGGCACCTGCGGAGATGTACCCGTGGCGGATGCCAGCGGTATGGTCATTGACAGTGCGTCGGGCTACGCTTTAAACAGTGGTATTTACGACAAACATTTTACGCCTTCGCAGTTGTTGGACACCTGTTATCTGAATGGAACGGGCAAGGGCGCATTTGCCGAAACCCTTTCTGTTATTGCCATGGCAACAGATGGCACCTACAGGCAAAGCAGCAAAGATGCACCTTACCGGGTGGCTGCATTTGCACTTGAACCGTAATTTTTAAGCATGAATATAAAGCAGGACGGGCAATACAGCGGCCTGTTCCTGCTTTTAAACAAGTTGAAAAGGAGACGCAATCATGCAATTGATGCGGCGTTTAATCGGTTTTTTGTATAATGCGCATTGCCTGGTTGATAAAAAAAATTGCTAACTTAAAGCATGAATGCGCTTTACCTGGTATTGTCCATCCTGGCAGTATGGCGGATTACCCATTTATTTTCAAAAGAAGACGGACCGTTTGATATTGTCTTTGCGCTTCGCAAAAAAGCGGGTGCCGGTTTTTTTGGAAAATTGCTCGACTGCTTTTACTGCTGCAGCGTTTGGGTGGCCCTGCCATTTGGAATTTGGATGGGGAATAGCATCCCAGAGAAATTATTGTACTGGATGGCGCTTTCCGGTGCAGCCTGCCTGCTGGAACAGGCTACAACAAAGAATGATAACAACGGCAATGCCTCAACCGGTTATAAGGAAGACTGATTGACAATTTAAAAATAAATTTATGTGCAATTGCGGCAGTAAAAGAAATTCATTTGCGGCACCCACACCTGCCGCCGCCGCCAACCGGCAACCCATGCCATCGCTCACACAAAAAATGTGGCCCGATATCCATTTTATGTATACTGGCCAATCCGCACTAACGGCCACCGGAAATATTACCGGCAAACAATACCGTTTTAGCGGGCCGGGCGATAAACAACCTGTTGATTACCGCGATGCTCCCTCCATGATGAAAGTGCCGGTGCTAAAGCGGGTTGGATAATTTTTTTTGAAGAGACTGATAACTCAACAGGCAGGTGTAACGAACATTCTGCAACAGCTGTCATTTACGCACGCCTCACACTTCACGCCGCTTCGCTGTTAATTTTTTCCGCTTCCCTGTCAATTTATTGTGCATTTAACGCGTGGGTTGTCTCTTTGCAGCTCTAAATAGTTTGTATGAGAGCATTTACAGGGTTGCTTTTGTTTTTGTTGTTTACCAGCCCTATACTGGCCCAGCTAAACTTTTCCGGTATTGACGAAGTGTTACAGTATGCAGATCGCAACAGCCTGCAGACTAAACAGGCAGCTTTGCAGCAAAGCATCAGCAAAAAAGATGAAGCCATCAATAAAAGTGGCCTGTTGCCCAGGCTAAACCTGTTTGGTACGGCCGACTATTATCCCATCATCACCACGCAATTGATTCCCGAATCAGTATTCGGCGGCAGTGCAGATAAATTCCGCCAGGTGCAGTTTGGATTGCCGCTGAGCTTTGCAGCCGGTGCAGAACTGAGTATACCAGTTATTAATTTTGAAAGATGGGAACAATTGAAACGATTCAAATTACAATCGCAGCAAACAGACTGGAACAGCAAGGCAAATCTGGAGTCGCTGCACATACAGGTTACACAATGGTATTACCAGTCTTTGCTGACTGCGCAACTGGTGCAGCTCAATAAAGAAAACCAGCAGGTAATCAATGAGCTGCTTCGAATTCTGGAAGACCGCAAAACCAATGGTATTTTAAACCCTGCCGATTTTAACCGGAGTAAAAACCTGCAGCTCGATATGCAAACTGCCGGCGTGGAATATGAAAAGAATTACCGCCAATCAATGATTGTTTTGAAACAATTGCTTAACCTGCCGGATAGTGTTGTATTGCAATTCAAAGATTCAGTAAGTGGCAAGAAAATATTGCAGCTGCCCGGTGAAAATGAAATCAGCAACCGCCCTTCCTGGAAAGAAGCAGCCGCAAAACTTGCTGTGGCGCAGCAACAACTCAAAGAGTCACAAAAAGCGGCCCTGCCAAAGATTGCCCTCAACGGAAAATATACTTACCAGTGGCAGATGAAACCTTCTGCCGGCGAACACGTGAACTATGATTTCAGCAGCATCGGGTTGCGGCTGGATTTTCCATTGTTCCAGGGAAGTTTTTATAAAGCCACCCGTCAAAAATCAGTCCTGCAGCTGGATCTGGCCAAAACCATGCAGCAGCAAACCGTGAATGATTTAACAAGACAGCAGTCTGATTGGCGGAACAGTTACAGGGCTGCGCTCGAAAAACAAAATTTGTTGCAACAAAAATTGGCCGTAGCCACAGAGAACCTGCGCATTGCCCAACTCAATATCAAAGAAGGTGTCATGGAGTTTGATGAATTCAACAATATTTTCCAGGAATACAACAAAGCCAGGCTCGACAACCTGCAAAACCTGAGTGATGGAATCGTTTACCAGCTTTTACTGAATATAAAATGATCTATATGCCGCATACATTTAAACTGTTATTCTTTTCTGCTGCCGTGCTGTTGTTTTCGTGCAAACAAAAAACAAAAGAAGTACAGCCCGAAATGAGATTGCTTACCGAAGCAGTTTATGCTTCGGGTACACTGGTACCCGAAAATGAATACCGGGTTGTTTCTTCCACCGATGGCTTTCTGCAGGCATCATTGGTAAAAGAAGGCGATACGGTAAAAAAAGGACAATTGCTTTTTACACTTACTAACGACAACCAGCAGGCGCAGGTAGCCGCAGCAGCAGGCGTTGTAGAAAAAACGAGACCCGTAACCGCTATCAACGGGCCGGCCGTAAAAGACATTGAAAACAGGCTGGCCGCAGCTAAAATTCGTTTTCAAAACGATGAAGTGCAATACAAGCGCTATAAAAATTTATTTGAACAAAATGCTATTTCTGCCAGCAATTACGATAAATATAAACTGCAATACGAAACAACCCGGCACGATGTACAGGGGCTGGAAGAACAATTGATCCAGCAAAAACTGGCATCGGCCTTACAATTGCAGCAGGCCAGCAACCAGTTGCAGATTGCCAGAACATCCAGGTCGAACGGATTGTTAAAAAGTTATACCGATGGTGTTGTATTTGAATTGTACAAACAAACCGGCGACCTGGTGGCGCCCAATCAGCCCATTGCGCTGATTGGCAGCGGTAAGATGATTGCAAAACTGCTGGTAGACCAGGATGATTTGCAAAAAGTATCCGTGGGGCAAAAAATGCTGATTACCATGGACGCTTTTCCCGACAAAGTATTTCACGCATCGGTACAACGAATCTATCCGATGGTGAACAAAGCGGAGCAATCGTTTCGTGCAGATGCGGTGTTTGAAGATCTTTTACCGCAAAGCATGTACGGGTTAAACATAGAAGCCAATATAGTACTCAGCGAAAAAGCAAAAGCCATGGTGATACCCAGGAATGCATTAATGAATGGCGATAGTGTGTGGGTAAAAGAATCCGGCAAGCTTACCAAAGTAAAAATCAGGAAAGGCGCGGAAGACAAAGATTACGTACAGGTATTGGGTGGGCTGAACAATTCTGCTATTATAATTATACCACAATGAACTGGAGACTGGCATTTGATATAGCTGTTACACACCTGGTAACAAAAAAGAAACAAAGCCTGGTGGCCATGCTGGGTGTTACGTTTGGCATCTCCATGTTTCTGGTGATGATTAGTTTTATGACGGGTGTAAACCAGTTCCTGGAGAATATGGCCATGGACAATACACCGCATATACGTATTTACAACCCGGTGGAAGTAAAGCATACCAGCATTATTGGCACATATCGGCGCGACAGCAGCACCTGGTATGTGGTGCGTCACCAGCGGCCAAAAGATGATTTACCCAAAATTAAAAACGCACTGTTTATCAGCAACCAGCTGGAGAAACTGCCGGAAGTAACTGGTGTGGCACCCCAGGTGTCTTCACAGGTTTTTTTCAACAATGGCCCGGTACAGATACCTGGTAACATTTCGGGTATTGACGTAAAAAAACAAGAATTACTTTTCAGCCTTGATAAAAAAATGGATGAAGGCAGCCTGGAAGACCTGCTGAAAGGAAGCGATGTGATTGTGATGGGCCGTGGCCTGGCGGACAAAGTGAGCGTAAAAGTGGGCGACCGGGTGAGCGTTACCACACCGGAAGGATATAATTTTATCTTAAAAGTTGGTGGCATTTTTTCATTTGGCATTACTACGCTGGACGATACAAAAAGTTATGCTACCCTGTCTACCGTGCAAAAAATACTGCAGCGGGATCCGTCTTATATAACAGAACTTAACCTGAAACTGAAAGACATGCAGTCTGCAAAAGTATTTGCCGGCCAGCTGAAAAAGCAGATGCCCAATGTGTATTTTGAAGACTGGGAACAAGCGAATTCGTCTATACTTGCGGGTGAGAAAATAAGGGACATCATGACAGGGGTGGTTTCGTTTACGCTCCTGTTAGTAGCGGGCTTCGGTATTTACAATATCATGAACATGAATATCATCAACAAGATGAAAGACATCGCTATATTGAAGGCAACGGGTTTTCAAGGCAAAGACATCACCGCCATATTTTTGTTTCAGTCTGTGATCATTGGCGTGCTGGGTGGTTTACTGGGCCTGCTGGTGGGCTTCCTGTTCAGTTATTTATTGTCCATTACTCCCTTTCCGGAAGGTACTTTCTTCCGCATCAGCACCTTCCCGGTAAATTTTTTACCACTGCATTATATTATGGGCGTGTTGTTTGGGTTTGTGACCACGTTGTTTGCCGGCTATTTTCCGTCTAAAAAAGCGGCGAAGGTAGACCCGGTACAGATTATCAGGGGATAAATAACCAGCACCTTATTTGTATTAATTTATTTAAGCCAATGGAAACGATATTAAAAGCAAGCGGCATCATCAAATACTTCAACGAGCCTGAGCCTTTTAAAGTACTTAACAATGTAAGCTTTGAAGTAAACAAAGGTGAGTTTCTGGCCATCACCGGAAAATCCGGTTGTGGTAAGTCGACGCTTCTTTATATATTGAGTACCATGGATACCAATTTTGAAGGCGAGCTGGAGATAAAAGGCGAACATTTGCATGGATGGACGCAGAATGCGCTGGCGGCTTTCAGGAATGAAAACCTGGGCTTTGTTTTCCAGTTTCATTATTTGCTGCCCGAATTTACCGCGTTAAAAAACGTAATGCTGCCGGCGCTGAAACTGGCACGCTATTCAAAAGAGGAAGTGGAAGCAAGGGCGATGGAAAAGCTGCGCATGGTAGGCATGGATGGATTTGCAAAAAAATTATCTTCCCGTTTGTCGGGCGGGCAGCAACAAAGGGTAGCCATTGCGCGGGCCCTGATAAACGACCCGGCCATTATTATGGGCGATGAGCCTACCGGCAACCTCGATAAAGCCAACTCCGTTAAAGTGTTTGATATCTTCCGGCAGCTGGCAAAAGAAAATCACCAAACCATTATTACGGTAACGCACGATGCCGATTTTGCAGCAGGCACCGATCATATTGTAGAAATGCAGGACGGACAAATCATTCGGGCATGATCATTCAGCAAAAATATTCGCCCTACCTCTTCATCTTCATTCTTTGTGTGGTGATAGGCGGTCTGCGCATCCTCGTGCTTCCCGAATTTTCGGGGAAATTCCATGTCATTGCTTTCTTTGCGCAGTTTACGGTGATGAGTGCTATCTGGCAACTAATAGGCTTTATCAACAAGAAGCTGGAGAAACGGTTTACCATAGAAGAACAACCCGGTACACAGATATTTTTGCAGGTGACCGTTACGCTGGTACTGCTTTCGCCAGTATTGTTTTTAACCTATTCGCTGGCAAAAAATAAATTACCGGTGTATATTGGTGGCCGGGTGCTTGTTTTATTGGTGGCCCTTTTTTTTATGGCGCTTATGATAATGACCTTTGGGTACTATTCGTATAATTTATTCGTAAAGTATAAAGCGTCTTCGCTGGAAAAGGTAAAGTTGCAGCTGCAGGCCGTTCACCTGGAAAAGGAAAAATCCATGATGCGTTACCTGCATCTCAAGAACCAGGTAAATCCGCATTTTCTTTTTAATACATTTACATCGCTGGACGGGCTGGTGCAGTCGGATCCCCGGCTGGCTTCAGATTTTATCCGTCACCTTTCTAAAGTATACCGTTATGTTCTGGAGCACAAAGAAAATGAAGTGGTAAGTTTGGAAACGGAGACAGGTTTTATTCAGCATTATATTTCTTTGCTGCAGATTCGCTATAAAGATGCGGTTGAAATTGATATAAAATTGTCTGCTGCGGCAATGGAAAAGGGCATTGTAATGGTGACCCTGCAATTGCTGATAGACAATGCCATCAAACACAATATTGTACAGTCGGGCAAGCCGCTGAAGATTGGCATTTGGGATGAGGGAGACAGCCTGCACATTGCCAACAACAAGCAATTGCGCAAACAGCTGGAGACCAGTAACAAACAGGGTTTACAGCAATTGAAAGAGTTGTATCTTTTTCTAAGCCCACAACCCGTAACCATATCAGACAGTGAGCAGGCATTTGAAATCATATTGCCCTTTTTGTAAAACAATAGCAGCTTTAAAAGCAAGTGTTCAAAAATGACCATCCTGATCATAGAAGATGAACCCCTGGTAGCCATCAGTCTTTCAAAACTGGTGAAGGAGCTTGAGCCGGATGCAGTTATTGAAGGGCCGCTGGCCAGTGTAAAAGACAGCAATGAATGGCTGGCCAACCATGCACAACCGGATTTAATTTTATCAGACATACAACTGGCAGATGGCATCAGCCTTGATATTTTTTCTGCCGGCAACCTGGGCTGCCCGGTTATATTTACCACAGCGTACAATGAATATGCCATCCGCGCATTTAAATTAAACAGCATCGACTATCTCTTAAAGCCGGTGGAGAAATCAGAATTGCAGGCAGCCTTTCGCAAGTTTCACCAGTTGCAGGCAAAATTCAGCAATGAAGGATACATACAACAATTGATGGACTTGTTTGCCAATTTCAACCAGGTAAAAAAATACAAGGATCGGTTTGCCGTACACGCCGGCAGATCGGTACTGCTGGTAATACAGCAGGATACAGCGGGCTTCATGAAAGAAGAAATTATTTACCTGCTGAACCACGAGGGAAGAAAGTATATTACCGATTACCGCTCGCTGGATGAAATAGAAGAATTGCTGGATCCCCGGCAGTTTTACCGCGCCAGCCGCCAGTGCATTGTGCAGTTGTCATTTATAGAAAGTTTCAGGCCAGATGATACCGGAAGGCTTACGCTGAAGATGAAAGGCATCAATATGGAAGATGTCATTGTAAGCAAGGAAAAAGCAGCTGATTTTAAAAAGTGGTTTGAACAATAGCGGCTCTATAAAAGAATCTCGTTTACATGTTTGTGGATATTGGCCGCTATCTTGTCGAGCGGCAAATCATTCTCATCGCCGCCAAAAGGATCCTCAATTTCCTCTGCTATTATTTCCAGGCTGGCCAGCACATAAAACACAAAAGTAACCACGGGTATAATTAGGTAACCCAGCGAATTGACATAACCCACCGGCAGCGTCATAACGTAAAAGAATATGAATTTTTTAATGAAGGCACTATAAGAGTAGGGGATGGGTGTGTTTTTGATGCGCTCGCAGGCACCGCAGATATCCGTGAATGAAACGAGTTCTGCATTCAGTACTATTAATTGGTCGCCATTGATCTTTCCTTCGTTGTACAATTGCTGCACGTGAGCAAACAGGAGTGCGGCTACCTGGTTGGGGGTATGCCGGTCTTTGTTGATCCTTTGTTCCAGTTGCGGGTCATTGTCAAAAAGGGATAGCCTGGTGGATTCGTGGCCCAGGTGCTTTTTGAGCGCATGGGCATAGGCGGGAATTACTTTCCTGAAGAAATTACGGTTTGCCGTATCCGTTACAGGCAGCATGGCCGACAATTTAATAGCAAGGTTGCGGCTGTTGTTGACAAGCGAGCCCCAGAGTTTTCTTCCTTCCCACCAGCGGTCATAGGCAGTATTGGTACGGAATACCATCAGCATAGAAATAACAAAACCCAGCAAGCCATGCAGCACGCTGATGCTGTTGACATGCGCACTTTTGGAAATGTGCAGCCATTCTGTTTCCAGGTAGGCTACCAGTCCGGCATAAAGTGCCACGCCAATCAGCAACGGAAGCAGTTTGCGGAGGGTATCCGATTTGTGCAGCTTAAAAAGAAATACAAACCAGTCTTTGGGGTTGTAACTTATCATACTTAAGATGTCTGATGTCAAAAAAATGGCAGATGTTTAAATAGCTTATTTCTTCTGCTTAGCAATTTTTTATTATTTGCAGATTCTTCAATTGCTCAGCAGTTCCACATTCTTCATATTTTCTCTAATTTTCGTATCCATCTCCGCACAAAATACAATGGAATGATGCCAAAAATACCAAAAGAACAATCAATACAAGTCCAGTAAATTGGAATACCCCTCACCGGGCCGGCAATAAATGCCAGCGGAATAATGGCAATGCAGGCCAGCATGCCCCATTCTATCACCCAAATGTTTTTGATGGGATCTTTCAAAGGGCCAATGAAAAGCAGGGCAATAACAAGGTGCGCAAACGCCAGCCAGTCGTAACTATAGGCCAGCATAGGATAGCGCAGGTTGGTTTCATGCAAGGCTTCATACACACGGGTAAAATAGGCAGCAAGCTCCGCCGGCATATGATGACGAAATGCCAATAACCATTGCAGTTCTGTTTCAAGTGGGAATGCAGTAATGCCGCTGAGTGCCAGCGCAATCATAAAGAAAACAATGGTATACCTGATTCTATTGAGCAGTTTTTGATATGCCGGTCTTTTTTGCATAGACTGAAATTAATGAAATGATGAACAGTCACCCGGTACAAAAAAATAGAAGCAGCCGTCAATCGTTCTGCTTAATCCGGTCGATGGCATTTAATAAACCGCCACTGAATTTGTCATCGGCTAATTGCCAGAACATGATGCCATTCAGGTTGTTTTTAATGGCATATTTTGCTTTCAGTTGCACAGAAATACTGTCATCGTAAGTGGCCAGCAGCCTTCTTTGCAGGTTAAAGGCATAGGGTGCACTGGCAACGCTGTCCCAGTATTGCACAAAGCCGTTGGCGGCACTCAGCGAATCGCTCAAGCGGCTGAATGAAAAGCCATGCGCAAATTTTCCCGGCAGGTAAAGCCCGTTATTGCTGGTATCAGTCACTTCAAAAAGCCTTCCGTAAAAAGCGGCACCAATTACAATTTTGCCGGCCGGAACCCCTGCGCCCAGCATCATCTGCACGCCATTGTCGGTTGATTCTTTCTGGTGGGGGGTAGAATATAACGGTGTATGATGACCGCTGATGGTGCTGAAACCGGAAACAAGATCATAACTCATCAGGTTTACACGGTCAACTTTCTTCATTACTTTTTTCCATTCAATGGAAGAGTCAATAAATTTGGTAAAGCCACCGGCGGCAAAACTGATTTCATGGTCCCTGCCCAGCTTCCGTCTGAGTTGTTTTACCAGTTGGGTAAAAGCGGGTTTGTCTTCCGGGCTGTAAGGATGACCCGGCACACCTGCTATGGCGGGATATTCCCAATCGAGGTCGATACCATCGGTGCCAAAATAATCATTGAGATCACGTACCGATTTGGCAAATTCTTTTCTTCCTTTTTTAGTTGCAAATACAGGCGAACAGGTTTGACAACCACCCCAACCGCCCAACGATAAAATAATTTTTAACTGCGGGTTCCTGCTTTTCAGCGCCACCATTCTTTGTATGGTAGCACTGTCGCGTGCATTGCCAACGGACAACAGGTTGCCTTTGAGGTGACAAAAGCAAAAAATGAGATGTGTTAACTTCTCTACTTCAAAACTATCGATCATGGTTGTACGACCAGCATAGTAGGCAATCACTGCAATCGGTTTTTGGGATTTTTTTTTCTGCGCAAAAAGGGGGATTGAAAAGAGGCAGATAATCACGAACAACAGGTTACGGTAATGCATTCTTTTGGTTTTAAAATAATGAGAACGGGGCGTTGCTCAAATTAAAACAAGATGGGCAAAATACAACGGGAAATTATAATAATGAATGTTAGTTTAATGGCCAAAAAGGGATTTTTTTGCCCTGGATTATGCCAATGTTAAATATTTAACAGTTTTGGCCGTAGAAAGTCTTAACAGGAAGCGTCTATTTCGCATTTCTATGGATACTTGTATTACCTTTGCATCCTCTTAAGCAAAACAGTATTTTAATGATCGCAATTTTAATATTTTTCTTTTCGCATTGGTTTCTGTCTCTCTTCTTTCATACCTTCTTTTTACACCGGTATGCTTCCCATCAAATGTATACAACCGGCAAAAAAAGAGAGAAGCTGTTTTATTTTCTAACCTGGTTCTCACAGGGCTCTTCTTTTTTAAATCCGCGTGCCTATGCTATTCTGCACCGCATGCACCACACGTATAGCGATACTGAAAAGGATCCGCATTCGCCGCATTTTTTTAAGGATGTATGGCATATGATGATTCATACCAAACAGATTTACCAGGCTTTTTTAACCGGTAAGGAATTGCCGGAGCCGCAGTTTACAGAAGAATACCTGCCGGTATGGGCAAAGCTGGATAAATTTGGAGACAGCATGATTGTTCGTGTTGTTTTTGGTATTGCTTACACAGCGTTTTATGTATATTTCGCACCCAGTGCCTGGTGGTATTTGTTGTTGCCCATTCATTACCTGATGGGCCCTATACAGGGTGCTATCGTAAACTGGTGCGGCCATAAATACGGGTACGCCAATTTTAACAATGGCGACCATTCTAAAAACACAGAGCCCTGGGGTCTCTTGCTGATGGGCGAACTGTTTCAGAACAACCACCACAAATACCGCGACAGTCCCAATTTTGCAAAGAAATGGTTTGAGTTTGACCCTACCTATCTGATTATGATAGTGATGCACGGAACGCATATCATTAAACTGAAGAAAACCTAAACGTATCATATACAAAGAAAAAACCTGCCAGTAAACTGTGCAGGTTTTTTTATTGTATCCCGCAGGTTGATCCTGGAAGGACGTTATGCAAAGCCGTTATGGCACCGGTTCGTAGCAATCATAATTGCGCTGGCGGTAAATCTTATCGTCTTTAAATTCGAAGATGGTGCAGATATGCGCTTTCAGTACAAGCCCTTGTTTCAGTTTGCCTACTTTTACTTTTAATTCGCCCGTCCAGGTATACTCGGCAATCACCATGTCGCCGGTTTCAAAAAAATTGACGGGCTCAAAGTGCTGGTAGGCCAGCATTTTCTTACCGGCTTCGGCACCTTCAATTAAATTGGCAAAGCTTCGTTTTCTTATTTTCTGGATCAGCAGGTTGGGATATTCCGTTTGTTCGATGGCCGGATGCAGAATGGTTTTGTATTCATTTTCTGTGCTGGTAAACCATTGCAACAAATGGAAAAACTTTTTGATGGTATCTGTCTTGTTTGTCATGGCAAATCGTTTTTAGTGAATCCAATGCATCGCTAAAATAACAGCTTTATTTTTAAAAAACGAATATACTCATCCCCTGCACGCTCTCGCCTGGTTGGTTGCTGCGGGCGTGCGGGCACAAAAAAAATCAGCAGTACAACTGCTGATTTAACGGGTAACAATCACAATAGGTTTTTATTACGAGCCGCAACTTACACAACCATCCTGCATGGTACAAGTACCGCCATCCAGCAGGCTTTCATCTGCGGCAGTAACTACTTCAGCATGTATATCGCTTGCATCGTTCAATGGTTCTTTTGCTTTGCCACCTTGCTTTTCTACGGTAAACTGCACCGCCTGTGAAGCCGCTTTGGTGCGCAGGTAATACATACCGGTTTTCAATCCTTTCTTCCAGGCGTAAAAGTGCATGGAAGTGAGCTTGGATGGATTGGGCGAATCAATGAACAAATTCAATGACTGGCTCTGGCAGATATAAGCGCCCCTGTCTGCAGCCATATCTATAATGGCCCTTTGTTTAATCTCCCAAACGGTTTTGTAGATGTCTTTAATTTCTGCAGGTATACTTTCAATCTGCTGCACAGAACCGTTGTGCTGGATGATATGGTTTTTCATTTCATCGTTCCACAGGTTAAGCGCCACCAGATCTTTCAGCAGGTGTTTGTTCACAACAACAAATTCGCCGCTCAATACACGCCTTACATAAATGTTTGAAGTATAGGGTTCAAAACATTCGTTGTTGCCCAGTATTTGCGAAGTAGAAGCTGTTGGCATGGGCGCCAGCAGCAATGAATTTCTAACGCCGTGTTTTAATACCTGTGCTTTCAGCGTATACCAGTCCCACCGCAGGGAAGGTTCTGTATTCCACATATCAAACTGGAAGATGGCTTTTGAAACCGGAGAGCCTGCATAGCTTTCGTATGCGCCTTCTTTGGCGGCAAGATCTTTACTGGCCGTCATGGCAGCAAAGTAGATGGTTTCAAAAATTTCTTTGTTCAGTTGTTTGGCTGCCTCACTTTCAAACGGCAGGCGCATTAATATAAATACATCGGCCAGGCCCTGCACACCCAGTCCAATGGGGCGGTGTTTCAGGTTAGAGTAACGCGCTTCTTCAATGGGGTAGTAGTTGTTGTCGATGATCTTATTCAGGTTGATAGCCGCCTGGTAAGTGACATCGTATAATTTGTCGTGATCAAATTTGTTGTTGGATACGAACCTTGGCAGCGCCAGTGAAGCCAGGTTGCACACCGCCACTTCTTCGGGCGATGTATATTCCATGATCTCGGTGCAAAGGTTGGAGCTTTTAATGGTGCCCAGGTTTTGCTGGTTGCTTTTTCCGTTGGCGGCATCTTTGTACAACAAGTAAGGGGTACCCGTTTCTATTTGTGCGTCCAGAATGGCAAACCAAAGATCCTGCGCTTTTACAATTTTTCTTGCCTTGCCGGCGGCTTCATATTTTGCATACAGCGCTTCAAACTCCGCGCCCCAGCATTCGTGCAGGCCCGGTGCTTCATTGGGGCAAAACAAGCTCCAGTCGCCATTTGCTTCCACGCGTTTCATAAACAGATCCGGTATCCACAGGGCGTAAAACAAATCCCTTGCACGCATTTCTTCTTTGCCATGATTTTTACGGAGATCCAAAAATTCAAATACATCTGCATGCCATGGTTCAAGATAAATGGCGAAAGCACCCTTGCGTTTGCCACCGCCCTGGTCTACATAGCGGGCCGTATCGTTAAAAACTTTCAGCATGGGGATGATGCCATTGCTGGTGCCATTGGTGCCGCCGATATAACTACCGGTAGCACGGATGCCATGAATGGCGAGGCCGATACCGCCTGCACTTTGCGATATTTTTGCGGTTTGTTTTAGTGTATCGTAGATGCCGTCAATGCTGTCATCTTTCATGGTCAGCAAAAAGCAGCTGCTCATTTGCGGTTTGGGTGTACCGGCGTTGAAGAGCGTGGGCGTAGCATGTGTAAACCAGCGTTCGCTCATCAGGTGATAAGTTTTGATGGCGCTGTCTATGTCTTCTTTGTGGATGCCAATGGCCACACGCATGTACATGTGCTGCGGGCGTTCCACCACTTTGCCATCCAGCTTCAGCAGGTAAGATTTTTCAAGTGTTTTAAAACCGAAATAATCAAAGCCATAATCGCGGTCGTAGATAATGGTAGAATCCAGCAGTTCTGCATTGTCTTCAATGATCTTCCATACATCGTCGGCAAGCAGAGGCAGGTATTTGCCGGTCCTGCTGTCGGTGCATTCGAACAGCAGCTTCATGGTATGCGAAAAACTCTTGGTAGTGTTTTTGTGCAGGTTGCTAACGGCAATGCGGCTGGCCAGCAAAGCATAATCGGGGTGCTTTACGGTAAGCGATGCTGCAGTTTCTGCCGCCAGGTTATCCAATTCGGTGGTAGTAACGCCATCGTACAAGCCTTCAATAACTTTTTTGGCTACATCAATGGAGTTTACAAAACGCCTTTCCAGGCCATAGCATAGTTTTTCTATGCGGGCAGTGATCTTATCGAACTTAACGCTTTCGCGTTTGCCGTTTCTTTTTTGAACAAACATATATTTTGAATTTAATTGGGTCTTGCTTTAGCTACGCAGTTTTTTTACCACGGAGGAATTAAAGGTTTTCACAGTGATACCCGGGTCTTAAATTTTACAACAAAAGCAATCCCGTTTTAAGAGGTTAACGGGAGTAAACAAAAACCTCATTTTACCCGGTGAAATACCTCCTGGCCTTTGTGGTAAGATTGGGTCTTAAAAATCTTCGTCTACAGAAAATGCCTGGGTTTCTTTACCCGCCAGTACACCCGATTTCTGGTAATCGCCCACTCTTTTTTCAAAGAAATTGGTTTTGCCTTCCAGCGAAATCATTTCCATAAAATCAAATGGATTGCTGGCATTGTATATTTTTGGGCAGCCCAGTTCGCTTAGCCAGCGGTCGGCCACAAATTCAATGTATTGCTGCATCAGTTTTGCATTCATGCCAATCAGGGCCACGGGCAATGCTTCAGTAATAAATTCTTTTTCTATTTCCACCGCATCGCGAATGATATCGGTTACCTCTTGTTCGGGCAGTTTTTCAGTAAGCATGCTGTAGAGCAGGCAGGCAAACTCGCAATGCAGGCCCTCGTCGCGGCTGATCAGTTCGTTGCTGAACGTAAGGCCGGGCATTAAACCCCTTTTCTTAAGCCAGAAGATAGAGCAGAAACTGCCGCTGAAGAAGATGCCTTCAACTGCTGCAAATGCCACCAGTCTTTCGGCAAAGCTGCCATTGTCAATCCAGCGCAGGGCCCATTCTGCTTTTTTCTTTACGGCAGGTACCGTGTCGATGGCATGGAACAAGCGGTTCTTTTCTGCCGGATCTTTTATGTAGGTATCAATCAGCAATGCGTAGGTTTCGGAGTGAATGTTCTCCATCATAATCTGGAAACCATAAAAGCAGCGGGCTTCAGGCAATTGCACTTCGCTCATGAAGTTTACCGCCAGGTTTTCATTTACGATACCGTCGCTGGCCGCAAAAAATGCCAGCACATGAGAAATGAAATGACGTTCGCCGTCGTTCAGCGCATTCCAATCCTTCATATCGCTGCTCAGATCAATTTCTTCTGCCGTCCAGAAACTGGCTTCGTGTTTTTTGTATTGCTCCCAAACTTTGGGATGCTTTATTGGAAGGATAACAAAGCGGTCTTTGTTTTCTCTCAATAAAATTTCATTTTCGTTCTGCATGCGCGGCCAGTTTTAGATCGGTGATGTTCGGTTTTGGGGTGGGAGACGGGGCGCTGATTACAGCAGGAGATAGTTCCCGCGTTGTAGCCAGTTCACTGCCTTTCACCCGAAAGCATTAAAACTTGTATAATCGTGATACGGCAGGTATTCTGACTTTCCCGCTTTCTGAGCCTTCCCATGGCGCAAACCGCGCTACAGTGGCATGGATTTTCAGAAAGGTTATGATGGCGTGTTCAGCGTCACCATAAAGGATTTACAGCTACGGGGATAGTTCCGGATTCACGCCGGATTCCCTTTTAATTCCGCAGCAAAGAATTTGCGGCGGCAACCATATTCACAGCACAACATTACTAATGAATATTAAATTAATGTGAACGATTTATGCACCGGTTGTTGAAAACAAATAAGAGCGGTATTGGCGGCGGGTTTAAGGCGTTTGTTGATAAATAGTTTTGATTTTTCGCTCAGGGCTTCAACTGGTAAATAACTGCCTCAAAAGGCCTCAATTTGCCGCCTGTTGATGGGGTGGGGTAGTTGCCCAGCACCAGGGTTGCAGCTGACCAGCTGGTACCGGTTTTTACCTTCGCATCCGTTGCGGAAAAATTCAGCAGCACCAGCATTTTTTTACCTCCTCCTTCTCGTGTATACGCATATACGGAGGGGTTGTTTTTGTCCAGCAAAGTATATTTACCGTATACCAGCACCGGATTTTCTTTGCGCAGAGCAGTTAATTTTCTGAAATAATTCAGGACTGAGCGGGGGTCGGCTGTTTGCGCAGCTTCATTAACGTTAGTATAGTCGGGGTTTACATTTATCCAGGGCTGTCCGGTGGTAAAACCGGCATTGGGTGTTGCATCCCATTGAAAGGGTGTACGGCCATTGTCGCGTGAAGCAAATTTTTGCAGTTCCAGGTATTGCAGGGTGTCGCCGCCGCTGGCTTTTAGGGTTTTGAAGCCATTGATGGTTTGTACGTCGCGGTAATCATCTATGCGGCTGAACCGGATATTCATCATGCCCAGTTCATCCCCGTTGTAATAATAAGGCGTGCCGCGCATGGTCATGATAAAAGTGCTGAGCATTTTTGAAGACAGTTCGCGGAAGGCCGGACTGTCATTGCCAAAGCGGCTCACCATCCGTGCATTGTCGTGGTTGGCCAGAAAAATGGACAGCCAGCCCTTTCGGGCGAATGCACTGTCCCATTTGGTATAGATTTTTTTAAATTTCAGCAGGTCGTAGCCCTTGGGGTTATTGGCCAAATCGATGCCGTCAAATGGGTAGGCCATATTCAGTTCGGCACGTTCGGGGTCTACCAGGTTGTGCGCATCTGTAAATGTGCTGCCGGCGCCTTCAGCCACCGTCATCAAAGGGTACTTGCTGAAAACCTCTTTGTTCATTTCTTTGATATAACCATGCAATCCCTTACCCATGCCATAGTATTTGGCAATGTTTTTTTCATAACCTTTTGGCAGGGGTGGAAATGCAGTATCCTTGGCCACAAACTGGAAGGCATCCATGCGGAAACCATCGATACCCTTACCGGCCCAGAACTTCATGATGTCGTGCACTTCTTTTCTTACCTGTGGGTTTTCCCAATTTAAATCGGGTTGTTTCCGGCTGAAATAATGAAGATAATAAGCATTGGTAAGGGAGTCGTATTTCCAGGCATCGTGTTGCACATCAAAAAAACTCCAGCGGTAAGTGGGCTTACCTCTTTCGGCATTCCACCAGTGGTAATAATTGCGGTAGGGGCTTTTACGCGAACTGCGGGACTGTTTAAACCAATCGTGTTCATCGCTGGTATGGTTTACCACCAGGTCCATCACCAGTTTTATATTGCGTTCATGCATACCTTTCAGCAATGCATCAAAATCTTCCATCGTTCCAAAATCCTTCATGATGCTGCGGTAATCGCTGATATCATAGCCATTGTCGTCGTTGGGCGATTCATAAATCGGATTCAGCCAAACTACGTCTACACCCAGGCTTTTAATATAATCCAGTTTAGCGATGATGCCTTTCAGATCGCCGATGCCATCGCCATTGCTGTCTTTAAAACTGCGCGGGTAGATTTGGTATACAATGGCTTCCTTCCACCATTGCCGGCCGGGAAATGCATTGTTTTTTTGTTGTGCAAACAGGCGGTTGGTAACGCCAATGGCTGTAAGAAGCAGGAGTGTGGCAGTAATATAGTATCTCATAAAACGGCAGGCAGTTGGTGATTGAAATCGTTGTTATTGTATGATAAAAGATACTAAAAATTGCCGTATAAAACTTACAGTAGATTAATAAAGATTAGCAGTCTTTTTATATCTGTTCGAATTTAGCATCCGCATGCAAAACATTGAGTCTGGTGGCAGATCGCTGCCTGGGCATTTTGCGCGTAAGCGGAATCGGGTTCGCGTCTTTTGGTTTTAAAAAAGGCAAGACTGTTTTATGAAGCCATGCTAAAAAGCGGCAGAAATGGCGTTTGCGTTTAAATGATTCAGCAAAATACTTGCGGGTAATTAAACATTTTACTGAAGGCGGCTTATTCGGCGCCGGCTAAAAAATTGCCATCGATGATCAGCAATAAGACGCCTTCTTCGCTTATGGATCGGTGTGTGCTGCAATCATCCGAAACGATATAACTCATGCCCTTACTGAGGGTGAAGCGTTCACCGTTCTGCAACTCGCTCACGAATTTTCCTTCGAGACAATGTACGATATGTCCTTTGCGGCACCAGTGATCCGCCAGGTAGTTGGCAGAATATTCTACCCGCCGCAGCCGGAGGCCGCCAAGCTGCAGGGTTTGCCAGTAAGCGATACCGGTTTCACCTTTGTGCACTGTTTTTTCAATGTCCTGCCAGTCGATGGTTTGAAACGGGATATTCATTTTCCTGAATTTTATAAAGCCGTGTTGTTTGCGATTATTATTTTGTATTTATCCGGTTGTATTTTTTTAAGATGGCCACTACCTTATCGTGTGGCAATGCATAAGCTTTGTTGCCGTTGATGCCTTCCATGGTTTCGGCAGCCACCATGGCATTGAGGATGGCTTCTTCGGTGGCCTGTATGGTGGCTTCAAACAATACCCCCATTTTATCGTTCGGGTAGAGCTGAATTTTTTGCTCACTAT
>Ga0075026_100000192_pt1 | contig 22989 bp, 18 predicted proteins | sample Str012_2_FD_71392 | JGI IMG/M metagenome (GOLD analysis project Ga0075026, IMG submission 71392) | Freshwater sediment microbial communities in response to fracking from Pennsylvania, USA - Straight Creek_MetaG_SC_2012 | ecosystem: Environmental > Aquatic > Freshwater > Creek > Sediment... | reverse complement strand
CAGATATGGTGTATTGTATGGTACCGCCAGACAGCTTCTTTGACCCCACCTTAGCTGCAGCGACGGTGTGTTGGTATGGTGACGCAGGAGCAGTTTCTATTTCGGAATAACGTCTTGAGTTCCGTTTTAATTAAACACCTGGAGCTGACAACTGAGCCAATTACTTCCATTTTGAGCCAATTATTGACCTAATGAGCCAATTATTTAGGAGGGAAACTGTGTTTTTGCCAAACTGGTAAGCTGCAGAAATCACTCGCACTGCTGTTATGGGGCGAAGTAAATGATTTTCATATAATGTGGTGCTATATATCCTGATCAGCGGTTCGTTTTGATGCAGAAGTTAGTTTTTGATATATCGCATTGGATATGCTCTCCTTCACTTGAAGTATTGCAGGGGCTTTTTCTTACGATCTTTCGGCAAAGGACGATTTAGTAATGCAGAGATATTCTCTTTGATCTGACGGTTTTTCAGGCGTCTGCAAAACCCTGTAATCCCACAGGGTAGCGTATTACAGGCTATGGCCCTTTTATTCTTGCCGGCAGCCTTCTTAACCGAATCATTCAACTGTATCCCCAAAAATTTGGAGATACGCTTAGCTATCAATTTTATTTTGGCCTGCTCTTTGGTGTATTAAAACTGACTAACTTCGGGATACTTAGGTTGAAAAGTATTCCCGTCAACGATCTTAGATACCAGACCTTTTCCCGGATCTCTGGGAATATCCATGGTTCATGATATGGACTTTCGTGGGTTCATTCTTACTATTTAACCGCGATCTTTCGTGATCTTACGTGTTCTTACGTTATCTTCCGCTTGAGTACTGCTTGGATACCGCTATACTACCGCAATGAATCCTGCCTATAGTTCCTCTCACAGGCAAGCATCTTTGACGGATATCCAAAGTAAACCAACAATAGATACATGCAAGTCAAACCAGCTTGTGCCAACGACATCCTGCAATTGCTCCGATCCACTCACTGGCAAGTATATCTGCCGGGAATTTAAATCAAACCGAAATTGATACAAGCAAGTCTTCTATTTTTCTTGGTTTTCCTATGGTAATGGGGTGGCGTCGGAAGGGCGGAAATTATATCGTGTTTCAAATATTTTTCTTTTTCTTATTTCTTTCAAATCATAAGCTCGCATGCTGGCAACATGATATTTCCCGGAAGTATCGTCGCTCAACATCCTTGTTACGTAAATGCTATCGACAACACATCTATAAATATATCTTTCATGTTCGCTATCAATTGATCCAATGTACAATCTAAAATTTAAGGAATCAGTTAGATATTCCGCATCTACCCCCGCACTATTAATTTCAAAACCTTCCGCATATAATTTAGTATCACAAATTCCAGCAGTGTACTTGTACCTCTTTGGGTGACATCCAATAAATGATAAAAAGAATGCTACAATTATTGATTTGCCGATCTTATTTCTCATCATTAAACAAGTTCTCATTTGTGATGAATTATTTCCAGAACTCATTTCTTCATCCGCCTTTAGGATTAATTCCAAGAGCAAGGGAGATGTTTAATTTTATTAATCATTAACAATCACAGTTCAAACCCCACACTCATCCCGGCTCCTTTAATTGCTTCTCACTTACCGACCATTCCGCCAATTTGTTCCCTTTGGTTCCGATGAATTCAACATTGAGCAACCGCTCGCCTTTTTTTCCGGTGATGTTGATCCTCGAAAAATTCTGCGCTTCCACCAGTGTATTCGGAATCCTGAATGGACTGTTGATTTCGATTCCCCTCACTTTGGCAACACCGCTGGTAAAAGGAGATGATGTGATATCGTACAGGGTATAATGATTAGCGCGTTCGGCTTTAACCACTTCGCTGTGATGACGATCACCAGAAAGAAAGATCACTCCTTCAATTTTCTGTTCGGCGATGAAGCGCATCAAGGCCTGGTACTCCCAGGAATAATGCTGCAGGCATTCGAAGTTGTCATGGATGGGATTCAACACCTGGCTTCCTACTGCGATAATTTTGAAAGTGGCGAGACTATTGACAAGCGCATTCTCCAGCCAATCCAACTGGTTTCGACCAAAGAAATGTTTGTCGGGATTAGGCTTGCCATCCATACTGTCCAGCAAATCATCCGAACTCCTGAAATAACGGTCATCGGTGAGGAATATATCCGCGTCACTGTAAGATACTTTAGTGTAAATGCCCTTGCCATTTTCACCATAGGAAGGATTGCACCAATAACTCATGAAAAGCTTTCGCGAAGCATCTTTCAAATAATAAGTTCCATCCGAATCATCGGGGCCGTAGTCATGATCATCCCAGATTGCATATTGGGGCATCGATTTCCAAAAGGGTTGCAATACTTTTAAACTCCTGTCATGACTGGCCCGGTACCATAGTCCCCACTCACTCATATAATCGGCTTCCCGGGTGTACCAGTTGTCACCAAGCCAAACCATAAAGGCAGCGGGCGTTTTGGCCATCGTTTCAAATATGGTGGAGTCGCCACCGTAAGATTTGCCGGGGCGATCGTATATGGCTTCATTAAAATAAGCGCAACTACCTGTGAGAAAACTAAAATCCGGTGCGGGCTTTCGCCATTGCCAAAGGTCTTTTGTGCTAAAACTACCTTTCGCATCCGAAGGCTTACCATTCAACAGGAATTCGTACTGATAGGTTGTGTTCATATCCAATCCGCCGATATCGATTCTAACGGGATTGAATTCATTTTGGAGAGAACCACTGAATGGTTTGACAGCCGTTTTTCCAGGCTCTATGGTTTTCCAATATTTCAATTCAACGGTCTTTACCTGAGTACTGACCTCTATCCAAACAGTAGCAGTTCGCAGTTCCACCTGTCCGAGTACCGGTCCTGAAATCACCTGCCTCATCGAAGCAGTCTGCGCGTTCACAAATAGTTGACCGGTATAAAAAAAAACAATCAACAACATTCTTTTCATGTCTTGCCTATTACCCGCAAGTTAAAAAGAAGGTGGTTGATTGTATAATGAGTTTGGAAATTACTGTTTCTGGTCTACCTCATGTCACGGCAATGACTGTAGTGGTGAGAAGCTGCCTGGTATGGTGTAACGGAACGACTACACGAATACAGGAAGGAAATAATTAACAACAGGGCTAAGATCTTTTTCATGGTTTTCATTTTGGGTGCGAATAATAATAACGTCCAGGAACGGTCAAAATTGTAAACAATTATTAGCAATTTTCCTGCCAATCGTAGATTTACGAGGGCTGAATCGGGGTAGTACTATCCTTTATTCGGATGAACACATTGAGTCTATTGTGAACCATTTAAAATGCGCATGAGGTCGCTATTAATCGGATCATTTTTCGGTTGATGGATCGACGGGTTTTGGGGATTAACCCTGATTTAAACCCCGACGGCGGTCGAAGACCCCGTCGGCGGTTGAAGTTAAAAAACTGATGATATTCGTAGAAATTGACTCATTTATTCCATATTCCAGGATGCTTTGCCCTCAAGCCTTATCTTTTTCCAACACCCAGGTTTTACTATTCATCAGTTTATAATTCGCATTGTGAAAACGGATAAAATTCTCCCTGCTTCCAAACCAATCGCGCATCCATTTACAATTGGCCAGTGTCGGTTGATCATTTGCCAATAAAGAGTAAGAAGAAAAAGACCATGCACGAAAATCTTTCACCAACCCATGATGTTGTGCATTGGCATGGATATAAAACATCACCGACCCCAGGTATAGATCCTCTTTAATTATTTTTCTTCGAAAGGGAGATTCAAAAAGACTTCCTGCGCGATGATATTTTCTATTATACGCCTGCGCATACCCATTTAGAAAATGGCCAAGCTGTTTTGAAAAATCCAGTTTGATGTCGCCTTGCTGATCGCTTCGCTTTACGAACACATTATGCTTCACAAAAACCAATGCATGAAAATGATCGCGGAGCAGTGAATAGGCAAGCGTATCGGCTACGCCACTAATATACTCTTCATACTTTCTGAGAAAATAAAGGTAGTTGCTGTTTTCCCTGAAAATAGGTTCTCCATCGATACCGCGATTGTAAATATGATAGTAATTGCCTTCCACGACAGGTTCAATGTTCCTCATAAAATTTTTTATTAAAGATAGCAGACGCAGCAGGCGGTCCCTAGCGTGAAAGAACGGTGTTTGGAACGTATTTAAACCTGTTGTTATAACCCACAGTGAATATAAATACCGGACCGCGTGATGTGCAATTGGAAAATTATGAAAGATAAGAAACAAAAAAGCCGCTCATGGAAATGAGCAGCTTTGAAGTTTAAGTAAAACCGTCCAAGGTTATCTTTTATGTGTTTCTATATATTCCGGTTAGTATGGCTGCAAATTATCGCAGTTCATATTTTACTGCGGGAATAGTTATAAACAGACTGTGGAGAACTCCGTTTCATTTCGATCTAGCTACAGCCCATACTGTTTCCACAATTCAAACATTTGTAACAGGTGCCGCTGCGAATCGTAATATGACCACAGGTATTGCAGGCAGGCGCATCGCTTTGCATGCTCTTCGCCGCGGCATTCACTGCATCGAGACTGTTTTCCATTTTAGCCGCCGGTGCCTTTTGCGTTTTAGCCGGTGCGACATTGGCAGCAGCTTTCGCCACAACCCTAACATCACTGAGTTCTGGCGTCTTCTTTTCATATTCAAGCGACGTGGGGATCTCATCCCATGGATCGTTGCCAGTATTTAATATCTCTGGCTTATCCAGAACATGCACGAGGTCTGTACGGCCCAGGTATTCATAAGCGAGGGCACGGAATATAAAGTCTACGATAGAAGTGGTGCTCTTGATATTCGGATGATCCACCATGCCACAGGGTTCAAACCGTGTGAACACGAATTTTTCTACAAACTCTTCCAATGGCACACCATATTGAAGACCGATAGAAATAGCGATCGCAAAACAGTTGAGCATGCTCCGCATGGTAGCACCTTCCTTCGCCATGTCAATGAATATCTCCCCTACCGTTGTATCAGCATATTCACCGGTACGTAAGAAAAGCGCCTGTCCATTGATCTTTGCTTTTTGTGTAAACCCGCGGCGTTTAGCAGGAAGTGTTCTGCGCTCTACAATTGTAGCAAGCTTGCGTTTCAATTTGGTGTCGGGGGAAGACTGAACTCTTTTCTGCACTTCCTCCAGCAAATCATCTACAGTGAGTTTACTCATGTCTACGATATTGGAAGCAGGAGTGGCTTCCGAAGCAATTTCCGCTTCTTCTTCTTCTGTCTTTTTCTTTTTGTCCGACTTATTGCTAAGCGGTTGGGAGAGTTTGGATCCGTCGCGATACAAGGCGCAGGCTTTAAGGGCCAGTTGCCAGCTCAGCATATACGCGTCGGCAATCTCTTCCACATTGGCTTCATTGGGCAGGTTGATGGTTTTCGAAATGGCCCCGCTGATAAAGGGCTGAACGGCGCCCATCATGCGAATATGTCCATGCGCATGAATAAAACGCTGTCCTTTCTTTCCACATTTGTTGGCACAGTCAAAAACGGGCAGATGTTCTTCTTTTAAATAGGGAGCACCTTCAATGGTCATCGTACCGCATACATAATCGTTTGCGGCTTCGATGTCGGCATTTGAGAAACCGAGCGCTTCCAAAAGGCTCCATTCAAAATTGAAGTATTGGGTTGATTTGAAGCCCAGGCGTTCCAGGCATTCTTCCCCAAGGTTGTAAACATTGAATACGAATCCGATTTCAAAGGCTGAAGCAACGGCCAGATCGAGCTTTTTTATTTCCTCAGCCAAAAATCCTTTCTCGCTGAGGGTTTGATGATTGATGCGGGGCGCTCCGGCAAATGTTCCGGAACCCACTGCATATTTAACAGTCGATTCAATTTCTTTTTCCGAATAACCCATGTGGCGCAACGCAGCAGGCACTGATTGGTTGATGATCTTGAAATAACCACCACCGCTGAGTTTTTTGAATTTTACCAGGGCAAAATCGGGTTCAACACCGGTTGTATCACAGTCCATAACGAGTCCGATCGTTCCGGTAGGCGCAATAACCGTTGCCTGTGCGTTACGATACCCGAATTTCTCGCCAAGTTGTACCGCTTCGTCCCAAGCTTTGGTAGCAGCTTTCAATAAATAATCCGGACAATACTTTGCTTTGATGCCCTGTGGCTTGATCTGCAGTGTTTCATATTCATCGGCATCGTAAGCGGCGAGGCGATGATTGCGCATTACGCGAAGCATTTCATCCTTGTTTTCGGCATAACGGGGGAAAGCTCCCATCGCTTCTGCCATCTCTGCAGAAGTTTTGTAGGAAATGCCCGTCATGATCGCTGTGATCGCAGCAGCAATGCCTCTCGCTTCCTCGCTATCGTATGGAATACCCATCACCATGAGCATGGATCCAAGATTGGCATAGCCAAGTCCGAGTGTGCGATAGTCATAAGAAAGCTGCGCTACCTCTTTTGAAGGGAACTGCGCCATGAGCACAGAGATCTCAAGTACAGCAGTCCATAACCGGCAGGTATACTCGAAGCCATCCACATCGAAGCTGTTGTCAGCCTCATTGTAAAAACGACGAAGGTTTACCGAAGCCAGGTTACAGGCTGTGTTGTCGAGGAACATGTACTCAGAGCAGGGGTTGGAAGCCCGGATACGGCCACCATTGGGGCACGTGTGCCATTCATTAATAGTGGTGTCGTATTGGGTACCCGGGTCAGCACAACGCCATGCTGCATACGCAATCTTGTTCCAAACTTCTTTAGCGGGAACTTTTTTCATAGTTCTTCCATCGCTCCTGGCTTTCAGTTCCCAGTCCTCATCGAGCGCCAGTTTGTCGAAAAATTCATTCGGTATACGGATGGAATTATTTGAGTTTTGTCCACTGACGGTTTTGTATGCCTCTCCTTCATAATCGCTGGGATAACCAGCTTCGATCAAAATACCTACTTTCTTTTCTTCTTCTACTTTCCAGTTGATGAACTCAAGAATCTCGGGATGATCCAGATCAAGGCAAACCATCTTTGCAGCACGGCGAGTGGTTCCACCCGACTTGATCGCACCGGCTGCGCGGTCACCGATCTTCAGGAAGCTCATCAATCCACTCGAAGTTCCTCCGCCACTTAGCTTTTCGTTCTCCCCGCGTATCGTCGAAAAATTGGTTCCTACGCCGGATCCGTATTTGAATATCCTGGCTTCTCGTACCCAGAGATCCATGATACCGCCATCATTCACGAGATCATCTTCCACACTCAATATGAAACAGGCATGTGGTTGTGGGCGCTCATAGGCGGAGCTTGATCTTTTCAACACGCCATCCACGGCATCCACAAAGTAATGTCCCTGTGGTTTTCCTTTGATACCATAACTTTCATGCAAGCCGGTATTGAACCACTGCGGACTGTTTGGAGCGCAAGCCTGGTTGAGCATTCCATAGGTCAGTTCTTCATAAAAAATCTGCCCATCCTTTTCGGAGGCAAAATACCCATAACGTTCACCCCAGGCTCTCCAGCAATTGGTCATGCGATGAACAACCTGCTTCACGGAAGTTTCGCGGCCCAGTGAACCATCGGCCTGCGGAACACCTGCTTTGCGAAAATATTTTTGGGCAAGAATATCGGTAGCAATCTGGCTCCACTGACTGGGTACCTCAACATTATTCAATTCGAATACAACCTCGCCTGAAGGGTTCCGGATCACAGAGCTCCGGTAGTCATAGTCGAACTGACTGAATACGTCCACCCCGTCTTTGGTAAAGCGACGGGTGAACCCTAAGCCCTTTTGGGATTGCTTATTATTTGACATAAGGCTAGTAAACTTTGACTTGTTAAGGAATTGTTACCTGAGTGGTAAAACGAAAGTATTTTTTCGTTTTGATATTTCCGATTGAGAGATATCCCCAACCTGTGGAAAAAACCGGTGCATAATTTTTGAAGTGTAGTGTGGCATTGCGTTCCTGAATTTATGCACAGGGTCCAGCTTTTTTTTTGAGAAATTTTTTTTGGAAGTGATCGGAAAAAAAATTAACACACCTGGGCGTTGAGGAAGTTTCATGCAAAGACGCCAAGAAGACGCAAAGAGAAAACTGCGCTTTGCGTCTTTGCGTCTTCTTGGTCCGTCGCGGCGCATGAAACCCTCTTTCATCAGAATAAGCTGGCTAAACAATATTCCCCAAACACAAAAAGTTTTTGCATTTTTGTAAGGCAATGAAGATTAACAGATGAAGGACAATCTCTACCAATCATTACTGGCAAAAAAGAAAAGAGGACAGAAATCTTTTGCCCTGCTGATTGATCCCGACAAGGTGAACACCGCCGCCATCAACGAGCTTTGCGAACGCGCAACAGCCGCCGCGGTCGACTATCTCTTTGTTGGCGGGAGCCTGGTGATCTCAAACCACCTCGATGAAGTGGTGCAACAGGTTAAGAAAAATTGTTCCATACCGATCATTCTCTTTCCCGGAACACCGAGCCAGGTTTCGCGATATGCCGACGGATTGCTATATCTCTCGCTCATCTCCGGACGCAACCCGGAATTACTAATCGGTCAGCATGTAATTTCGGCGCCATTCGTGAAACAAAGCGGACTGGAAATCATTTCCACGGGCTATATCGTAATCGACGGAGGAGCTCCTACCACCGTTTCCTATATCACCAATGCAAGCCCGGTACCGGCCGACAAGAACGAAATTGCTATGTGTACCGCGATGGCGGGCGAAATGCTGGGTATGAAACTGATCTATATGGATGCCGGCAGTGGCGCCAAAAGAGCAGTGAGTGAGGACATGATTACGCAGGTATCGCGTTGTATCCAGATTCCGCTTGTTGTAGGCGGAGGAATTAAAGATCCCGAAAAAGCCTATCTCAATGCCAAAGCTGGTGCGGATGTAATCGTAGTGGGAAACGCGATCGAAAAAGACATCACGCTTATCCGCGAAATCGCCGCGGCGGTACACAGCATTCCTGTAACGGTCTAACACCGACATTTACCGAAGCCCACTAAAGGCATCCCCGGGATATTTTAACCATCTTTTTGCAAGAATCCCCAAAATTTTACCGAAATTTGGCGTCCGATCTAAAAAATTGTATTTCTTTGTATCGTCAATTTGTAAAGAATCATTTAGATCTGCCAAAAAATGAAAAAAAACTCACCCATATCACTGCTCTCCCAGGTGGTATTGCACGCCTTCAACAAGCGTGGGTTTTTTGTAGCGCCCTCCAGCGTTATTTTTTGTGTTCGCCCCATCCCCTTTTGGGTACGACGTTGATACTATTGCATCATAGAACCCCCTGTAATATCGGAACTATGAATTCCGTTGACCACGGATCCTGCACTTCCTCAGTGAATTTATCATTGACCATCATTATACCTTATTCACAACAAAGCAATGGAACAAGAGCAACAAGGATTTCAGATACTGATCGCTAACCATACGCACCAGGATTTTGCGCAGCATATCTGCGACGAAATGGAATCTTCAGCCAAAGCCCGTGGAACGGGCATCGCAAAAAGAAGTCCCGAATACATCAAAGAAAAAATGATACAGGGCAAGTCCGTGATCGCCTTCACCAAAGAAGGAATCTGGGCAGGATTCTGCTATATCGAAACCTGGAGCCATGGTGAATACGTAGCCAACTCCGGACTGATCGTTGCGCCTGAATTCCGCAAAAGCGGACTGGCAAAACTGATCAAGAAAAAGATTTTCGAACTCAGTCGGAAGCTCTATCCGGGGGCAAAAATTTTCGGGCTGACTACAGGTCTCGCCGTAATGAAAATTAACTCCGACCTGGGTTATGAACCCGTGACCTATTCCGAACTCACGCAGGATGAAGCATTCTGGGCCGGCTGCAAAAGTTGTGTCAACTACGAGATCCTCATGGGCAAAGAAAGAAAAAACTGTATGTGCACCGCCATGCTCTATGATCCAAAGGACCATTTTAAACCGGAGGAAACAGCGGAGGACTTTACGCGCCATAGCAAGCTCTACGAACGATTCATGAAGATTAAACAATGGAAACTGCTGAAACCATTCATGAAAAAGGAAAAAGAGGTGACCGGCGGCACAGCAAGCAAATCAAGATCCCTTTTCCATTCCATATTCAATTTCTAAAACATCGCGTTACCGCGAATTTTCAATAACCCGATATGAACAATAAGGTGGTACTGGCATACAGCGGAGGATTGGATACTACTTTTTGCGCAATCTATCTACAAAAAGAAAAAAACCTGGAGGTGCATGCGCTAACAGTAAATACGGGAGGATTCACTGAAGAAGAAATTGCTGACATCGAAGCGAGGGCAAAAACTTTGGGGGTGGCTTCTTTCACCTGCGTAGATGTAACTGGTGACTATTATCAAAATTGCATTCGCTATTTGATATTCGGAAATGTACTGAAGAATGCGACCTATCCCCTAAGCGTAAGCGCAGAAAGAATGGTACAGGCAATCGCCGTGGCCAAACAGGTGCAAAAAATCGGTGCGTCGTATGTTGCCCACGGTAGCACCGGTGCAGGTAACGACCAGGTTAGGTTCGATATGGTTTTTCAAAGTATGCTTCCTGGCGTAGAAATCCTGACACCTATACGAGACTTAACACTGAGCCGCGAAGCAGAAATTGATTTTCTGGAAAAACATGGAGTATCGATCAATGCTGCGAAAGCAAAATATAGCATCAACAAAGGCCTCTGGGGAACTTCCGTGGGCGGAAAGGAAACGCTCACTTCGAATGAATATCTTCCCGACAGTGCATGGCCTACACCAATCAGTAAGACCGAACCCGAAAAGGTTACCCTGGATTTTAAAAAAGGAGAATTGGTGGGGGTGAATGGCAAGTCCATGCAACCTGTTCATGCCATCCAATACTTGCAAACTATCGCCCAGCCTTTCGGCATAGGCAGAGATATTCATGTGGGGGATACCATCATCGGTATCAAAGGTCGAGTTGGATTTGAAGCTGCTGCACCACTGATCATTGTCAAAGGCCATCACCTGCTCGAAAAACATGTGCTCACCAAATGGCAGCTCTATTGGAAAGATCAGTTGAGCTCCTGGTATGGGAATTGGCTGCACGAAGGGCAAATGCTGGATCCTACGATGCGCAATATTGAAAAGTTCCTGGAAGACTCACAGTCAACAGTAACCGGAAAAGTTTTTGTGACATTAGCGCCAAACCGTTTTACACTTACTGGAATTGAAAGCGAGCACGACCTGATGAGCAACAAATTCGGCTCTTACGGCGAGATGAATAAAGGATGGAGTGGTGACGATGTGAAAGGCTTTGCCAAAATTTTCGGAAACCAGACATCCATTTACCACAAAGTAAATGACGAAGCCAAATGAAAATCGTTTCTAAACAACAGGCTTTGAGCCATTATGTATGGGGTAATGCCTGCGATGGTTGGAACCTGGTTGCTGACACGCAACTTTCCGTGAAGCTGGAGAAAATGCCACCGGGTACCGACGAAGGTTTGCATTATCATCAACAGGCCCAACAGTTCTTTTTTATATTAAAAGGTGAAGCAGAATTTGAGATTGAGGAAAAGAGGATCGTGTTAAAGGAACAGGAAGGTATTCAGATATTGCCCATGGAAAAACACCGGGTAAGGAATAGCTCAGCGAAGGACCTGGAATTCATATTATGCTCTCAGCCTTCTACGCAGGGCGACAGGTACAATTTGGAATAACATGAACAAAATAAAAGTTGGAATCATTGGCGGCGCAGGTTATACCGGCGGAGAATTGATCAGGATCCTGATCAATCATCCGCAGACAGAGATTGTATTCGTACACAGCAGCAGCAATGCTGGTAAATACCTTCACGAAGTCCATGGCGACCTGGCAGGTGAAACAGATATTCTCTTCGCCGGTGGTGATCCTTCTTTTGAATATGCAGAAGTAGTTTTCCTTTGCGTAGGGCATGGTGAAGCAAAAAAATTCCTGGAAGCCACTAAAATTCCTGATCGTATAAGGATCATTGATCTTTCACAGGATTATCGTTTGTTACAGGGAGGGAAACTGCCCGTCATTAATGGAAGGTCGGTTGTATATGGCCTTCCTGAACTCAATCGCAATGAAATAAAATCCGCGCATCATGTAGCCAATCCGGGATGTTTTGCCACAGCGATTCAACTCGGCTTGTTGCCGCTTGCCAAGGCAGGATTATTACACGACGTTTATACAACTGGTATCACCGGATCTACCGGTGCAGGTCAGGGTCTTTCGCCCACCTCGCATTTTTCGTGGAGAGCCAATAATATCCAGGCGTATAAAACCCTTACCCACCAGCACCTGGGTGAGATCAACCAGTCATTGAATCAATTACAGCCATCTTTTTCTACCAACTCAGGTGGTGAAGTGAGTTTCGTTCCCTGGCGCGGAGATTTTACCCGGGGTATTTTTATTAGTTCCCAAATGAGCAACGACTTGTCTGGAGAAGCAATCCCTAAATTATTTGAAGACTTTTACCAGGATCATCCATTCACGATCCTGAGCCAGTCTCCTATTTCCATGAAGCAGGTCGTGAATACGAATAAATGCCTGATACAACTGGAGAAAGTGGGTGGCAAACTGGTCGTGCACAGCGTGATCGACAACCTTACCAAAGGCGCGTCTGGACAAGCCGTGCAAAATATGAACCTGATGTTTGGAATAGATGAAACGGCAGGCCTGCAGTTGAAGGCTAATTATTTTTAGAAAAGATTTTTCATTTTCAGCCCGGCTTTCCACCGCTGATCAAAACACTTGATATGAACTTATTTGATGTTTATCCGATCAATCCTATCACCATCGTCAAAGCAAAAGGCTCTTATGTTTGGGACAATGAAGGACAGCAATACCTTGATCTCTATGGCGGCCATGCCGTCATCTCTATCGGTCATACTCATCCGCACTATGTTCAGCGCGTTACGGAACAATTGAACAAAGTAGGTTTCTACTCCAATTCTGTAGTCATTCCATTGCAACAGGAATTAGCGGAGAAGTTGGGAAAAGTTTCCGGCAAAACGGAGTATCAGCTTTTCCTTTGTAATTCGGGCGCGGAAGCAAATGAAAACGCATTGAAACTGGCTTCTTTTTACAACAACAGGAAAAAGATCATTGCCTTTTCAAAATCATTTCATGGAAGGACTTCCCTGGCCGTAGCTGCTACCGACAATCCTGCCATCGTAGCTCCGGTAAATCAAACCGGAAATGTAATTTTTCTTCCTTTCAACGACGAAGAATCATTGGAAGCCTGTTTCCGTGCACAGGGTGATCAAATCTCTTCCGTAATCATCGAAGGCATTCAGGGTGTCGGCGGAATTCATGAGGCAGAAGACAGCTTCCTACAAAAAATAAAAAATCTTTGTGAAGAATATGGTGCGGTATTTATTGCTGATAGCGTTCAATGCGGATATGGCCGTACGGGACAATTTTTTTCGCATGATCATGCGGGTATTGAGGCAGACATCTACACCATGGCTAAAGGTATGGGTAATGGCTTCCCTGTTGCGGGGATCATCGCTTCTCCTAAATTCAAAGCGAAACACGGAATGCTGGGAACCACTTTCGGAGGGAATCATCTCGCCTGCGCAGCAGCACTTGCGGTACTGGAAGTAATCGAATCAGAGAGCCTGATGCAGAACGCGACTTCGGTGGGAGGTTACCTCAGCACAGAACTGAAAAAAATTCCTGAGATTAGAAATGTGCGGGGAAGAGGACTGATGATCGGGTTTGATATTCCGGAAGTACTGAAAGAACTCCGGAAAAATCTTTTGTTCAAACAGCGCGTCTTCACCGGCGAAGCCAAGCCAAATGTGATCCGTTTGCTGCCCTCGTTGGCGCTTCGGAAAAAGGACGCTGATGAATTTCTCGATTCCATTAAGGAAGAAATCGAACTACTGGTTTCATCACCGAAACTGATTCACGAAAAATAAAATGAGAAACTTTATTTCTGTTAAAGATGCAGGCGATATCAATGCACTGGTAAAAAAAGCACTCGCCTACAAAGCAGATCCATTTAAGGATAGCAAAATCGGTCTGAACAAACGGATCGGCTTGTTATTCCTCAATCCGAGCATGCGCACGAGACTTAGCACACAGGTGGCTTCACAAAACCTGGGCATGGAACCGATCATCTTCAACGTAGACAAAGAAGGCTGGGCCCTGGAATTTGAAGAAGAAGCCATCATGAGTGGTAATACTGTCGAACATGTTAAAGATGCAGCACCGATTTTTGGAAAATATTTCGACATCCTCTGCATCCGAACTTTTCCTTCGTTGAAAAACAGGGAAGATGACTACAGTGAACTTTACATTAACCAATTCGTAAAATATTCTGGCATACCAGTAGTAAGTTTGGAAAGCGCCACGCTACACCCTCTACAGAGTTTGACTGACATTATCACGATCAATGAATCGCTCACATCCTCTGGAAAAAGCATCCGGAAACCCAAGATCGTTCTCACCTGGGCGCCCCATGTAAAACCACTTCCGCAGTGTGTCGCCAACAGTTTTTCACAATGGGTAAATGCATGGGGCCGATCGGAATTTGTAATCACACATCCCGAAGACTATGAGCTGGGAGAAGAATTTACAAAAGGTGCTACCATCATAAAGAATCAGGATGAAGCATTAAATGGCGCCGACTTCGTGTATGTGAAAAACTGGAGCACCTATAATGATTACGGAAAAATTTATTGCAATGATCCCGGATGGATGTTAACACATGAAAAATTAAAGCAGACCAACAACGCAAAAGTAATGCACTGTCTCCCTGTTCGGAGAAATGTCGAACTGAGCGATGAAGTGCTTGATGGAGCCAACAGCATCGTCACCCAACAGGCTGGCAACCGGGTATGGGCGGCCCAGGCTGTATTAAGCGAACTTTTAAGCGACCTCCGATAGATATGGAGAAGTTATACATCATAAAAATTGGCGGGAATATCATCGATGATGAAACCAAACTTTCTTCATTCTTAAAGGAATTTACGTCTGTTCAGGGGAAAAAGATCCTTATTCACGGCGGCGGAAAACTCGCAACACAAATAGCTTCCCAACTGGGTGTCGAGCAGCAGATGGTGGAAGGAAGAAGGATAACAGATAAGGATACCCTGAGAATCGTTACCATGGTGTACGCAGGATATATCAATAAGAATATTGTCGCCCAACTTCAATCTTTTGGATGCAACGCCATGGGGCTTTCCGGTGCAGATGGTAATCTGGTACAGGCACATAAACGCAAGAAAGGCGCAATCGACTATGGCTTTGCCGGTGATATCGATTCAGTAAATATTCCTTTGATCGCTCACCTGCTGGAACTGGGCATCACAATCATTGTATCACCCATTACCCATAACCTTGAGGGACAGCTCCTGAACACCAATGCCGACACCATGGCCCAGGAAATCGCAAAGAGCATGAGTGCTGACTATGATGTCAACCTTATTTACTCCTTCGAGAAAAATGGCGTATTGCTGGATGCCAATGATGACTCGACAACCATTGCTTCACTGCAACCTGCACATTATGCACAACTAAAAAAAGAAGAAAAAATATTTGCCGGAATGATTCCTAAGCTGGACAATGCTTTTGCTGCGCTCGATAGTGGCGTAAAGCAGGTGACCATCGGAAAAGCCGAGCAGTTACAACAACTCATTGCCCATACTGCGGGCACAAAAATAACCAATGATTAAACCAGACCTTACCACCTTACAAGCCGACGCGGTTGCCTTGCTGAAGCAACTCATCGCGACGCCTTCTTTCTCGAAGGAAGAGAATGATACTGCAGAACTGATTGGCGCATTCTTCGAATCACATGGCATTCCTTTCTCCCGTATTGGTAATAATATCTATGCAAAGAACAAATACTACGATCCCAATAAGGCCAGCATTCTACTGAATTCGCATCATGACACAGTAAGACCAAACAAGGCCTATACCAATGATCCTTTTTTCCCGATAGAAAAAGACGGGAAGATCTTTGGCCTTGGCAGTAACGATGCAGGGGGATGCCTGGTGAGTCTGATGGCTACATTCTTCCATTTCTACCCCATTGAAAACTTCAGTCATAATGTGGTATTTGCCGCCAGTGCAGAAGAAGAAATCAGTGGTGTGAACGGTATCGAACTGGTGCTTCCCTACCTGGGCAAGATTGATTTCGGTATTGTAGGCGAGCCTACCAAATTACAGATGGCAGTCGCTGAGCGTGGCTTGATGGTAATAGATTGTACAGCACCTGGCAGACCCGGGCACGCAGCCCGTAACGAAGGAGAAAATGCTTTATACAACGCCCTGGATGATATCCAATGGATCAGGAACTATCGCTTCGACAAAGTAAGCGATCTGCTGGGTGAATCGCGCATGAGCGTTACCGTAATTGAGACCGAAAACAAACAACACAATGTGGTTCCTTCTCAATGCAAGTTTGTAATTGACGTAAGAGTGAACGAACGCTATACTTTTGAAGAGATCCTGGAAGCGTTGAAAAATAATCTCAAGAGTCAGTTCAAACCCCGAACAACCCGTATGAAGTCGACCTCAATTCCGCTGGATCACCCTTTAATAATAGGTGGTATCGCTTTGGGAAGAACTTATTTCGGATCTCCAACGACCTCCGATAAAGCGTTGATGCCTTTTCCTGCTTTGAAGATGGGCCCGGGTGATTCTGCACGTAGTCATACCGCAGATGAGTATATTTATGTGGAAGAAATTAACCAGGGCATCCAACTGTACATCGACCTGCTAAACAAACTAGTGTAATGAAACTCTGGAATAAGGAACATACCAGCACTTCCCAATTAATTGAGCAATTTACGGTTGGCCGGGATAAGGAATTCGATATCCGTCTGGCTGAATACGATGTACTGGGTTCTATCGCGCATACGGAAATGCTGGAAAGCATCGGACTTCTCACCAAAGATGAACTGAACCAGATCCACCATGAACTTCATGCAATCCTGGAAACCATCCGCAAAGGGACATTTATCATGGATGATGGTACGGAAGATATTCATTCCCAGATTGAATTTATGCTGACCCAGCGCATAGGCGAGGCCGGAAAAAAAATTCATAGCGGCCGCAGCCGCAACGACCAGGTAGCAGTAGATATCAAACTGTTTCTGCGCGCTGAAATCCTGAAGATCAAGGATGAAACCAGTCGGCTTTTTAACCTGCTCATCTCGCAAAGCGAAAAATTCAAGGACAAATTATTGCCTGGATATACTCACCTGCAAATAGCGATGCCATCTTCTTTTGGATTATGGTTCGGCGCATATGCAGAAAGCCTGGTTGATGATTTCGAGCTACTCCTTGCTGCCTATCATGTAGCCAATAAAAATCCCCTGGGCAGCGGTGCAGGTTATGGATCTTCATTTCCATTGGATAGAACTGCCACTACCCGCACCCTGAAATTTGAAACCCTCAATTATAATTCCGTCTACGCCCAAATGACCCGGGGTAAAACGGAAAAAATAACTTCTGTGGCGATGTCTAGCCTCGCAGCCACCCTCGGTAAACTGGCGATGGACTGTTGCCTGTACCTGAATCAAAATTTCGGATTCATTTCCTTTCCTGATGAACTGACCACCGGAAGCAGTATTATGCCTCACAAAAAAAATCCTGATGTTTTTGAATTGATCAGGGCAAAATGCAATCGCATTCAATCCATTCCTAATGAGCTTACCTTGCTCATCAATAACCTGCCCTCAGGTTATCATCGGGATCTTCAACTCACTAAAGAGATTCTCTTTCCCGCCATTGAAGAATTGAAATCCTGTTTCCAGATGGCGGTACTCATGCTTTCTCAAATTCATATCAATGACAATATTCTCGACGACGAAAAATATAAATACATATTCAGCGTAGATGCAGTGAATGAATTGGTAAAAAAAGGAATTTCGTTTCGGGAAGCTTACCAGAAAGTCGGTAATGACATACAGAAGGGGGTCTTCATAGCTCCTGTCAAAAGCGTAAATCAAGTACAGGAAAGATCTCATGAGGGAAGTATTGCCAACCTCCGCAATGATGCGATCGTAGAAGAGATGAATAAAATGTTAAAGAAATTTTAACCCACACTTTGGATTCCAAGATATTCGTTGATGCTCATGGAAGGGGTTAATTTTGAGTAGCAAATAATTTTCTGACTATATCTTACAGATTATGAAAAGACTTGTCATTATTCAGCGCGTATTCGTCTTATGTTGCCTGTTAACCATTCAATTCGCAGTTTCTGCGCAAGAATCTACCAAGAAAGAGGACCAACTTGCGATGACCAAACAACTTGTGGATTCGAAACACTATATGTTCATCCCGCAATCTATGACACCACAAAGGAGTCAAACCCGGCAAATTGATTTTGGGTATGATCTTAGGGTGACTGGTGATACCGCGAATTGTTATATGCCATATCTTGGACGTTCTTTCGTTTCCGACTACGGATCTAATGATGGAGCAATCCGTTTCAACACAAGTGATTTCAGTTATAAAGTCGAGGAGCAAAAAAAAGGTGGTTGGACCATTACCGTAACCCCTAATAATGTACGCAACGTGCGGCGGATAGTTCTCCGGATAACAAAGGAAGGCCGCACCAGTGCCGAGGTAAGCAGCAATAACCGGGATTTGATTACTTATAACGGGTATATACAGGCACTACGTTAATCTGAACAGCGATTGAAATGATTGTTATGAGGTGATTATTGTGAAAATTTAGGCCATGCTACCATGCATTTAGATATTAAGCCCGTCATTTAAGATTCAAAAAAAGTTTCCCTGATAATAATCACCTCATTTCAATCACAAGAATCATAGTTCAGCCTATTTCAACTCCTTAACATCCACTCTTGACGGCGTATCATTTCCCGCGACAATCGAAGTTGAGCTGATCGCAATGGCTTTAATGATCTCCGTCATATTTTTAAGGTCAAGTGTGCCGATCTCATCTCCCACTGTGTGATAGAATTTTTCCGAATCCATTTTCGAAGTAGATAAACTATGTGCGGGTACTCCCTGTCTCGCCAGTGTAGCATTATCGGAACGGAAAAATAGATTTTGTTCGGTATAGGGATCGGGATGAAAAGTAAAACGGCTGCCGGCGAGATTTTTTTCAAGAATCTTTCCCATATCAGTTCTCTCATAACCTGTGATGTAGGCAGAATTAGTTCCCCACTTGCTTTCAGTGCCGATCATTTCAATATTGAACATCGCAACCACCTGCGCCGGATCAAACTGCCTGGAAAAATATTGCGAACCATAACCACCGATCTCTTCAGCTGCAAAAGTGGCGAAGACGATTGTCCGGGCATTGTCTTTTTTCGCTGCAAAATAGTTTGCGAGCATAATCACGGCTGTGCTGCCCGATGCATCGTCGTTCGCGCCGTTGAAAATGGAATCACCCTGTGCGTTGGGCCTTGTAACGCCGAGATGATCATAGTGGGCAGAAAAAATCACATATTCCTGTGGCTTACTTTTTCCCGGTAAAACACCCACAATATTTGAAAGACTGGATTCCGTAATTTCCTGCCGGTTTTGCAGTTCAAATTGTTTAGGGTCTGCGACGGTAAGTATAAAAACAGTGTTGTAATCTGATTTGAATTGCTGATTTTTCAGGCCGGCCAGCCTGGGAAATAGCTTGGAAAAACTGGTGTCGATCAGGACTATGTAATTCTTTTTAGCCTGAATATAGTTTGAAATAACCGCCCTGATATTCTCTCCCGCTTTGATCTGTACTTTCTCATATCCACTTTTTTCTGTTACGGTAAGCTCGGGCCGGGTGCTAATGAAAATGAGATTTTTTTCATCCAATGCCTGACCGTCGAAGCTACCACTGGCAGAAATTGTTTTTGCTTTCACCATGGTGAAAGTCTGCCGAAAATTTCCACTGTTGTCGAGGGTCTTTAAACCGGCCACTTTGAATTCGTTGCTGATAAAATCACCTGCTTTTTCAAGTCCGGATGTGAAACTTCTTCTGCCCTGCATATCATCGGCCGAAATGATTTTTTCTATTCTTTCAACTTCACTGGTGTTGATCAATTTGTCAATATCCTGTGATTGCGCAGCGCTGGATATCACCAGTGCAAATAATAAAATGGAATAAACCTTCATGTGCTTTGTTTTATGAAAAATCCCCCAATAGGGGGTATGAAAATAACTTGTAATACTAAATAAACATTGAGTTACTCTTTCCTATGTGAAACCTTTGTGCCCTATGTCCTATGTGGTTCAAGAAACGGGGCGAACTGACTCCTCGGTCTTTTGAACCACATAGGACAAAGGGGCGCTATTAGAATGCTATTAACAATTCGGCAATAGAAAAAAAATGCTTCTATTTTCTACAGGCTCATCATCTCCTTAAACTTCACCGTTTGCCTGCGGCTCACTTCAATTTTTTCACCTCCCTTGAGTTCGAGAAGTAGACCTCCGTTGAAATAAGGTTCAATTTTTTCAATCAGTCGGAGATTAACGATGTGTTTTCGATTAGCCCTGAAAAAAACTTTCTGATCGAGTCTTTCTTCCAGTGCATTCAGCGATTTCAGGATAAGTGGTTTGTTCGCGCTGAAATATACTTTGGCATAGTTGCCAACGCTTTCAAATAACCGGATATCCGACAATTTTACAAACCAGCAACGTTCGCCATCTTTAACAAAAACCTGGTCATGCTCGTGCAGCAGGCTACGATTCACCAGGATGTCATCATCAGAAATCACTTCTTTATCGTCGTCGAGATGGAGTTTTTGAATAGCATCTGCCAGTCTCTTAGGTTCAACAGGCTTGAGGAGATAATCAAGCGCGTTCACTTCAAAAGCTTTAAGTGCATAGTCATCGTATGCTGTAGTAAAAATAACATCTGGCGCTTTATCCAGCTCAGCAAGCATGTCGAAACCGGTTTTACCTGGCATTTGAATATCGAGAAATATCAGATCGGGGTTCAGGCTGTCGATCTTCTCAATTCCCTCAGTGGCGTTGGCGGCTTCGGCAATTACTTCGATCTCCGGAAATTCCATCAGCAATTTCTTCAGTTCATTCCTTGCCAGTCTTTCATCGTCAATAATTACAGCTTTAATCATAACAAGATTTATTTAGCATGAACAATCGGTATCAGGACGGTCGCCTGAACAGTATTGTATTGAATCTCCCTGATATCAAAAACAGCCTTAAATCCAAAAAGCAGTTGAAGCCGGTTGCGGGTACTGGCAAGTCCAAATCCATCATCATTCTTTGATCCATTGAGATGACCCGTATTGCGGATGACCAGTTCATGATAATTATCCTTGAAATCAGAAATAATTTTCACGGTACCCCCATCAACCTGTTTGCTAATGCCATGTTTTATAGCGTTTTCAACCAGCGTTTGCAACATCATCGGCGGAATCGGTTGATCCAGCGTATTTTCATCAACTTCATACTCCACTTTCAAACGGTCTTCAAAACGAATATGTTCCAGCGCGAGATAGTCTTTTACAATATTTAACTCCTTTTCAAAACTCACCGTTTCCTGCTTTTCCGTTTGCATGCTGCTGCGCAATATATTGCTCAGCTCCGTAATGGCTGTTCTTGCGCGACCGGGATTTTCATCCACCAAAGCACGAATGCTGTTGAGGGAATTAAAAATAAAATGAGGATTAATATGAGATTTGATGGTCTTTAGTTCCAATTCTTTCACGAGTGCTTCCAGTTTCAATGTGTCGAATTGTTGCTTCCTGCTCTTATCAATATAGTGATAGAAATAATAGATCAGTGTCCAGGGAACAATCGAAAAAACATTATCAAGTGAACCCAATAGAATCCGTGTAGAGAGTTCCACTTTCTTTCGAGCCGCAGTAGCAATGTCGAACAAGTTCACGATGCCAATACGCAACAAACTGTCTAACACGCAGATTACAACTACTCCGAGAAACAACCTCGGGAGCGCTTTTTCTACCGGAAGCCGGAGCCAGTTTGAACGCCGGATAAATTCACGGAAAATATGGGTTGTAAGAATTCCCGCCACGATGACCACGCCGGATCGCTGCACCACGCCTAATGGAACACGGCCATTTTCATTGTAATAGAAAGGCATGTACATGAGTGTCAAAAACACCCAACCCGAGATCTGACAGAGCCAATAATACCTGCTTGCGCTTCTTGACATATTCAATAATAAGAAGAATTCATATAAAGCCCAAAGCTAACCCAATCCCCCAGTGCCATGCCGGTATTTTGTATTAGTGGGTTAATTAGATAGTCTATCGGTCTATTCCATCTTCCGATATTGGGTGCCAAATTCAGGCTGAACGCTGCATCAGTTCGTGCCCTTTCTGCCAGTGCGGCCTTTTTTCCGCCAATATTCTAGCTTTCAAGCAGATAAAAATGTAATTTTGACCCGCTAAACCAGTGCTGATGGATATTCCCCAGGGAACTTTATTGAAATCGATCAATTCTCCCGCGGACCTGAAAAAGCTGAGTAGAACTGAGTTGCAGCAGGTAGTGGACGAATTGAGGCAGTATATCATTGATGTGGTAAGTCTTCACGGCGGCCATTTCGGGGCCAGCCTGGGTGTGGTGGAATTGACCGTCGCACTTCACTATGTTTTCAATACTCCATATGATCAATTGGTATGGGACGTAGGACATCAGGCCTATGGACATAAAATTCTCACAGGTCGTAAAGACCAGTTCGATACCAATCGCAAATACAATGGACTGAGCGGTTTCCCCAAAAGAGCAGAGAGCGAATACGATAGTTTCGGTGTTGGACATTCTTCCACTTCCATCAGTGCAGCTTTGGGAATGGCCATGGCAGCGAAAATTAACGGAGAAACAGATCGCAAAGCAGTCGCAGTGATCGGCGATGGCGCCATGACAGCTGGCCTGGCTTTCGAGGGTATGAACCATGCAGGTGTAGCAGATACAGATTTGCTGATCATTCTCAATGATAACTGCATGAGCATCGACCCGAATGTGGGAGCGTTGAAAGAGTATCTTACTGATATCACAACTTCTCAAACTTATAACAAGCTCAAAGATGATATCTGGAAAGCCCTGGGCAAATTACCTGTGGGTGGACATTT
>Ga0075026_100000191_pt1 | contig 23021 bp, 22 predicted proteins | sample Str012_2_FD_71392 | JGI IMG/M metagenome (GOLD analysis project Ga0075026, IMG submission 71392) | Freshwater sediment microbial communities in response to fracking from Pennsylvania, USA - Straight Creek_MetaG_SC_2012 | ecosystem: Environmental > Aquatic > Freshwater > Creek > Sediment... | reverse complement strand
GCCACCGCGATGATGCTCGGCGTCGTGGTGTTCCTCGGGTTGCGGTCGCGCCGATTCGGTACGGCAGCGGGCGCCGGACTCCTTGCCGGCTTGTGCCGTCCGGTCGGGGTGCTGCTCGTGATCCCCGCGATCGTGGAAGTCGCGCGTGGCTGGAGAACGGCATCGACGCGCGCACGCGCGGCGGGCGTCGCCGCCATCGGAGCGCCGGTCGCCGGAGCTGCCCTCTACCTCGCGTGGGTCAGCGCGGAGTTCGGCGACTTCTGGAAGCCGATCTCGCTGCAGAATCGAGCCACCCTGCGCGGTGGCTTCCAGGACCCGGTCTCGCGGACGGTCGACGCGTTCGGCGACCTGTTCGGGGGGGACCGATTCGGTTCGGGGCTCCACATCGTGTGGGCGCTGTTCTTTGCCGCGTTGCTGGTGGTGCTGATCCGAAGGTTCCCGGCTTCCTATTCCCTCTACGCGGGGGCGACCCTGCTGCTGGGCCTCTCGGCGCACAACCTCGACTCGTTCGAGCGCTACTGCATGAGCACGTTCCCGTTCTTGATCGCGCTGGCCTTCGTCACCGATCGTGACGAAGCCGAGCGCGGGGCCTACGTGCTGGTCAGCGCGGGGCTGGTCGGCTACGCCGTCCTGGCGTTCCTGGGCATCTCCGGACCGTGAACCAGGGCCCGGGCTTCGGGGATCCCGACCCGTAGACTGCCGGGGGCGCGAAGCTGAGCTCCAGTCCGCGCGCCCTCACCCGTCCCTCTGCGGAGTAGCTGTCTGTGAGCGAAACCCTGCCCACGTCGAACTCGGTCGCCGATCACGACGTCGTCATCATCGGCGCCGGTCCGGCCGGACTCACCGCCGCGTACATGCTCACGAAGCGGGGCGTGGCCCCCACGGTGCTCGAAGCCGACAACGTCGTGGGTGGGATCAGCCGCACCGCGGTGCGCGACGGCTGGCGCTTCGACATCGGCGGCCACCGGTTCTTCACCAAGGTGAAGCCGGTCAACGATCTGTGGTTCGAGATCCTGGGCGAAGGCGAGTTCCTCCGTCGCCCGCGCATGAGCCGCATCTACTACCGGCAGAAGTTCTACGACTACCCGATCAACGCCAAGAACGCGCTCACGAACCTGGGTCCGGTCGAGGCCGTCCGCTGCATGGCGTCGTACCTGTGGGTGCGGGTGAAGCCGCCGAAGGACAAGAGCACCTTGGAGGGGTTCGTCGCCTCGCGCTTCGGATGGCGCCTGTACGAGCACTTCTTCAAGACGCAGAGCGAAAAGGTGTGGGGCGTGCCGTGCACCGAGATCCAGGCCGACTGGGGCGCGCAACGCATCAAAGATCTCTCGATCTGGCGCGCAGTCGTCGACGCGCTGACCCCCAAGCGCGTGAAGGCGCGTCGCGGCAAGGGACAGCAGATCACCAGCCTCATCGAAGAGTTCAACTATCCGAAGTACGGCCCCGGTCAGATGTGGGAGAAGGCCACCGAGCTGATCTCCGATCGCGGGTCGAAGGTGGTCTTCGACGCCAAGGCCACGCGGATCGAGCACACCGACGGCCGCGCGATCGCGGTCACGACCGAGAGTGACGGCGTCGCCAGCCGCTACGAGTGCACCGACATCGTGTCGTCGATGCCGATCAGCGCGCTGCTCGAAGCGATGGACCCACCCGTGCCCGACGATGTCAGACACGCTGCCGAATCGCTGCGCTACCGCGCCCACATCACGGTCGGGCTCGTGGTCCCGGAGGAGTTCAGCTTCCCCGACAACTGGATCTACATCAACGACGCCAACGTCAAGGTCGGGCGGGTGCAGAACTTCGGTCGCTGGTCGCCCTACCTCGTCAAGGACGGCCGCACCTGCCTCGGCCTGGAGATCTTCGTCAACGAGGGCGACGAGTGGTGGACGAAGAGTGACGACGAACTGGTCGCGACGGGAACGCGCGAACTCGACCAGCTCGGGTTGATCGACGGCACGAAGGTCGAGGTCGGCTACGTGATCCGTACTCCGAAGGCGTACCCGTTCTACGACGCCGACTACAAGGCCAACGTCGAGATCTTGCGGCACTGGCTCGAGCAGCACACGCCCAACGTGTACCCGGTCGGGCGCAATGGCATGCACCGCTACAACAATCAGGATCACTCCATGTACACCGCGATGCTCAGCGTGGAGAACATCTTCGGCGCCGATCACGACGTCTGGTCGGTCAACGTCGACGAGGAGTACCACGAGGAAGTCGCGGAGCCGTCGAGTTGACGTGAGCCCGACGGGAGGCGCGTCACAAGAGATCGGAGCTGCAGGGTTCGAGGCCGGACCCACCCTGCACTTTCCGTGTTTCGACGCGTTCCGGTTCTTCGGGATGACGATGGTGCTCCTGGTGCACGCGGCGTTCGCGACGCGACCGTGGGTGCAGGCGCATCTTCCCGAGTGGATGCAGGCGCTTCTCCAGCGGATGGACGTCGGCGTGGCGATTTTCTTCGTGCTTTCGGGCTTCCTGCTGTTCCGACCGTTCATCGCCCGCCGCCTCGCCGGCAAGCCGCCGGTGAACACCGGTACGTTCCTCCGGCGTCGTTCACTGCGCGTGCTCCCGGGCTACTGGTTCGCGCTCACGTTCTGCGTGGTGGTGCTCGGCCAGATGCTCGGCAGCGCCAAGAACGCGTTCCTCTACTACTCGCTCCTGTTCCCGTTCGCGAGTCAGAACGTCGCGCTGGGCGGCGGCCCGGGCCAGGAGGGGAACTACGCGATTCCCCAGGCGTGGAGCCTCACCGCCGAGTTCGTGTTCTACCTGATGTTGCCGGTCATCGCGATCCTGCTCGTGCGTCTCGCCGCGAAGAAGTCACCGGCCCTGCAGGTGCGCTACGCACTGCTCATCTGCCTCGCGCTCTACCTGTTCGGTCAGCTCTTTCGGTTGTACTACCTGGTCGCGGAGCCGTCGTGGGAACGCGTCGCAGTGATCTGGGCCCCCAACTGGGTCGACTTCTTCGCCATCGGTATGGCGACGGCCGTCTACAGCGCGGCGCACCACGCGGGGATGCGGTTGCCGTCGCTGTTGCGCTTCCTCGGCGACCATCCCGCGGTGTCGTGGACCGTCGCCGCGCTCGTGGGCCTCAGCTTCGCCACGTTCTCACCCCCCGATACGCCCGGCGTGTACGGCGCCGAATACTGGGTGCGATGGTTCCTGTTCGGGGTGTTCGCGTTCTTCCTGCTCGCACCGGCGATGTTCGGTGACCAGACCCAGGGCGTGGGGCGGCGCTTCCTCGCCTGCCGCCCGCTCGTGATGCTCGGTACGGTGTCGCTCGGCTTCTACCTGTTCCATCTCGCGGTGATGGCGAACGTGCAGGAGTGGCTCGCGCCCGCGGGAACGAGCAGCGTGTTCTACGGCAGCCTGCCCGCGGTGTTCTCGCTCACCTTCGTTGGTGCGATCGCGCTCGCGTTCCTCAGTTACTACGTCGTCGAGAAGCCGTTCCTCCGGTTCAAGGACAAGCCGGTCAGCGCGCTCTGGCGTCGTCCCGCCGTGAAGACGTGAGCATGACCACCAATTCGCGGCCGCTCGTCATCATTCCGGCCTTCAATGAAGAGGCATCGCTGCCCGCGGTGCTGAAGGAGCTGGCCGAACAGACCCCCGATTACGACGTACTCGTCGTGTCGGACGGTTCCACCGATCGCACCGCGGAGCTGGCCCGCGCCGCGGGTGTGCACGTGGCGACCCTGCCGTTCAACCTCGGCATCGGCGGCGCACTCCGCACCGGATTCGCGTTCGCGGTGCGCCGCGGCTACGAGCGCGCGGTGCAGTTCGACGCCGACGGCCAGCACGATCCGCTCGCGGTGCAGGCGCTCCTCGACGGTCTCGACCGCGGCGCCGACATGGTGATCGGCAGCCGTTTCGCCGAAGGCGGCGCCGTCACCTACGAGGTGAGTGGGATCCGCCGCCGGGCGATGAAGGTGCTCCAGTGGCTCGTCGGCGTCCTCGTGCGTCGGCACTTCACCGACACCAGCTCGGGTTTCCGCGCCTTTTCCCGTCCCATGCTCGAGTACTTCGCGGAAACGTATCCGGTGGAGTACATGGACTCGGTCGAAGCGCTCGTGCAGGCGTGCAACGCCGGGTTCCGCGTCGAGGAGGTGCCGGCGAACATGCGCGGGCGCACGGGGGGCGCGCCGAGCACTCGCAACTTCAAACTTGTCTACTACTACGTGCGCCTGCTCGTCGTACTGTTGGTGTCGACGACCAGCCGGAACCAGCGCGCTCGCCGCACTGCCCAGCGAGACGGCGAGGACCAGGAGTGAGCGTGAGCGAGCCGGGTATCCCGGCGAGTAGCGAACGCCCAAGGGAGGAGGAGTGAGTACCGAAGCGCACGTGCTGGTGATCGTGCTCGCCGCCGCGGTGATCGCGTTCATCATCCACCTGGTGCGCAGCCACCGACTCCGAGCCAAGTACTCGGTGCTGTGGTTCTCGATCGGACTCGGGCTCGCGATACTGGCGATCTTCCCCGACCTGCTCGTCGAGCTCTCCGACCTGTTCGGGATCGCGTATCCGCCCGCAACGTTCATGTTGCTCGCGCTCAGTTTCCTGCTTGTGCTCGTGTTGCACTTCTCGTGGGAACTGTCGCGCCTCGAAGATCGCACGCGCGCGCTGGCGGAGGAATACGCGCTGTTGCGCGAGGAGGTCGAAGAGCGTCTCGGCCCGCGTCCGGGCGGCGGCTCAGGCTGAGGCGGCGCGCGCCGTGACGATCAGGCCGTCGGCCGCGTAGGGACGACCGAGCCGCGCCAGCAACCGCTCGAGACCGAGCACCGCGCGTGCGCCGGTCGTGAGCATGCGACTGCGGGCGTCGGTGCCCCCGGTCTTCACCTGCTGGAGGAACACCGCGTGTTCCACCGGTTCCCACCGATGGCGGGTGAGCATGGCGTCGAGGGTTGCGCACGTGTACATCACCACGTGATCCGGATGATTCACCTCGTAGTTGCCGAGCAAGGCCGCCGCGTTGACCAGGCCGGTTGCATTGGGCGTGGTCACCACGAGGAGACCACCGGGTGCAACGAGCGCGTGTAGGCCGTCGAGGAACGAGCCGGGATCATCGAGGTGTTCGATCACCTCGCCCGCGACCACGACGTCGGCCGGCGGAAGGTCGAGCGCTTGGATGGCGTCGACGTCGCGGCAGTCGACGGCATGCGCGTCGTAGCCGCGTTGTCGGGCATCGTCGACGCCGGCGGTGTCGAGGTCGAGACCGACGAGTTCAGACGCGGCCGTAGCGAGATGTTCGTGCAGCCACGCGCCGGACTGCTCGTTGAGCAGCTGGCAGCCGGCGTCGACGAAGCCGACGTGTACCACGCGGCGATCCCGAACGAGATCGCACAGGTAGTCGAAGCGGTCGACGAGGCGCGCCGGCGGGAGCCGGTGCACCATCTCCAGCTGCGAGAAGTCCGTGGAGTCGCTCACTTCTCTCCGCTCTCGTCGCTTCGCTCCGGGCCGCTCGGGCCACGCTCATCTGCTCGCCGGGATACCCGGCTCGCAGATTCGCTCACTTCTCTCCGCTCTCGTCGCTTCGCTCCGGGCCGCTCGGGCCACGCTCATCTGCTCGCCGGGATACCCGGCTCGCGGTCGATTCGCTCATTTCTCTCCGCTCTCGTCGCTTCGCTCCGGGCCGCTCGGGCCACGCTCATCTGCTCGCCGGGATACCCGGCTCGCGGTCGATTCGCTCATGGGTGGTCGGGTACCTCGGTGAGGCGTTCGACGAGTGGGGGTCCGGCACGGCCGCGGAGCATCGCCTCGATCTTGGCGAACGTGCGGCGCCGGTTGTACCAGAGGAGCCGGCTGCCGAGCCGACCGGCGTCAGGGACGACCCAGAACTCCTCGTCAGGATCGAAGTCGTACGGGTGGCAGTAGATCCACAGCAGCTGCGCGCGACCGGCGGTGCGCCGCGCCAGCGCCGACGCGCCCCCGGGAATGGCCCGCAGGTACACGCCGCCGAGATAGGGGAGGCCGAGCCCGCCGGCCCGCACCACGGGGCACGGCAGCTCCACCAGCCCGTTGGGCCAGCGGAAGGGTGTGGCGGCAAGGCTCGGATCGCCGAAGAGCGGGCTGCGCGCCGGCAACACGCTCGAGGAATAGGTGAATCCCGCTTCGAGCAACTCGTCGACCGCCCAGCGCGACTCGGGCACCAGTGAGAAGGTCGGCGCCCGGAATCCGCGGACGGGCGTGCCCGAGAGGTCTTCGAGCAGCGCCCGGCCCCGGGTGACGTCGGCCCGGAACGTGTCGGGGGTGAGCTCGGTGAGGGGAGTGTGGCGCCACCCGTGGAGCGCGATCTCGTGGCCTCGGGCCGCGATCTCCCCGACCAGCTCGGGGTGGGCCTCGGCCGACTCACCGACCACGAAGAACGTGCCCCGCACGGCGCGCACGTCGAGGAAATCGAGAACCTGTCGGGTGAGCGCGGGATAACGCTCGTCGGCGTCGGGCGACGGTCGGTGGTCTTCGAGGTCGAGCGTGAACGTGACGAGGCCGGTGGACATCAGTACGCATCCATGTCGAGAAATTCGAACGTGTCGATCGCCAACTTCGTCTGGTCGACCGTCGACGACAGCGACCGCAGGATCAGGTGCAGCGGCGACGGCTGCAATCGCCGGGGCGGTTGCACGCCGCGCACCCGGACCCGCGTGTTGAATCCGGCGTAGACGGCATACGGCGCGCGGTGATGGCGGCACGCGGCACCCACCATGTCGTCGGCCCACACCGGCTCACCCCCGCCGCGGCGTCGAAACAGCTTGAGGATGACGGCGGCACGGACACCGAACCGTCGATCGTGGGTGCTCACCGCGACAAGGTTGTCGTTGGTGTGCAGGGTGTACTGCGTGCTCGGGCACGCGAGTCGCCAGCGGAGATACTCGGTGGTGTAGGAGTTGGTCCACTGCTGTACGGGGAAGTCGTCGAGCCCGTCGGTGAGCTCGGCGAAGTGGTCGCTGTCGAGGAGCGGCTGGTCGATGGGGTGACTGGTGACGCCGCGGCCGATCCGTAGCGGTGGGCACAGTTTGACGGGAAGCGGCCCGGGTGTCTTCCAGCCCATGTACTTGACGACCGCGCCGATCGACTTGTCGTTGCACACGCCGGTCGAGAGCTGCCATCCGTCGGCGCTCGCCTCTTCGTAGATCTCGGCGCCGATCTGTTGGAAGTAGCCCTTGCGCTGGGTCCCGCTGCGCACGACCGCGTGGAGCGAGAAGGCGGCAGGGACGACACCGTCACGCCCGCGGTAGCGCTGGGGGATGAGCGCGTAGTGGGCGACGCGCACGCCGTCGTCGTCGACGGCGCGCTGGATGGCCGGACCGTACGGATTCTCGTCGTACAACCAGTGGAGATACCGTTCGTCGATGTAGCGGGCGTCGGGCAGCTCGGCGGCCAGGAGCCCGGTGTTGAGCTCGTTGTCGCGCGCGGGGTCAGGCGGGCTGGATGGCGTCATCGGTGTCGAGGGTACCTGGCGATCGTCGGCGGAAATGGCGGATCAGCGCGTCGATGCCGACACCACCGAGGATCGCCAACGCCACGTCGGCACCCACGCGATAACGCGTGATGCCCATTGCGATCGCGACGGTGACGGTCACCATCACGAAGATCGCCACCATCGGCGAGATCGGAACCCGTCGTTTGCGCATGACGACGAGCGCGTACGCGGCGAACGGCAGCAGCGCGTAGTACATGTACGCGCCGGCCCACGAAGGCCATTTCCCGCGGCGTTCGAAGAAGATGTCGAAGTTCACGTCTTGCGACGGCCGGAAGATGCCCCAGATCCGGCCGACCCGAGCCGCGACGACGACGGGCACGCGCGACAGGTGATCACCGATGTAGGAAAAGGCCTTCTTCCGCGCGGTGGTGTCGAACTGCGAGTCGTCGCGCGGATCGCGCGCCTGCAGGTAGGCGAGCCCGGGCACGCTCGTGCCGTTGAGGATCTTCTTCTGCTGGTCGGTGGTGGGCGGCGCGTCACCGACCAGGCACTTGACGTCCCAGTAGCCCAGGAACTGCCCCGAATATGCCCCGTCACAGTTGGCCACCTGGAGGACGACGCCGTTGCCGGTGGCGAGAAAGGTGGGATCGTGGAACTGGGTGAGATTGCGCACCCACCACGGCAGGATCACGACGAGGCAGAGCCCACCGACGACCAGGAACGTCCCGATGCGTCGCTTCACCGGCTCGCGCCGCGAGAAGACGAACGGCACGCCGATCAGCGGCACCAGGATGACCGCCTCGGGTCGGGTCAGGGCGCTCAACCCGATCGCGGCGCCGAGACAGGCGGCGTCGGACCAACGGCGTGACTCCCACAGACGGTACGCGAACAGCAACGTGATCGCGATCATCACGACGTACATCGACTCTGAGATCAACATGCCGTCGTTGATCCACAGCTGTGGGTACACGGCTGCGACACCAGCCGCGATGAGCCCGGCGCGATCTCCGGCGATGCGACGCCCGACGAATCCGACCACGACGACGCCCGCGACTCCGAGCGCGCACGAGGCGAGGCGATGGGCGAGGGGCGTCGTGAAGCCGAGCCACGAGTACACGGAGAGGTAGAGCGAGTAGAGCGGTGGGTGCGCGGCGCTCGGCTGCAAGCGCCCGAGCGCCTTCCACGTGTAGGGGTTCAGGAAGCCTTTGCCGTCGGCGAGCGCGTTCGCCTGCCAGTGGTAGAAGAAGTCGTCACCGTGGAGCGCGAAGTCGCGCCGGGCGACGAGGACCCACGTGACGCGCACGACCGCCGCCACCAGCCCGATGACGACCATGCCGACGCCGAAGGTGTGGCGCGTCGAGGTGGGGGTCGCGGCTTCGGGAGTCGACACGGTTGTGGTCACGATGCGTCCTCGGCTGCGACGCGGTTTCGGCTCGAATGCGACCACGCGGCGACGATCCCGATCGACGCGGCGACCACGAGCGCGACTTCGGCAGGCGCGCGGTAGCGGGTGACGCCGAACGTGATGGCTGCCGCGAAGGTGGCGATGAGCCCGATGGCGACGAGGGGCAGGATCGGGATGCGCCGGCGACGGAGCACGACGAGGCCGTAGATGGCGAAGGGCCACAGCGCGTAGTACGTGAACAGTCCGATCCACGACGCGGCACGACCCCGGCCCTCGATCCACCAGTCGAGCGCGGTGGTCTGCCCCGGCTTGAACAGCCCCCACAGCCGACCGACCCGGGCCGCGACCACCAGCGGGAGCCGGCTCAGGTGGTCTTTGGTGTAGTCGACGGCCTGACGGCGGGGGACGAGGTCGCGTTGCGATTCGTCGAGGGTCGCCTTCGGCCACGGTCCCTGGAAGCAGTTCGCGTAGTACCCGATGTGGCGGCCGTACCAGACTTCGTCGCAGCTCGCCGCCGACAGCGCGCTCCCCGTTCCGCTGGTCATCGTGGTCGTCTCCTCGAAGCGCGTGAGGTTGAACACGATCCACGGGCCCAGCACCACAGCACCCATGATGCACGCGACCAACGCCAGGCGGACTCGCCGACCCCAGTCGGCGTCGCGCACCATGAGCGCGAGGGGGATCACCACGAGCGGGAACAGCAGCGTGAGTTCGGTGCGGCTCAGGGCGGTCGCGCCGCACGCGAGCCCGAGCAGCACCGCGGTGCGCATCGATGGCCGGCGCCAGAAGGCGTACGCCGCGGTGAGCGCGACCGCGGTCATGAAGATGGCCAACGTCTCCGAGAGGAGCATGCCGTCGTTGATCCAGATCTCCGGATACACCGCGGTGATGGCCGCGGCGACGAGTCCCGCGGCGTCGCCCGCGAGGCGGCGCACCAACAGACCGACCACCACGATGGTCGCGGTACCGAGCATCGACGACGCCAGCCGGTGCGCGGTGACGCCGTCGAGACCGATCGCCGACCACAGCGCGAGATATGAGGAGTAGAGGGGGGGATGACCGGCACTGGGCTGACGGCTGCCGTCGAGGAACCAGCGCACGGGGTCGACGAACCACGCACCGTGCGCCAGCGCGTTCGCCTGCCAGTGGTAGTAGAACGCGTCGCCGCCGAGCTTGTAGCCGTGGTATCCGGCGATGTCGGTGGTCGGGCGCCACCAGAGCACGTTCATCACCCGCACCGCGAACCCCAACAGCGTGAAACCCGCGAGCCACCGCGCGAAGTGTGGGGAGGACGGCCCGGGGCGCGGCGCGCCGTCGTCGACGGGTGCCACCGAGCTCGGGTTCGAGCTCGGGATCGACGTCGCGGTCACGAGGCCGCGGTCTCCATCGGCACCGGCTGCCGCGCGACCGCTTGCCCGTCGATCGCGCGCGAGGGCGACGGTCGGTACCTACGCCAGATCGCGTCGATGCCCACTGCGGCGAGCACCGGGAGCACGGTGTCAACCGGCGCGCGATAGCGCGTGATGCCGAAGCTCAGCGCGACGGTGATGGTCACCGACAACGCGATTGCGAGGTACGGGAAGATCGGGATTCGACGCCGGCGCAACACGACGAGCCCGAAGATCGCGAACGGCATGATCAACCAGTATCCGATCAGCACGGCCCACGACGCGACATGGCCCCGCCGCTCACTCGTGTCGTTGAACTCGACGTTCTGGAACGGTCGGAACACGTCCCAGATCCGACCGATCCGCGCTGCGACCACCACCGGAACGCGACCCTTGTGGTTGCCGAGGTAGTCGAACGCCTTCGTGCGTGCCATTTGGTCGAGCACGCTCTCCTCGGTTGCCGGTGGGTAGTCCTTCAGCGCGCAGCTGTCGTCCCAATATCCCAGGTGGGTGCCCGAGAACGCGGCGTCGCAGCTCCCGTAGAGCAGCACCCAGCCGAACCCGTTCCCGAGCAGCGTGGGTTTCTCGAACGTCGTGACATTGCGGACCGCCCACGGGCCCACGATGACGAGCGCCACCGCGACGACCACGCCGAACAGCTTGAGTCGGTCGCGCGTCGCGACGCGCGGTAAGAGGATCAACGTCGGCAGCGCGAACAGCACGAAGAGCATCGCGCCCTCCGACCGAGCCAGCGTCGCCAAGGAGAGGCAGGCCGCGAAGAGTGCTGCGTTCGCCATCGTCGGCGCTTTCCAGAGCCGGTAGAACGCGAGCAGCGCGAGGATCACGAGGAATCCGTAGAGCGTCTCGAGGCCGAGCATGGCGTCGTTGACCCACAGCGCCGGATACACCGCGGCGACCGCTGCCGCGAGCAGGCCGGCCCGATCGCCCGCGAGCTTGCGCCCGAGCACGCCGATCAGGAGCACGGTGGCGGTGCCGAGCAGCGCGGTGAAGATGCGCTGTTCCTGAGGGGTGGAGAGCCCGAGTTTGGCGGGAACCGCGAGGAACACGGTGTACAGCGGCGGGTGCACCGCGGTGGGGAAGACGCGATGGGCCGGGCTGCCAGCCGGCGCGAAGTACCCGAACGGGTTGAGGAACCCCTTGCCGTCGGCCACGAGGCGCGCCTGCGCACTGTAGAAGAACTCGTCGTCGAGGCCCAGCTTCGGGATGCGCGACATCACCGGACCCACCACGTACCAGACGCGCCAGACTGCCGCCCCCAGCGTGATCAGCCCGAGGCGGGTCCAGAATCGCCGAGAGCCACCCACGCCGACGACGCTAGTCGTGAGGCGGTTCGCGGCCGCTGCACCGCGATGCGCGCGCGGTGTCGGTCGACGACCGTGGCCTACCCTGGCGAAGCTCCGACGATCGACCTGCCGGAAGGCCCCAGGGGGAGACGGCACTGGCTCGCACGCTCCACGATGTTCGGCCCGGCTCCACCGAGCCGACGGCCGATCCGACCGCCGATCCGCTGGCGCCTTCCCGCCGGTCGCGTCGACGCGCCGGGGCCGCGGCAACGTTCGGGTACCAGCCCGCGCTCGACGGCATCCGCGCGTTCGCGGTGGCCGCCGTGCTCTTCTACCACGCGGGTCAGAGCTGGGCGATCGGCGGCTTTCTCGGCGTCGACACGTTCTTCGTGCTCAGCGGCTTCCTCATCACCACGCTGCTCGTCACCGAGTGGACGAAACGCGGATCGATCGACCTGCTCGCGTTCTGGATCCGGCGCGCGCGGCGATTGCTGCCCGCGCTGTTCCTGGTGATGGTGGGCATCGTCGTCTACGCGGGCGTGTTCGCCGACCCGGGCCAGCTGGGGCGGATTCGGGGCGACTCGTTCTCCGCGTTGGGGTACGTCGCGAACTGGCGGTTCGTGTTCTCTGGTCAGTCGTACTTCGACCAGTTCTCGCAGCCCTCGCCACTCCGGCACATGTGGTCGCTCGCCATCGAGGAACAGTTCTATCTCGTCTGGCCCCTCATCGTCGGGTTCCTCCTGTGGTGGCGACGTTCGCTTCGCGTGCTCCTCGCCGCGTGCGTCGTGCTCATCGCCGCGTCCGCCACGTTGATGGCGGTGTTGTACGTGCCCGGACGCGATCCGTCGCGCGTCTACTACGGCACCGACACGCGCGCGCAGTCGTTGCTCATCGGTGCGGTGGTGGGCATCGTGTTGTTCCAACACGGACCGATCCGGTCGATGTCGGCGCGTGTCGCGATCCGCATCGCCGCCGTTGTCGGTTCCGCGTACACGCTCTGGTTGTTCTCACGGATGTCGGAACGTACCGACGCGCTGTACCAGGGCGGATTCCTGCTCGCCGCGCTCGCGGTGTCGGCGGTGATCATCTCTGTCGTGCAGCCCGATCGCGGGGTGCTCGGACGCGCGCTCTCCGTGTCACCGTTGCGTTGGGTGGGTCGCATCTCCTACGGCCTCTACCTGTGGCACTGGCCGGTGTACCTCACGCTGACCCACACCCGCACCGGTCTCGACGGCGCGGGGTTGCTCGCGGTGCGGATCGCGGTGAGCGTGGCGTTCGCCACCGCGTCCTTCTACGCGGTGGAGCGGCCGATCCGCCAGGGCACGTTCCACATGCCCAAACCCAAGTTCGCGGCTGCGCTGGCCGCCGCCGCCCTGGTCGTGGCCGTGTTCGCCACCACCGCGGGCGGCTCCGACTCCATTGCGGCCAGCACCACGCGCGCGCTGCGCGCCGGCGCGCCCGCGCCGCAGCCGGCCCCGCCGTCACAGCCGGGCGCCGCAACTGCCGCGGGTGCGACCGGAGCAACCGCCGCGCCGCACCCGACGAAGGTCATGATCGTGGGGGATTCCGTCGCTGGCACCCTCGGCCTCGGCTTCCAGACCCTCGGGCCGCCGAACAACCTCTGGGTGTGGAACCGCGGGCGGCTCGGGTGCGGCCTGTTCTACGGCGGTTCGGTCTACGAAGGTGGACAGCTGCTCCCGGTCGACGCGCAGTGCGACTGGCACGCGTCGTGGCCCGGCCAGCTCACCGACTTCAAGCCCGATGTGGTGCTCGTGCTGGTTGGTGCGTGGGACGTCCTCGACCGTGAGGTCGACGGCCGGCTCGTGAAGTTCGGGTCGGTCGACTACGACCGGTCGTTCCTCCGGCAACTCGACGACGCAACCGCGCTCCTCGGTTCACAGGGCGCGAAGGTGGTGCTCCTCACCACCCCGTTCTTCTCGCGCCCCGAGCTCGTCGGCGAGACCGGGCGAGAGTGGCCGGAGTACGCGCCGTGGCGGGTCGATCGCATCAACTCCCTGTACCGCGACTTCCTCGCGGCGCACCCCGGTCGGTACACGCTCCTCGATCTCAACAAGTTCGTGTCGCCCGATGGCAAGTTCGCCGATGAGTTGAACGGCGTGCAGGTGCGAGGCGACGGCGTGCACTTCACGCACGACGGAGCGATCATGGTCGACAACTGGCTGATTCCGCAGCTGCAAGACGTTGCGAGCGGACACATTGCCGACGTCGGCGCGCCATCCGAGCAGTACGACCCGCGCCACCTGCGGGCGCAGTAGCCGTCAGCGGCGCGGGCGACTCGCCACCGCGAACAACCCCGGTGTCGTCGGTGCGATGAGGTCACTGACGAAGAAGTGGGTCTCGTCGAGACCGGAGCCGATCCCGGTGCGCGACGGACCGAGCGCGCGGTACACGACGGGAAGCACGTGCTCGTAACCCCACACGTACCAGCCGCGCGGCATTCGCAGCCGGAGCTTGAGGGGATCGAGTCGGAGCAACTTCTCGCCGCTGGCGCGTCGCTGCGCGAAGTCGGCGTGGAGCTCGGGTGATCCCTCCAATCCCTGCACGGTCACATCGTGGAAGAACAGCCCGAGCAACGATTCGAGCTCGGGACCCTCGAACAGGGAGACGTGGAACGGGTTCTCGAAGTCGGCCGGCCGGTTCGGTGTGATCACGAGCGCGCTGCCGTCGTCGGTCGCGACCCGAGCGAGCTCGGCCACGTGCTGTTCGGGGGCGACGAAGTGCTCGATGATGTGCGACGAGCACACCCAGTCGATCGACTGTGAACGTGCCGCGAGCCGACCACCGTCCATCGCGCCGAACCGGAGCCCGCGCGGCCCCCACACGTGGGAGGCGTCGATCGCAGTTTGCGGGCTGTAGTCGACGCCGATCACCAGCCGGTCGTCGGCCGCCAGCCGCGCGGTCTGGTCGCCGACGCCACAGCCGACGTCGAGCACGTTCCCGGACCCGAGGCGCGCCGCCATCTCGCGGTAGCCGGCGTCGTGAAACGCGAGCAAGGAATCCGGGGTGGCGCCCGCCATCGGACGTTCTCCCGTGAGCCTGGGCATGACGCCGCATGTTACGGGCTCCGCTCCGGAGCGATCGCAGTGCGTCCTCCTAACATGCAGCCTTCATGGGGAGCGGGGATCACGCGGTCGAGATCGCCAAGCTGGGTGACATCGCCGCCGAGGCCGGCCTCCACCGCGTGAGCATGCTCGCCTGGCGCGACCTCGACGATCCCGAAGCCGGTGGGTCCGAGTTGCACGCGTCGAACATCGCCGCGTTGTGGGCCGAGGCCGGTATCGAGGTCACCATGCGCACGTCGTACGCGGCGGGTCATCCGCAGGTCGCGTGGCGCGACGGCTACCGCGTGATCCGCAAGGCCGGCCGCTACCTCGTGTTCCCACGCGCTGCGTTCAGCGAGATGATGGGATGGCACGGCGGGCGCGACGGCCTCGTCGAGATCTGGAACGGCATGCCGTTCTTCTCGCCCCTCTGGGCGCGCACCGCACACGTCACCTGGCTCCATCACGTGCACGCGGAGATGTGGCAGATGACGCTGCCGCCCCGGCTGGCCGCGTTCGGGAATTTCGTCGAATCGAAGTTGGCACCGCCGATCTATCGACGAACGCCGACGGTGACGCTGTCGGAATCGAGCAAGCGAGAGCTCGTGCACGATCTGGGTTTCAAATCCGAACGGGTCAGCGTGGTCACGCCCGGCATCGACCCGCACTACACGCCCGGCGGCGAGAAGTCGCCGACGCCGTTGGTCGTCGCGGTCGGGCGGCTCGTGCCGGTGAAGCAGTTCGACGTGCTCATCGACGCGTTGGTCGCACTGAAGCCGAGCCATCCGGGGCTCGAAGCGGTGATCGTGGGCGAGGGATACCGCCGCCACGAGCTCGAGGATCAGATCCACGCCGCGAGTGCCGAACAGTGGATCCGGCTCCCCGGTCGGATCGACGAAGACGCCAAGGTCGACCTCTACCGGCGGGCGTGGCTCCTGGCCAGCGCATCAGCTCGCGAGGGTTGGGGTATGACCATCACCGAAGCGGCGGGGTGCGGCACTCCGTCGGTGGTGAGCAACGTTGCCGGCCACGCCGACGCGGTCGTCGACGGTGAGACCGGCATCCTGGCCGACGGCGATGCCGGGCTGCGCGCCGGGCTCGACGCCCTCCTGCGCGATGACGCTCGTCGTGACGCGATGAGCCGCGCCGCGCACGCGCACGCGGCGCGCTTCACGTGGGAGGCAACTGCCCGCGGCACCCTCGAGGTGCTCGCGGCGGCGGCCATCGCCCAGCGGGGTCGCCAGGACGCCCGATGAAGTTCACCGTGATCGGCCACAGCTGCCTGCGCATCGAGACGAGCGGCCCGACCATCCTCGTCGACCCGTGGTTGCTCGGCTCCTGCTACTGGCGCTCGTGGTGGCACTACCCGACCGTGGCCGAGCCGTCGCCCGAGGTGCTCGCGCCCGATTTCGTCTACCTCACGCACCACCACTTCGATCACTTCCACTTCCCGTCGATGCGTCGCCTCGATCGCGCCGCGCATGTGCTCGTTCCCAAGTTCGGCGTGCCGACCCTGGCGCAAGAGGTGCGTGAGCTCGGCTTCCCCGAGGTGATGGAACTCCCGCACGCGCAGGTCGTGCAGCTCGCACCCGGCGTGCGGGTGGCGTCGTATCAGAACGGACCCGACGACTCGGTGTTCGTGGTCGCCGACGGTGAACACGTGCTCGTCGACATCAACGACGGCAAGATCCGCGGCCGCACCCTCCAGAAGATCCTCGATGAGTTCGGTCATCCCACGTTCGTGTTCAAGAGTTACTCGTTCGCGCAGGCCTACCCGGTGCTCTACACCGCCGACGACCCCGCCGACCTCGCGCTGGTCACGCGTGACACCTATCTCGACGATTGGGTGCGTGTCGTCGACGAGCTGGCACCGCGCTACGGCGTCCCGTTCGGCAGCATGGTCGCGTTCCTGCATCCCGACAGCCGCGGGGTCAACGAGCACCTGGTCGCGCCGGGTGAGGTCGTGGCCGCGTTCGCGGCGCAACGGCCGCGCTCGACGACCGAGGCAGTGCAGATGGATCCCGGCGACAGCTGGAGCTCGGAAACGGGATTCGAGCTCGCGGGCGTCGACTGGTACACCGACCGCGCCCGTCATCTCGACGACCTCGCTGCGCAGGTCGCACCGAAGCTCGCCGACCAGGCCGCGAAGGAAGCGGGCGTCACGCTCGACTACCAGACGTTCGCCGACTACTTCGACGGCTTCATGCGTGCGTTCCCACCGGGTGTGCTCGGGCGGTTCGCGTTGCGGCGCCCGGTCGTGTTCGAGGTCCCGTCGTCACCGCTTCCGTACTGGGTGCTCGACTTCCGGCGGCGTGCCGTGTACCGGCTCTCGGCGCCGCCGCCCGACACCGCGAGCATCGTCACCGTGAATGAAGCGGTGCTCGCCGACGCGATCGACAAGCGCCTCGTGCACGTCGTCCACGGCTCGATGCGGATCCGCGTGCATCTCCGCCCCGGTGGTGCGGGCGACGACCTGACGTTCTGGGGTCTTGTCGTGCCGTGGGAGCTCGGGTACCTCCCGCTCACTCGCTCGTTGCGTCCCCGGCTGGCCGAGACGACGTGGCGGCGCCGGGCCGAGTGGCTCGAGTGGGGAGACGCGCTCCGGGTGGGCGAGGGGGGCACGCTCTTCGAGCGTATCTCCGGCCGCCTCGGCACCGGCGCGCCGGCCGATCTCGCGTCCTAGGGTTGGGGTCATGGCCGGACCCAAGTCGTTCTTCCTCACGCCCGAGATCCACGAGTACGTCGTCGCGCACGGCACGCCGCCCGACGCCGTCCAGCAGAGTTTGATCGACGAGACCGCGCAGCTCCCGATGGCGATGATGCAGATCTCGCCCGAGCAGGGCGCGTTCATGACGCTGCTCACGCGTGCGATCGGCGCGCGCCAAGCCGTCGAGGTGGGGACGTTCACCGGTTACTCGGCGCTGGCCATCGCGCGCGGCTTGCCCGACGACGGCAAGCTCCTGTGCTGCGATGTGAGCGACGAGTGGACCGCGATCGGGAAGCGCGCCTGGGCCGACGCCGGCATCGCGCACAAGATCGAGCTCCGGCTCGCACCGGCCGTCGACACCCTGCGCGCTCTGCCCGACGAGGAGCACATCGACCTCGCGTTCATCGACGCCGACAAGCCTTCGTACGCGGTGTACTACGAGGAACTGTTGCGCAGGTTGCGGCCGAACGGGCTCATCCTGGTCGACAACACGTTGTGGGGTGGCGCGATCATCAAGCCCGAAGTCGACGACGAATCGACGTTGGCGCTTCGCGTGTTCAACGACGCGGTCGCGGCCGACGATCGCGTCGACAGCGCCTTGCTCACCATCGGCGACGGTCTCACGATGTTGCGGAAGCGCTGAAGTCCCGAAGCCTGCTGTTTCAGAACTTCCCGGTGCGGCCGTAGCGGTAGTAGCCGGCAAACTGCTCGTTGGTCTCGGCCGGGAGCGGCACGATGTCGCCGAGACGTTGCGCGCCCCACACGATCTCGGCGGTGCGCTCCACCAGGCCTGCGATGTGCAGCACGTCGGCCGGGTTCTTGCCCACCGCGAACAGGCCGTGGTTGGCCATGAGCACGGCGCTGCGGTCGCCCACGTGGCCCGCGACCTCCTCGGCCAACGCGTCGGTGCCGGTGGTCTCGTACGCGGCGACGGGCACGTCACCCCCCACGTACACCACGAACTCTTCGATCACCGCGGGGATGGGTCGTCGGGTCAGCGCGAACATCGTGCAGTGTTTGGCGTGGCAGTGCATGGTCGCGTTCACCTCCGGATAGCGACGCAGCGCCGACAGGTGGAGCGCCTTCTCGGTGGTGGGGCTGCGATGGCCCTCGACGACTTCGCCGTCGGGCGTGCACACCACGAGGTCGTCGACTCCCATCTCGAGGTAGTCGAGCGACGACGGTGTGAGCGCCACGTTGCCGTCCGGCAGGCGTGCGGCGACGTTCCCCGCGGTTCCTTGGACGAGGCCGGAGGTCAACATCTCCTGCGCCACTGCGAGCAGCTGCTCTTTCACCTCGGCCGCGGTGGGCATGGGTACATCGCTCACTGCAGGACCTCCGGGTTCACGAGGTTCGACGGCGATCCGCCGTCGAGGAGGGACACGAGGCCGTCGACGATGAGCGTCGTGTGGTTCGCCTCGGTGTCGTAGGTCGCTCCGCCGATGTGCGGCGTGAGGACGACGTTGGTCATCGAACACAGCGGATGGTCGACTTCGAGTCGCTCACCGACGAAGTGATCGAGTCCGGCGCCACCGAGATGGCCGTCGGCGAGCGCCGCGGTCAGCGCGTCGGTGTCGTGCAGCATTGCGCGCGCGGTATTGAGGTAGATCGCGCCCTCGCGCATTCGCGCGAACTGTTCCGCGCCGATCATGCCGTGCGATTCGGGTGTCACCGCCGCGTGCATCGACACGACGTCGGCTTCGGCGAGGAGATCGTCGAGGGAGTGTGTGGCATCGGGCGCGAAGGGGTCGGCGCTGATGACGCGCATCCCGAGCCCTGCGAACCGCCACGCCGCGGCGCGCCCGACCGCACCGAACCCCACGACGCCGACCGTCTGGCCGGCCACCTGCCACGCGCGGAAGCGCTGGTACGGGATGGTGCCGTCGCGGTACGTCTCGCCCTCGCGCACGTCGAGATCGGCGCGGGGGATGCCGCGTGTCACCGCGAACAAGAGTCCAATCGCCATCTCGGCGACGGCGTCGGCGTTGCGCCCGGGCGCACGCAACACCGGAATGCGCCTCTCGGTTGCGGCGGCGACGTCGACGTTGTTGGGATCACCCCGGCACGACCCGATGGCGACCAGCGGCAGGTCGAACACGGGGCCCGCGACCTGGTCCGACTCCACGATGAGGATGTCGGCACCCTCCGCGGCCGTTCGCGCCGCGAGCGCGGCGGCGTCGTAGATGCGCAGCGGCTGGTGGTCGATCCACGGATCGAGGACGACGTCGGCGATCGATCGGAGGGTGTCGAGGCCGGGGCCGCGGAACGGTGCGGTCACCAGCGCGCGGTGGCGTGCGGTCATGGCCGGATTCTGGCATCCCGAACGCGATGCGCCCCACGTCCTCGGGTTGTCATCTGACAATGAGTGTTGATAGAGTCGGGTGCGTGAAGACCGTCGACGAGCTCACCTCGCGCTTTCGCCATCGTGGCCTGCGGGTCACGCCCCAGCGCCAGGCGATCTTCCGGTTGCTCCACGGCGTCGACACCCACCCAACGGTGGAGTCGCTGTTCGAAGCGGCCCGCGAGCAGATGCCGACAATCTCCCGCAAGACCGTGTACCAAACCGTCCACGACCTCGAGGCGATGGGCGAGGTGCAGCTGCTCGACGTCGGTACCGGCAGCATCCGTGTCGACCCCAACGTCGAGCACGCGCATCAGCATCTGGTGTGCACCCGCTGCGGCACCGTACGCGACGTGCTGCTCGACATCGCCGATCTGCGCGTGCCGGCGCGTTACCGCCGCGAGTTCACGGTGGAGGCAGTGGAGGTTGTGTTCCGCGGCGTATGCGACGACTGCGTCGCGGGCCAACCTGCCAACGCCTGAAGCGGAAATCAGATCAAGTCAGAACCGATCGCAAGACAACCACGCTAGACAACCACGCAACACAACAAGGAGAGCAACGCATGCCCGAACTGAACGGAACCCAGACCCACGCGAACCTCAAGGAAGCGTTCGCAGGGGAGAGCCAAGCCAATCGGCGCTACCTCTACTTCGCGCAGAAGGCCGACGTCGAGGGCTACCCAGACGTCGCCGCGCTGTTCCGCTCGGTGGCGGAAGGCGAGACCGGGCACGCGTTCGGCCACTTCGACTTCCTCGCCGAGGTCGGCGACCCGGTGACCGGCGTTGCCGTCGGCGCCACCTCCGACAACCTCAACTCCGCGATCACCGGCGAGACCTACGAGTACACCGAGATGTACCCCGGGTTCTCGAAGACCGCGCGTGACGAAGGGCTCGAGGAGATCGCCGAATGGCTCGAGACGCTCGCCCGGGCGGAGAAGAGCCACGCCGGCAAGTTCACGCAGGGCCTCGAGTCGCTGGCCTGAACGCAGCCAGTCCCGTTCGTGGCCATGGCCCCGGGGCTCGTTCCCCGGGGCCATGTGCCGTGAGTTCGAGGAGTGTCGCGTGAGGAAGTTGACCGTCGACGACATCGTCGACCACCGCGCCTACGAACGCGAGCGCCAAGAGTTCCGCGCCCGCATCATCGAGATGAAGCGTCGGCGACGCATCGCCCTCGGTGAGCTCGTGACCATCGTGTTCGAGAACACCGACACGATGCGTTTCCAAGTGCAGGAGATGGCGCGCGCCGAACGGATGCTCACCGACGAGGCGATCGCGCACGAGGTCGACACCTACAACGAGCTCATCCCGGGGCCCGACGAGCTCTCGGGCACGCTGTTCGTCGAGCTCACCGACGAGGCGGCGCTGCGCGAGTGGCTGCCCAAGCTCCGCGGCATCGAGTTCGCAGTGCGCTTCGAACTGGGCGACGGCCGATCGCAGGTGCCCGCGATCCCGAGCGACGAAGAACGCCTCACCCGCGATGACATCACCTCCGCGGTCCACTACCTCAAGTTCAGTTTCGACGCCCACCAGCGGGCGCAGCTCGCGTTCGGTCCCGCCCGGCTCGTCGTCGACCATCCTGAGTACCAGGCGTCGGTCGAGCTCGACGAGGCGCAGCGCGGCGAGCTCGCCCACGACTTCGAGCGCTGAACGGTGGAGATCCGGGTGCAGCGCCTCGACCCCGAGCTTTCGCTCCCGCGCCAACAGCACACCGATGACGCCGGCTTCGATCTGCACGCGCGCGAGCGCGCCGAGCTGAGCGCCGGTGGTGGTCGCGCCCTCGTGCCCACCGGGCTCGCGGTGGCGATCCCATCCGGATACGCGGGGTTCGTGTTGCCGCGGTCGGGGCTGGCGCTCAAGTTCGGCGTCACGTGTCTCAACACTCCGGGGCTGATCGATCCGCTCTACCGCGGTGAGCTGAAGGTCCTGCTCGTGAACACCGATCCGCGCGCGGCCTATACCGTCGAGCGCGGCGATCGCATCGCGCAGCTGGTGATCCAGCGGGTCGAACCGGCGGAGTGGCACGAGGTCGATCAGCTCGACACGACCGAGCGTGATGCGTTCGGCTTCGGCTCGACGGGAGTGTGACGATGACGGCGACGCGCAAATTCCGGTTCGGCGTTCAGGCGTCGACGGCGCGGTCGAGTGCAGCATGGACCGAACAGGCCCGCAAGATCGAAGGGCTCGGGTACTCGACGCTGTTCATGCCCGATCACTTCGTCGACACCGAATTGGCGCCGATGGTCGCACTCGCGTTCGCGGCGTCGGCGACGACCACGTTGCGGGTGGGTATGCTCGTGCTCGGCAACGACTACAAGCATCCCGCGGTCGTGGCCAAGGAGGCGGCGACCCTCGACGTGCTGTCGGGCGGGCGGCTCGAGTTCGGGCTCGGTGCCGGATGGATGACTGCCGACTACGAAGCGCTCGGCCTGCCCTACGACCGGCCCGGTCTCCGGATCGAGCGGCTCGCGGAGGCGTTGCAGGTCGTGAAGGGCGCGTGGAGCGACGGCGCATACGACTTCGCCGGCGAGCACTACACGATCACCGCGTACGACGGCGTGCCCAAGCCCGTGCAGCAGCCGCGGCCCCCGATTCTCATCGGCGGTGGCGGTGAGCGGCTGCTGCGGCTCGCGGCCCGCGAGGCCGACATCGTCGGCATCAACCCGATCCTGCGCGCCGGGGTGATCGGCGTCGACGCCGCGCAGGACACGATGGGTGAGTCCACCCTGCGCAAGGTCGGGTGGGTGCGCGACAGCGCGGGCGCGCGCTTCGACGACATCGAGCTGCAGATCCGCTACTTCGTCGCCGCGATCACCGACGACGCGCGGGCGCTCGCTGACGCGATGGCACCCGCGTTCGGTGTGGAGCCGGCGGAGGCACTGGCGTCGGGTGCCGTGCTCGCGGGTTCGGTCGATGAGGTGTGCGACATGCTGATCGCGCGCCGTGAAGAGTGGGGGGTGTCGTACGTCGTGTTGGGTGACGACACCTATGAGCAGTTCGCCCCGGTCGTCGCCCGCCTCGCCGGGACCTGACCGCGGTAGGCGCGCTATCCTCGGAGCCCACGCGGACGTGGCTCAGCTGGTAGAGCACAACCTTGCCAAGGTTGGGGTCGCGGGTTCGAATCCCGTCGTCCGCTCCATACACGTGCAGGTCAGCGGCCTCTCGGGGCCGCTGATTCGCGTTCGGGTCTGGTGTGCCGGCTTCAAGTCCGCGGAAAGTCCGCGGGACTAATTCGGTGGTGCCATTCCGCGGCGATCTTCCAAGGTGATGATGCGCGAGCGGGCAGGATTCGCCAAGCGTCCCAGATCGATGCTCCTATGTTTGTCAAGGACGTCTTTGGTGGTCGTCGCGGGTGCGTTTGGCACGACAGGGATGAGCCACTCGGGGTGTGAGGGCAGGCTCTTATGAAG
>Ga0075026_100000190_pt1 | contig 23151 bp, 20 predicted proteins | sample Str012_2_FD_71392 | JGI IMG/M metagenome (GOLD analysis project Ga0075026, IMG submission 71392) | Freshwater sediment microbial communities in response to fracking from Pennsylvania, USA - Straight Creek_MetaG_SC_2012 | ecosystem: Environmental > Aquatic > Freshwater > Creek > Sediment... | reverse complement strand
CGGCCAGCGTGGACAGCATTCCGACCTCCGCCAACCAGGAGGATCACGTGTCGATGGCGACCTACGCGGCGCGCCGGCTAACGCCGATGGCCGGCAATGCTGCGGCGATCGTCGGCATCGAACTGCTGGCCGCGGCGCAGGGGCTGGAATTCCATCGTCCACTCAGGAGTTCCGCGGCGCTCGAACAGGCGCACCAGCAGCTGCGCCGCCGCGTGCCGGCCTGGCGCAAGGATCGCTACTTCGCGCCGGACATTGCCGCGGCGCGCGCGCTGGTACAGAGCGGCACGATCAGCGCGCTGGCCGGCGCACGGCTGTTCGCTTACGCCTAGCCGGCAACCGATGAGCAGCAGCGAGGCCGACCTTTTCACGCTGCGGCGCGGCGCCTCGCCACTGATCGTCAGTGTGCCGCACTCCGGCACCGCGCTGCCTGCCGAACTGCAACCGCGGCTGACACCGCTGGCGTTGCGGCAACCGGATACCGACTGGTATGTCGATCGCCTGTATGAGTTCGTACCTGAGCTGGATGCCACAATGCTGGTGGCGCGCTACGCCCGCTATGTGATCGACCTGAACCGGCCGCCCGACGATGCGGCGCTGTATGCCGGCGCGGCGCGCACTGGTCTGTGCCCGGCGCTGAGTTTTGCCGGCGAGGCGCTGTACCGCGAGGGTGCGGCCTTCGAGGTGCCCGCCGCCGAGATCCAGCAGCGGCGGGCGCGCTACTGGCAGCCCTATCACGACTGCCTGCGCGAGCTGATTGCCGCTACCTGCACGCGCCACGGCTACGCGCTGCTGCTCGACGCGCATTCGATTCGCAGCACGGTGCCGCGGCTGTTTTCCGGGCGACTGCCGGATATCAATGTGGGATGCAACGATGCCAGGTCCTGCGATGCCGCGACGGTGGATCTGTTCCGAACCAGGCTCGCGGCGCAGCGGCAACGCAGCTGGGTGATCGATGGCCGGTTCAAGGGCGGCTACATCACGCGCCATTACGGACAACCGGCACAGCAGGTGTACGCTGTACAGATCGAGCTCGCGCAGTGTGGCTACATGGACGAGGCGGTGGCACAGGATCCGGCGCTGCCCGGCCCGGATCGCGCCCGCATGGCACCACACCAGGCCTTGCTGTGCGAGCTGCTGCGCGACTGGCTGAGTTCGCGCCGTGCGCCGGCCGTCAGCGCTTAGCCGGCGCTCAGAGCCAGGCGACGATCCAGAAGCCGATGCCGCCCGCGGCGCTGGCGCCCGCCATCAGCAGCAGCCAGCGCTGGCGGGTCAGCACCGTGAGCGCCGCCATCGCGATTGCCACCTGCACCAGGGCCAGCGCCTGGGCCAGGTGATGATGGGGCTGGAACGCGCGGGCACTGGCCTGATCAGCGCTGCGCGATTCCTCTTCGAAGCCCTGCGCCTTCTTCTGGATGTCGGCTTTTTCCGTGGCGTAGCGCTTCGCCTCTGCAGCCAGCGCCTGGCGTTCGGACTCGTTGGCGCCGGCGGCGTGCGCGACCACGACTTCCTTGATGCCCTTGGCCTGGTAGTAGGCCCACTGGTCCGAGGCCTCGGCCTTCTTCAGTATGGCCTCGTTCTTGTGCTCCAGGCCCAGCGACTCGCTGGCACCGTTCTGGTAGCTGATGATTGCACCGATGGTCGCCAGCACGGCGGTGAACATCGCGACCCAGCGGCCCAGGCCATTGTCGTGCGCGGCATGCTCAACGGCATGGTCGTGCTGGCCATGCACTTCGTATTCTTCGCTCATGCGACAAGTTAAACGCGTCGGGCACCGCGACGCAAGTCCGGCCTGCCGGCCGCTTAGGTGTCAGCTGCCCGACAGGGACTGCAGGTAGTTGGCCACCGCATTCATCTCAGGCCTCTTGAGCTCCGAGGCCACGCCATGCATCACCGCCACGTTGCGCAGGTTGCTCTGGAACGAGCGCAGCTGCTTGAGCAGGTATTGCGCATGCTGACCCGTGAGCCGCGGGAAATCATCGGTACCCACGGCATTGGGGCCGTGGCAGGAAATGCAGGGCGGAATGCCCTCGGCCAGAATGCCATTGCTGAATATCGTGGCGCCGCGCGCGATGGTCGCGGCATCGCTCCCACGCCCGGGTCCGGGCGTCTGCGCACTGTAGTAGGCCGCCAGCGCCTCGATCAGGCCGTCGTCCAGCGGCGCCGCCATGCCCCACATGTAACCCAGGGCATCCGGATCGCCGCGCGTCTGCGCCTTAAAGGCCTTCATCTGCGCAATCAGGTACGACGCATGCTGGCCGGCCAGCACTGGGAACTTCGGCGTGGTGCTGCGGCCCTGCGGCCCATGGCAGGTGGCGCAGGTGGTGGCCGCGACGCGCTGCGCGGCGAGCTTCAGTTCCGGATCGATGTCCGCGGCCCATACGGCACTGCTGGCCAGCAGGGCCAGCGCTACGGCGGCAAACAGGGATTTGCTGTTGTTCATGGGTGTAACCTTCAGAAAGCGAACCAGGCGAGCAGGTAGAGCGAGTTGTTGTCGCTCGCATCGCGGCCGAGCCCGTCGTAGTTGCTGCCGGCGCCGTTGAATTTCGAATATTGCGTGAACTGTGCCGACAGCTTGGTGTTCAGCCACGGCATGTAGTTCAGTTCCGCGATCCAGCCGGTGGTATCGGGCTTGTTGGTCACGCTGGTGACCACCGGGGTGACGCCATCCGACGGATAGAGCCCGGCGTCGGCGCTGCCCGTGGTCGAGAACACGCCGAGCGTGCCGCCGTACTTGCGCTTGTAATAATAAGTGCCGGTGACCCGCGTGGTGGTCAAATCGTTGCTGAGATTGGCGCTGCCGCCGTTGGCGAAGCTGGCATCCAGCGTCATGGTCTCCTTGATGCGCGTGCCGGTCACCGTGACCAGGTGCTGGTCGCCGATCCACTGGTACTGGAAGTCGAAGGCGCTGTCGCGAAACTTGTTGGCCGGACCGGAGAGTGACGCCGGCGCGGCGGGAGTGCCGCCGCCAGGCACCAGCTTGAAAGTCGCCCCATAGGCGCCGACGCTCAGGGACTGCGCACCCCACTGGTGCTCGTAGGCCACGCGGTAATACGGCGCGCCGCCGACGATCACGTTCGAGGTCGCGCCATCAAGCGGCCCGGCCTGACCGGTGAGCGAGTTGGCCGCGCCCTGCTTGGCCGAGCGGTACACGCCCAGCTCCCCGTACAGCGACTCGTTCCACAGCGCATACACGCTGATGCCGGCAATGTCCTGGGCCAGCGTGCCATCGATCTGCGTGCCGGCCAGTGAGGGTACCGTGGCCTTGCTGGCCGCGTATGGAAAGCCGAAGGCCGGCGTGCTGTTCCACAGGTCCTGCACGGTGGGGTTGTTGTTGGCATCGATGCCGTAAATGAGGCTCTTGTCCTCCGGCAGCAGCACCGTGTTGGCGTAGCGGATATCGGTATTGTCGATACCGATCACGCCGCTGTCATTGCCGTAGGTGAGCTGGATGAAGGCGCCCACGCGCGGTGCAATCTTGCCGGCATAGAACAGGCTGATCTGCTGCGGAAAGGCCACGGTCCCGCTCTGCGACACGCCGCTGGATCCGTTTACGACGCTACCGGGCAGGGACTTGGAGAGCGTGGTCTCGGAAACCTGCACCATCAGTGATATTGGCGGCAGGCCGCTCAAAGCCAGCAGTTCGCTCTTGGTCGAATCGATGCCGCGCACCGGCTTGAGGTTGTCGAGCGTGTAGGCGTTGGCCTTGAATAGGCGGCCAAAGTGATTCAGCTCAGGGTACAGCGTATGGCAGGCCTCACAGGCCATGCCGGTCTGCCGGGCGAAGCTCGGCACCGCGTGGGCCGGAGCCGCCAGCGCCAGCAGACCGAGCAGCGCGAGGCATGAGGTGACCAGGGTCCCGGAGGTTACGCTTCTCATCTTGCCGCCCTTCGCCGTGTCGCCGGCGTCAAATTAGTGTTTCTTACTTGTGCGGCAGCTTAAGTGCGCTGCCGTACAGCAACCATGGCGGCTTCTACTTAGCGACTAGGCATCTGCCACCAGCACCGTGAAGTCCCGGCCTTCCCAGTGATTGGCCTCAAGCCAAAAGCAGGTGAAGGTCACTCGCACGCCAACACTCAAATCACTGGTAGGCAGATCCACGTAATGCGCGCCCAGCCCCGTAGGTTGCGTGCCAGCCTCGCTTATCGTGTGCCAGTCATCTGTGCTATAGCGCACTGAGGCCGGCGCCAGCGTTTCGATCCGCAGCACGGAGCCGTGCACAATCGAGCGCAGTTTCTGGTTGAAGCGCCAGATGCGGAGGTTTGAGCCGTTACGGCGGCGCACGTAGCGCTCGACCGTCTGCGGCGGCAGGTCGAACACAGTGCCATCTGCCAGCGAATGCACCAGCTTCAGGTATTCCGCGTGCGCCCAGACCAGCGGCATCGCCGAGCCGGCCGGCCGGCCCAGGAACAGTTCGCGATCCGGGAGGTCGGGCGCATCCCAGCATTGCTCGGGCAGCAGTCCGCCCTCGCCTGCCATCGCCTCGAAGCTCCGCAGCAGCGCGCGCGCCGTCGCCACGTCGCCCAATGCCAGCGCGTAGTGGGCGCGCTCGCCGGTCAGCAGCGGCCACACGCGACCGATGCCGGTGCCATCGAAGGGCGAACCGTCGGCATGCTCGCCGTAGCCGTCATCGGTATAGCGGTGCCAGGCCGGACCCGCCGGCAGCTCGACCTTCAGCGTGGCATCGATCACCGCCACAGTGTTGACGATGCGCGGATCGTCCGCGGCCCGCAGCCCCAGGCGCACCAGCGCCAGCGCGTCAGTGGCCACTATGTCATCGGCGCGGTGGCGCGTGTCGGCGGCGTCACGATTCCTGATGTCCACATACTCGTCGCCGTCTTCGAGATCGGTCTCGGCGATGCGCACGTAATAACCGTCCACGCCGCAGCGCCGCGCCAGCGGCGTATCGCGCACATACAGCCAGTGCTCGATCTGGGTATTCCAGGAATCGGCCGTGGCCCGCAGGTACGGGGCGAGCGCTGGCTCGCCGGAGCGCTCGGCCCACTCGGCGGCTACCAGGAGCGCTGCGATCTCCGCTGCCAGCGTGTAGGGCGTGTAGCCGGCGGTCTCCTCCCAGCGGTCCTGTGGTGTGACCGGTCCATTGCGCACCAGGAATCCGGCCGCGGCCCGCACCATCGGCCAGAAGCGCCGCTGCGAGTAATCCGCCTCCGGCAGCGCACCCTCGCGCGCCGCCAGGTCGAACAGCAGAATCGGCAGCGCGGTCTCGTCCATCTGCAGGCCCTGCCAGTAGGCGCTGCCATCGACCCACATGTTCTGCGGCCAGTGGCCGTCGGCGTGCTGGGTTGCGGCCAGGAACACCAGCGAGGAGCGCGCGTCGCCGCAGGCGCCCGCGGCCAGCAGGCCGCCCGCCGATTGCGCCATGTCGCGCGGCCAGACCAGATGGTAGCCGCCAAGGTCATCATCGCCCTTGGAGAATCCCCAGGGCACCGCCAGGCTCGCCAGCAGCGCGCCGGGAATCAATTTCGATTCGTGACTGCGGATCACCGCGGCACTGACCGCCGACAGCGCGCCGGGGGCGACACCATCGCGGGCGGTCTGCCAGCGTTGCCAAGGCGTGATGAAGCGCTCCAGCAGTGCCGGGAATCCCTCGGCGAGCGCCGCCCGCGCCTGGTGGCCGGCTTCGTCGTCGCCGCGACCCACGGCAATCGCGATCACCGTTGCGAGTTCCGGCAGCGGCACCGCGCCGATCAGCGCCACGTTGCCATTCTCGGCGCGCGTGTACTGCCAGCGCAGCTCGCCATGCGCCATCAGATCCTGCCAGCCATCCGAGACGCCGACAAAGCCGACCGAACGGGCGCTGAAGCCGGTGGCCGCCATCAGGCACAGCGCGCGATCGCCGCGCTGCGCGAACAGGGCCGGCAGCTCGCGGTACTCGCCGGCCCAGCCGGTGTTGCCGGCACCGAAATTGCCGAGGTGCGGGGCCAGCAGCACGTACAGCCGGTAATCCGCGGCGCTGCCCTGCAGCGCCTGGAAGCTGACCCGCACCAGCACCACCGGCCGCAGCGTGTCCGTGATGTATTCGCAGCGCAGCACATAACGCCCCTGCAGGCACTCGCTGCGGGTCTCGTAGTAGGGCACGCCGGGCACCGGGCAGCGCGTGGTGTGCCGTGCGTGACGCTTGATTTCCGACACGAAGCCGCCGGGGCCGGTGATCAGGAAGCCGACATCGCGCGTTGCCGCCTCGTCGATGCGCGGCGCGTAGATCTCGTTCAGGATGCCGTGCGAGAGCGTGAACCAGATCGGGCTGCCCACGAGTGCCGTACCCACGCCGCTCTTGGCGGCCGAGGTCCAGCGCCCTGCCGAGCCCGGCCAGCCCGGTGCGAATTCGTCAGGCATGGTGGTTCTAGCCGCCGCGCGCGAATTCGGGATAGTCGGTCATCGCGCCATCGACGAACACCGTGCTGCCACTCATATAGGAGGCGGCCGGGGAAACCAGGAAGGTGGCGACGCGGGCAATCTCGGCGGGCTCACCCATGCGGCCCAGCGGAATCTTGGTCAGCAGATCGCGCAACGAGTCCGGATTGCTCCAGACGTCCTGGTTGATCGGCGTGCGTATGGCGCCCGGCGCCAGCGCCAGCACTCGCACCCCGAAGGGCGAAGCCTCCTGCGCCATGGTCTGCGTGAGCATTGCCAGCCCTGCCTTGCTGGCGGTGTAGGCGCCAAAGCCGCTCCATGCGATGCGCTCGTGCACCGAGGACATGTTCAGCACCACCCCGTCCCGCTGCCGCGTCATGCGCGCCAGTGCGCCGCGTGCGCACAGGAAACTGCCCAGCAGGTTCACGCGCAGCACACGCTCGAAGCCAGCCGGATCCGCCTCCCAGGTCAGCGCGCGGGCGCCATCGATGCCGGCGTTGTTGACGAGAATGTCGAGACCGCCCCACTGCCGGTCGAGCTCGGCGTACAGGGCATCGACCTGCGCCGCGTCGCCCACATCGGCCGGCGCTGCCAGCGCGGTCGCGCCCGCGGCGCCAAGCTCGGTCAGCAGCGCGGTCGTGAGTTCCGGGTGCACCACGTAGTTCACGGCCACGCGTGCCCCGGCGGCCGCCAGTTCGCGCACGATGGCCGCGCCGATACCGGAATTGCCGCCGGTCACCAGCGCGCGCAGTCCATCCAGTCTGATTTGCATTCAGGCCTTGGGCACTGCGCCCGCGGGCGTAAGCTTGTCGATGGCCTGCGGCAACGCCGTCGAGAGTTTCTGCAGCATATCCTTAACGTCCAGGCCGGCCTTGGCCGCCAGCTGCGAGACGGTGTCGGAACCCAGCGCCTGTTGGACCTGCGCGGGCGTGATCGGCTGATTCGGGCCGGTAGCCACCCAGGACTTGACGGTCGCTCCCAGGCCCTGCTGCTCGAACTGACTGACCACACCGGCGACGCCACCGTGCTTGTCGAGCACGCCCTGTACCACCTGCAGCATTTCGGCGCCAACGACGCCCCCGAGCACACCCGATAGAAAACTCATTGTGGATCTCCGTTGAAGCAAGGATTGCGGTCCGCGATAAATTCTACGTTAATTGCCACTATCGAGCGCCGCGTTCACAATGGCGGCCCGGGCAATGAGGCCGCCAGAAAGTCCACCAGCCGGCGTATTTTCAGCGGCAGATATTTGCGCGTCGGATATACCGCGTAGATCCCCAGGTCCAGCGCCCGATATTGCGGCAGCAGTTCGATCAGCGCGCCGCGGCGCAGGTCCTCGCCCACCAGGAAATCGGGCTGCAGCACGATACCCTGGTCATTGAGCGCGGCCAGGCGGCAGGTATCGCCGTTGTTGGTGTGCAGGCAGGGGGTCACGCGTACGGTCTCGCTGCCCTGCGGCCCGCTGAACTGCCACTCATCGTGCGTGCTGAGATAGGTGTAGGCGATCACGCGATGGGCGGCCAGATCCTGCAGGCGCAGGGGTATGCCGTGCCGGTTCAGGTAAGCAGGGGAAGCGCACAGCAGCAGGCGCGTGGCAGCGAGCTTGCGGCTCACGAGCGTGGAGCGGGCCAGCGTGCTGATGCGGATCGCGAGGTCGTAACCCTCCTCGATCAGATCCACCACGCGATCAGTGAGCGTCACATCCAGCGTGACCTTCGGATTGAGGTCCATGAATCGACCCCACAGCGGCGCCAACCGCAACACGCCGTAGGTCAAAGGGGCATTGATGCGGATCAAACCGCCGGGTTCGGCGCTGGCCGAGCTCAGTTCGGATTCGGCTTCGTCGATGGCGTTCAGCAACTCGCGGCAGCGTGCCAGAAACGCCTGGCCCTCGGCGGTAAGCGACAGGCGCCGCGTCGTCCGCTGCAGCAGCCGCGTGCCGAGCCGCTGTTCGAGCTCCCCGACATGGCGTGACACGGCGGCCTTGGACTGCCCGAGCGCTGCAGCCGCAGCGACGAAGCTGCCGGCGTCGACAACCGCCACGAAGCTGCTCATCTGCTGAACCTTGTCCATGGCCGACTATTGTACCGATAATCAGGACAATGAGTTCTAAATTTCCCCATTTATGTCCTGACTAATTGCTAATAAGCTGCTGTCCATGGACACCACGCCGGTTCTCTTTATCTCTCACGGTTCGCCCACCTTCGCGCTCGAGCCCGGTCTCTTAGGGCCCAAGCTGGCAGCGATCGGCGCGCAGCTCACTGGCGTCCACGCGGTGCTGGTAGTGTCAGCGCACTGGCAGACGCGCGGCGTGCGCGTGACGAGCAGCGCGGCACCGGAGACGGTCCATGACTTTGGCGGCTTTCCGGCCGAGCTCTACCGTCTGCAATATCCGGCGCCGGGTGCACCGGCGCTGGCGGCCGAGGCCGGGCGTCTGCTGGCCGCGGCCGGCTTCGCCGTCACGCTCGACGCGCAGCGCGGTTTAGATCATGGCGCGTGGGTACCGCTGCGCTACCTGTACAGCGAGGCGCGGATGCCGGTGTTTCAGGTATCGATGCCCCACGACCTCGATGCCGCCAGCGCGCTGCGCCTGGGAGCGGCACTGGCGCCATTGCGCCAGCAGGGCGTGCTGATCGTCGGCTCTGGCGGCCTCACGCACAATCTCGGCGACTATTTCCACGGCACCACCGCGCCACCCTACGCGCAGGAATTCACGACCTGGATCGAGGCGCAGGTGCTGGCCGGCGATAGCGCCGCGGTCGCGCAGTATCGCGAGCGTGCGCCGCACGCGGCGCGCGCCCATCCCAGCGAAGATCATTTCCTGCCATTGCCGGTGGCCATGGGCGCCAGCGGCAAGGGCGACGTTCCGCAGCTGATCAGCGGCGGCATGGATCACGACGTACTTTCAATGGATTCCTTCATCTGGAGCTCACCATCATGACTACACCCAGGCTCTTCCCCGCAGCGCTCGGTATTGCCGCGCTGGCGCTCATGTCAGTGACCGCGGTGCCGGCCTACAGCGTCAGCGGTGAACTGGCGCGCTATCAGGCCGCCGAACAGCTTGCGAAGACGCACATCGCCACCTTCGACACACTCGACTTCGACGTGTTCACGAACCAGAAATGGGAACGCCTGAAGGAGAGCCACGCTCCGGACATCGCGGTGCACTGGCCCGATGGCCACATCACCCATGGCATCGACAAGCACATCGAGGACCTCAAGGCGATGTTCGTGTATGCACCCGACACGCGCATCCAGGTGCATCCGGTCAAGATTGCGCAGGGCGAATGGACCAGCGTGATCGGCGTCATGGAAGGGACCTTTACGAAGCCGATGCCGATTGGCGATGGCAAGACCATTGCACCCACCGGCAAGGCTTTCAAGCTGGTCATGTGCACGGTGGGTCACTGGAAGCACGGCACGATGGACGAGGAATACCTGTTCTGGGATAACCAGACCTTCATGAAGCAGATCGGCCTGGCGCCTTAATCTCGCCAGCGGCAGCCAGCGGCGGTATTGCCAAATACACGCGCAGCGCTGTTGCGCGCCAGCATCAACCCGGCGACCCCTACTCACTGACCGTGAGCACCGCCTGCTTGAGGTGAGCTGAATCGGAGCCCACCATGATCGTGAAAGTGCCCGGCTCCACCAGCCGACGCATGTCGGCATTCCAGAACTGCAGTGCGCGCGGCGTCAGCGGAAAGCTCACATTTCGCGATTCGCCAGGCGCGAGTGTCAGGCGCACGAAGCCCTTCAGTTCCATCACCGGACGCGTGACCGAGCTGACATCGTCGCGCACATAGAGCTGCACGACCTCGTCGCCGGCGCGGCTGCCGGTGTTGCGCACCTTTGCAGTCACGGTGGTGCTGCCTTCGCGCTTGATCACTGGCGCCGACAGTTGCGGTGCACCGATTTCGAAGCTGGTGTAGCTCAGTCCAAATCCAAACGGAAACAGGGGCGCCGTGGTATCGAACAGATAACCGCGCCGCGCACTGGGCTTGCGGTTGTAGAACATCGGCAGCTGACCCACCGTACGCGGAATAGTCACCGGCAGCTTGCCACCGGGATTCACATCGCCGAACAGGATATCCGCCAGCGCCGTTCCGCCTTCCTGCCCGAGGTACCAGCCCTCGAGCAGCGCATTGGCGTGCTCCGCAATGTCGGTGACGGCGAGCGGCCGGCCATTCAGCAGCACGACGATGGTCGGCTTATGCAGCGCGAAGATCGCCGTGGCCAGCGATTGCTGCTGGCCGACGAGATCGAGGCTGGAGCGATCGCCGAGGTGATTGTCGGCCCAACCCTCGCGGCTGGTCTGTTCGGTGTCGCCCAGCACCAGGATGAGCTGATCGGCGGCCGCGGCGGTCTTGACCGCAGCCTTGATGAGCTTGGCATTCTCGGCCGGATCGGCCAGCTGCACGTCGTCGGCCCACCAGTCGTCGTCGCGCGTGATCTTCACGCCCTGGGCGTAGAGCACCGATTCGCGATCGCCGAGCTTCGCGCGAATACCTTCGAGCGCCGAGACCGCATGACGCGGGGCGACTGAATAACCGCCGAGCCTCGCGATCGCCGCGTTGGGTCCGATTACCGCGAGTTTCCGCTGCGCCGCGATCGACAACGGCAGAATGCCATCGTTCTTCAGCAGCACCGCGCTGCGCTGCGCCGCCTGCAAGGCCACGGCGCGCGCCTCCGCATTGCCGGTCAACGCTTCCGCGGCCTCCGCGTCCGCGAACGGGTGCTCGAACAGGCCGGCCTGGAACTTGAGCTCGAGTATGCGGCGCACCGCAGTGTCGATGTCAGCCTCGCGCACCAGGCCCTTGCGCACCGAGTCCACCAGCGTCGCGTAGGCCTCGCCTTCCGGCAGGTCGATGTCGACACCGGCATGCAGCGCGCGGATCGCGGCGGCCGCCGCATCGGGCTCGACGTGATGGACGTTCACGAGCTGTTCGATGCCGTAGTAGTCGCTGACCACGGCTCCCTTGAAGCCCCACTCGCCGCGCAGCACGTCGTGCAGCAGCCAGCGGTTGGCATGCGAGGGAATGCCGTCGATCTCGTTGTACGAGGGCATCACCGCGCGGATGTTGGTCTGGCGCACGACCTCCTCGAAAGGCGGGAAGAAATTCTCCCGCAGCGTGCGCTCGGAGATGCTGGCCGGGCCGACATTGGTGCCATTCTCCGGCTGGCCGTGACCGGTGAGATGCTTTAGCGTCGCGTACACCTTGCCGTCGGCCAGCGGCAGCGTATCGCCCTGCAGGCCGCGCACTGCGGCGATGCCCAGCTGCGACACCAGGTAGGGATCCTCGCCAAAAGTCTCCTCGATGCGCCCCCAGCGGGGATCGCGTGCCACGTCCACCACCGGTGAGAGCGCCAGCTGCGCGCCGCGCGCGCGCATCTCGCGCGCCGTGATCGTGTTGACGTGCCGGATCAGCTCCGGATCCCAGCTGCTGGCGAGGCCTATGGCCTGCGGGAAGCTGGTGGCATCGACCGCGGCGAAGCCGTGCAGACCTTCCTCGTGAAACAGCACCGGTATGCCAAGCCGCGTGTGCTTGAGCGCAAAGTGCTGGATCGCATTGACCAGCGCCACGGTCTCGCGGCTGTCGCGGCCCGGCGCGAGGCGCGGCGACACCGCGCCGCGCCGGTCCTGCGGCCTGGCGAAGCCGCCGAAGCCGTGCGGATACTGCGCGGCGGCCTTGACGGCATCGAACTGCGAGTGCTCGTCCAGCACCGCGGCCTTGTTCTGCCAGACCGTCAGCATCTGGGCCACTTTCTCTTCGAGCGTCATGCGCCCGATAAGGTCCTCGACGCGCGTACTCAACGGCGCCGCGGGATCCTGGTACGGCGGCTGTGACTGCGCCGCGGCGGTGCCGGCCGCCAGCGCTAAGGCCAGCGCCGCGATGCCCGGTGTCGTAAATCTCATGGTTCCCCCGTTCACTCAATAGCGACAGTGCCGCGCCACGATGCTTTCGGCCAGCTCCTGGCGGCCGGAGCTGATCGCCGGATCCAGATTCTGCTCGAGCGCGCGATCGGCCAGGCTGGCCAGGTTCAGCTCTCCGCCGCTGATGCTGCGGCCCAGTGGGCCATCCCAGCCCTGGTAACGTGCCCGGCGCAAACGCTCGAGCGCGCCTTCGCTGACGATGTCCGCGGCCGCCAGCAATGCCCGGGCGATGGTGTCGATGCCGCCGATATGTGCCAGGTACAGGTCGGCCGCATCGACCGACTGGCGGCGCAGTTTGGCGTCGAAATTGAAACCGCCGCTGCCCAGCCCCTGGTTCTCGACCAGCTGGATGAAGGCCGGTACCAGTTCCTGGGCATTGTTTGGAAACTGGTCGGTGTCCCAACCATTGCGCGGGTCGCCGCGATTGATGTCGATGGAACCGAAGATATCGTAGGCGCGCGCCACGGCGATCTCGTGCTCAAAGTCCAGCCCGGCCAGGGTCGCGTGGTTGACCTCGATGTTCACCTTGACCTCCTTGGTCAGGCCATAGCGCTGCAGGAAGGCGTAGACCGCGGCGACATCGTGATCGTACTGATGCTTGGTAGGCTCGAAGGGCTTAGGCTCCACGAGGATCGTGCCCTTGAAGCCGATGCGATGCTTGTGCTCCACCACCATCGACAGGAAACGTCCGTACTGATCGAGCTCACGCTTCAGATCGGTGTTCAGCAGCGTGTCATAGCCTTCGCGTCCGCCCCACAGCACGTAGTTCTCACCGCCCAGGCGATGCGTGGCCTCCAGACAGGCGCGCACCTGCGCCGCGGCCCAGGCAAACACCTCCGGGTTCGGACTGGTCGAGGCGCCGCCCGCATAGCGCGGATGACTGAACAGGTTCGCGGTACCCCACAGCAATCGCACGCCGCTGCCGGCCATCTTCGCGGCGATGCCCGCTTCGATGGCCTTCAGGTTCCGATCATGCTCGCGCAGCGTCGCGGCGCTGGCCATCGCGTCCACATCATGAAAGCAGAAATAGGGCACGCCGAGCCGGGTCAGGAAATCGAAGGCCGCCTCGAGCTTGGCATCGGCCATGGCCTGCGTTACCGAGGCGCCAAGCCACGGCCGCGGCAGCGTGCCGGCGCCAAAGATATCGGCACCCGGCCAGTTGAAGGAATGCCAGTAGCACACTGCCACCTTGAGCCATTGCGCCATCGGCTTGCCGAGCACCTGGCGCTTCGCATCGTAGACGCGATAGGCGAATTCGTTGGCTGAATCGGGGCCTTCGAACCGGATCGGCTCGACGCTCGAGAAAATACTCATGATGCATGCTCCGCGAAGGTGGGTATAAGGTCCTGATAGAGGCGCCGGAACAGCTGCCGGCGTTCGGCCAGCAGCTGCGCCAGGGCACGCTCGGGTTCAATGGCGCGCACGATCGGTGGCGGCACGCAGATATCCTGTGCGGCGCCGCCCGCCAGCGCCATGCGCGCCAGCCGCGCGGCGCCGAGCGCGGCACTGATTTCGCTGCCCTGCCGATAGGTCAGCGGGCGGTTGAGCGCCGCTGACAGCAGGCGCCCCCAGTACTGGAATCGTGCGCCGCCGCCCGAGACGCTGATTTCATCGATCGAGCCGCCCTGCTCCAGCAGCACCTGCAGCCCATCGGCGAAGGCGAAGGCCACGCCTTCCATCACGGCCAGTGCGAGATCGGCCGCGCCGGTATCCGCGCCGATACCGAAGAACACGCCGCGGCTGTGCGGATCATTGTGCGGCGTGCGCTCGCCCGACAGGTACGGCAGGAAGTACGGCGCGCGGCGCTTGAGGCCGCGCGCCTCGGCCACGGCGACCAGGCGCATCAGGTCGGGTTCACCGACCAGGCTCGCGGCCCAGTCGAGCGCACTGGCCGCACTCAGCATCACGCTCATCTGGTGCCAGCGTCCGGGCAGGCAATGACAGAAGGCATGCGCCGCGCGATCAGCGTTCGGCCGGAAGCGGTCGGTGACCACGAACAGCACACCGGAAGTCCCCAGCGACAGGAAGGCCTGGCCGGGCTGAACCACGCCCATGCCTACCGCAGTCGCAGCATTGTCGCCGCCGCCGCCGGCGACCACTGCGCGCGGCAGGCGCAGCTGCGCCGCGGCCGTGGCGCTGATCGTGCCGCCCGGCGCCGAGCCTTCCACGAGGCGTGGCATGTGTGCGCGCGTGAGGCGGCTCGCATCCAGCATCGCATCCGACCAGTTGCGCCGGCCGACATCCAGCCAGGCGGTGCCCGAAGCATCCGACAGGTCGCTCACTTTCTCGCCGGTCAGCTTCAGCCGCACATAGTCCTTGGGCAGCAGCACGCTGGCGGTGCGCTCGAAGATCTGCGGTTCGTGCCGCGCGACCCACAGCAGTTTGGGCGCCGTGAATCCCGGCATCACGATGTTGCCGGTGATCTCCCGCGCCCGCGGCTCGCGGCTCTCCAGCTCGCGGCACTCCGCCGCCGAGCGGCCGTCGTTCCAGAGAATGGCCGGCCGCAGCGGCTGATCATGCCGATCCAGCAAGGTGGCGCCGTGCATCTGGCCGCTCAGGCCCACCGATTTCACGGCGGCGCGCGCCGCTTCCGGCAAGGCGTGCACAGCCTTGTGAGTAGCCTGCCACCAGGCTTCCGGGTCCTGCTCGACGAACCCCGGCTGCGGCCGGGTCAGCTCGAGCGGCACCGAGCTCTGCGCCACCACGTGTTCGGCGTCATCAAGCACGGCGCACTTGAGACTCGAGGTACCGATGTCGATGCCGAGGTACACCTAGTGCATCTCCACGTCGAATCGCAGCCGCAACGCCGCGCGGCCGCCGGGCGGTATGGTGTTCACTTCGCCGTCGCCGCGCACCAGCGCTCCGGCCGCCGCGGTCTGCGGCTCGACGCAGAAGAAGTCGCGCCCAGCGGGCGCATAGACATGCAGATGATCGCAGTGCCGGGCGTGGAGCTTCAACGTGCAGTCGGGCCAGGCGATGACGGCCTCGCCATCCCAGCCGGCAAAGCAGTGATCGAGCGGCAGTGTGCTGACGGATCGCGCACTGTCAAAGCGCCAGGCCGCCGGCGTGGCCGCATCCTCCACCGGGAGCGCGGCCGCATCGGTGCGCCAGACGCGCGGCAGCTGCGCCTGCAGGCGCGCGTGCTTCGCGTCGCTGAAATAGGGGTGGAACCCGCCGGTGTCGATCTCAAAGCGCTGCTCGGCCCGGTAGCGCCAGGGCCAGGCGTCGCCGCCGCCCTCGAAGCGCAATGTGGCGCCGGAGTCTCCGGCCTCGACTACCGTCCAGGCGCCCCGCCAGCCCTGGCCGTGCAGCGGGTGTGTTTCACCGGCCAGGTTCGGCGCCAGACGCACGCGGTGACCCGCAAAGTGGAAGCGACCCCGCGCGATGCGGTTGCAGTAAGGGACCATCGGGAAGCAGGCCTGGTCAAGTGGTGTGACTGCTGCTCTGGCCGGTGTCGGCCGCAGAATCGGCCGCCCGCGCACCGTGAACTCGCGCACCGCCCCGCCATGAGCGGCGTCCAGCACCAAGGCTGTGTCCGCCTGCCGCAGTTCCAGGTATTCGGCGTCTTTTGTCGCTCTGGTTGCCACTACTAACACTCGGGAACATGTGCAGGGGCGCCCGGGTGCCGTGCCAGCACAGCCTTATCCGGCGCCACCCCCCAATCTGATGATGCGTTCGCCACGGACAACCGCCATCGAGCTGCGCGGCGCGTCTGGTGAGTGTACATGGTAGCGCTATCATCCGGCAAGCGCCGGCGGCGCCCACTTAAGTGTCGCTGGCCGGCCGTATCAGAGCGGAGCGGTGGAGTCGCGCTTCACCAGGCTGAAATTCATGAAGTGCTCGAGCGGCTCGAGCGTCTGACCGAAGCGCCGCAGGCGGATTTCCTCGAGCAGCAATTCGGTGGCCTTGCGGGCCATGGCCGCCACCGGCTGGCGCACCGTGGTCAGCGTCGGCCAGATCGTGGTGGCCAGGCGCGTGTCGTCGAACCCGGCAATGGACAGCTGCCGCGGCACATCCAGCCCGAAGCGATGCGCCATGGCGATCGTCGCGGCCGCCATGTCGTCATTGCTGGCGAAGATCGCCGAGGGCCGCTGCGGCAGATGCAGCAGCTGCCGCGCGGCTTCGAGGCCAGAGCGATAACTGTACTCGCCGACCTGGATCCATTCCGGTGGCGCGTCGATCCCCACCTCGCGCAGCGCCGCCAAATAGCCCGCGCGCCGCTGCGAGTTGGCGACATGCTTCGGGGTGGCGGCGATGAAGCCGATCTGCCGATGCCCGAGCGAGAGCAGGTAGCGGGTCATCGCTGCGGCGGCCTCGAAGTCATTCACGCGCACCGACAGGCCGCCGACCACCGGCCGGCCGCTGGCCACGGCCACGAACGGCAATTTCGCGCTGCGCAGTGCCTCGGTCAGGAAGCGCGAGTCGGACAGCGGCGGCACCAGGATGAAGCCACCGACGCCCTCGCGCGCCAGCCGCTCGATCGCCGCGCGCTCACTGCGCGAGCCGCATTTCTCGACCACGATCTGGCTGCCGGTGTGCCCGCTCTGCTCGAGCACGCCCATGAGCACTTCGTCGAGGAACGCGGCGCTAGGATTGTTGTACAGCAGCCCGATGTGAACGCTGCCGGCACTGGCGAGATTCCGGGCGGCGATGTTCGGGGAGTAGTCCAGTTCCTTGATCGCGGCCTGCACGCGCTCGCGGGTCTCGGCGCGCACGTTGGGCTCGCCGCTGAGCACGCGCGAGACCGTCATCGGCGAAACGCCCACGTGCTGGGCCACCTCGATCATCGTCATGGCGCTGCGCCGACGCCGCTGCGCCCTCTTCAGCACCTTGGCCATCCTGGTTCCTTACCCCGTGCAATTCGCTGTTGCCGCTGCAGTGTACATCAGCCAAAGTTGCGTCGCGGCGCGCCCGGCATTATGGTAGCGCTACCTTCCGAGGTGTCTATGCGTGGAGTATGGCTGGCAGGCTGGGCGGCAATGCTGCTGCGGGCGACCGCAGCGGCGACGGCAGCGGACCTCGCACCGCTGCTCGACCCGATGTTCCAGGATCACGCGGTACTGCAGCGAGAGCGCCCGATACCCCTGTGGGGCCTGGCCAAGCCGGGCGATACGCTGACGATCCAGTTCCACGGTTCAACCCTGCAGGCACGCGCCGATATGCAGGGCCACTGGCAGCAGTCCCTGCCCGCTGCAGCTCCCGGAGGCCCGTATGTGCTGACGGTGCGCGCGCAGTCGGGCGCCAGCCAAAGCGTCAGCGATGTACTGGTCGGCGACGTCTGGCTCTGTTCCGGCCAATCGAATATGGAACTGCCAGTCGCGCGCTCGTTGAATGCCGAGGGCGAAATCGCTGCAGCGGGCAACAATCTCATCCGCCTGCTGACGATAGCGCATGCCGACCGTCCGGCCAGGCTGCCGCAGCTCGCGGGAGCGGTGCGCTGGCAGCTCGCGGCGCCGGCCAGCGTCCGGGATTTTTCCGCCGCCTGTTACTACTTTGCCCGCGAACTGCAAAGAACTGTGAAGGTGCCCATGGGCCTGATCCACTCGGCGTGGGGCGGCTCCAATATCGAGGGCTGGATCAGCGATCCGGGTTTAAGGCCGGCCGGAGACTTCGCCACGCAACTGGATCTGCTGCGCGACTACGCTCGCGATCCGCTGCCGGCGACCCGCGAGTTCGGACGACGCTGGGAAAAATGGTGGGCGGCGGGCGCGCCGTCGAACCCGGCGCCGTGGCAGAACGCCGCGGCCCAGAGCGGCGAGTGGCGCGCCGCGCCGGAGCCGATGCGCAACTGGAAGACCTGGGGTGTCCCGGAACTCGCCAATCACGACGGCATGGTCTGGTTTCGTCGTACCTTCACGCTCAACAATGTACAGGCGTCACAGACCGCGACACTGTCACTGGGCGGAATCGATGAAGTCGACGAGACCTGGGTCAATGGCCAGGTCATCGGCGATTCCTTTGGCTGGGGTACCGAGCGCAGCTACCAGGTACCCGCGGGCGTACTGCGCGCGGGCGAGAATTCCGTGGTCGTCAATGTACTGAGCACCTGGGATGCCGCCGGCATGTACGGGCCGCCTGAACACATGGCGCTGCGTTTTCCGGCCGCGAGCACCGTGGCGTTGGGCGGCGACTGGCGTTACCAGTTCGTGCCGAACAGCCTAGGGTATCCGCCGCGCGCGCCGTGGCATCCGATCGGCGGACTGACCTGCCTGTACAACGGCATGATCGCGCCGCTCGGCCACTATGGCCTGCGCGGCGCATTGTGGTACCAGGGCGAGTCCAACACTGGCGACGCCGAACACTACCAGCAGCTGCTGGGCGCACTGATGGCCGATTGGCGAGTGCAATTCGGCAGCGGCCTGCCGTTTCTGATCGTGCAGCTGCCGAACTTCGGCGCGCCGCCGGGGGCACCGGTGGCATCGGGCTGGGCCAGCCTGCGTGAAGCGCAGCGTCGCGCGGTGGCCAGCGATGCCCATGCCGCGCTGGCCGTGACGATCGACATCGGCGAGCGGCGCGAGCTGCATCCGCCCGACAAACAGGAACTCGGCAACCGGCTGGCGCGCGCTGCCCGGCACCTGGTGTATGGCGAAGCCCTGTCGCCTTCGGGCCCGGCGCCCAGCGCGGCGCATCGCGACAACGGCGCCATCACCGTGAACTTCAAGGATGTCGATGGCGCGCTGGTGGCGTACAGCGCGAGCACTCCGATCGGCTTTGAACTATGCGGGGCTACCCAGCAGAGCTGCGAGTTCGTCAGCGGCAGTATCGAGCCGACACGCGTGCGGCTCGAGCCAGGGAGCCTCAAATCACCCACGCGCGTGCGCTATTGCTGGGGCGATGGCCCGGTGTGCAATCTCTACGATCACTCCGGACTGCCGGCCGGTCCATTCGAACTCGCGATCGACTAGACGGTTGCGCTAACATCCGGGAACAATACTAGTGGGGGAAGCAAATTGACCAGTCGCAACAGTGACGGCATCAACCTGCCGTTGATCGCCGCGATCGTCGGCGTGGCCACCATCGGTGGCTTCATGTTTGGCTACGACAGCGGGGTGATCAACGGCACCCAGGAAGGCCTCAAGAGCACCTTCCACCTCAGTGAGGGCTGGCTCGGCGTCACCGTGAGCGCGCTGCTGCCCGGCTGCGCCGTGGGCGCCTTCATGGCTGGACGGCTGGCGGATGTCTGGGGCAGGCGCAAGGTCATGCTGGCCGCCGCCGCCCTGTTCATCATCAGCGCGCTGGGCGCGGGTGCCGCCAGCTCGGCGTTCATGATGATCATCGCGCGCTTTGCTGCCGGCGCGGGCGTCGGCGCGGCGAGCGTGCTCTCCCCGGCCTACATCAGCGAGGTGACGCCGGCAAGAATGCGCGGGCGCCTCTCGAGCCTGCAGCAGGTGATGATCATTGCCGGCCTGACCGGCGCTTTCCTCGGCAACTACTTCCTGGCGCGCACCGCCGGCAAATCGACCGAGATCCTGTGGCTGGGCTATGCGGCCTGGCGCTGGATGTTCTGGATGCAGGTCGTTCCGGCCAGCATCTTCCTGCTGACGCTGCTGCTGATTCCGGAGAGTCCGCGCTACCTGGTCGCGCGCGGCCGCATCGAAGCAGCCAAGGGCGTGCTGGCGCGACTGTTCGGCGCCACCGGCGCGGAACGCAAGGCCGGGGAGATCCAGCGCTCGCTGGCCGCGGATCACCAACCCAAGCTCGCCGATCTGATCGATAAGCGTACCGGGCGGCTGCGCAAGATCGCCTGGGTGGGTATTGGGCTGGCCACCTTCCAGCAGCTGGTTGGCATCAACGTGGTGTTCTACTACGGCGCGGTACTGTGGCAGGCGGTGGGCTTCAGCGAGGCTGACTCGCTGCGCATTAACGTGCTGAGCGGCACGCTGTCCGTCGCGGCGTGCGTGCTGGCGATATTCCTGATCGACAAGATCGGACGCAAACCACTGCTGATGATCGGCTCCATTGGCATGGCGATCACGCTGACGGTGCTGACTTTCGCGTTCGGCACCGGGCATCTGGTCAATGAGAAGCTGCAGCTGTCCTCGCAGATTGGCGTGTTGGCGCTGATCAACGCCAACCTGTACGTGATCTTCTTCAACCTGAGCTGGGGACCGGTGATGTGGGTCATGCTGGGGGAAATGTTTCCCAACCAGATCCGCGGCTCGGCGCTGGCCATCAGCGGCGCGGCGCAATGGATCGCCAACTTCCTGATCAGTGTCAGCTTTCCGGTCCTCGCCAAGACGATCGGCTTGCCGATCACCTACGGATTCTATTCAGCCTGCGCGTTCATCTCGATCTTGTTCGTGTGGAAGTACGTGCACGAGACCCGCGGCACGGAGCTGGAGGACATGGTCGGCTGAGCCTCAGGCGCCCGGCGCCTCGGCGAATTTCCCGACGCCGTCCAGGATCATCTGCCTGGCCTGGTCGGCATCGCCCCAGCCCAGGATCTTGGCCCACTTGCCAGGCTCCAGATCCTTGTAGTGCTGGAAGAAGTGCTCGATCTGCCGCAGGGTGATGCTCGGCAGGTCGCCATAGTTCAGGCACTGATCGTAGCGCTGCGTGAGGTGCGAGGACGGTACGGCGATGATCTTCTCGTCCATGCCCATGTTGTCCTCCATCAGCAGCACACCCACGGGCCGCACGCTGATCACCGCACCCGGCACGATCGCGCGGGTATTGCAGATCAGCACATCGCAAGGATCGCCATCACCCGACAGCGTGTGCGGAATGAAGCCGTAGTTGCCCGGATATCGCATCGAGGTATACAGGAACCGGTCGACCACCAGTGTGCCGGCCTCCTTGTCCATCTCGTACTTGATCGGCTCGCCGCCGATGGGCACCTCGACGATGACGTTGACGTCATGGGGTGGATTGCGGCCTACGGCGATCTTGTCGATGCGCATGCGGGTTCAACTGGCCTGCAGCCACACGATACATGAACCGATTGCAGCGTCGTTGAACAGATAAACGTACTGCGTAGCCGGCGATTGCGCGATGCGCATCATCAGCGACTCCGCACCATTCGGCAGCGCCAGGCTGTTCTGCGCCGGCATGATCGGCACGCCATCGCCATTCGCGCTCTTGAAGCGCTTGATGGCGCATTTCGCGCCCGAGGATTGCGTGACCACCAGATCCACGTACGCCGTATCCGCCAGCAGCACCAGCCGGTACTGGTTGCCGCCCACTACACCGGTGGCATTGAGCCATTGCGGCTTGATCTCGCCGGCCATGCCGGTAACCGTCGGCTCCACGGAATACTTCATCGGAGGGCTCTGCACCAGCTCCGGGCCTCCGGCCCGCAGCGGCTGGACGGCCAGCAACGCCGTGGCCAAGGTGACGCTTAAGGAAACGAAACAGGATTTGCCAGGTCTCATGGGTGCCTCCAATGTACCGCCCGGCTACCGTCAGCGGGGCATTTCGCTAGACTACTCGCCAACTCCGACTCCCGATAGAACGCGCGTGAGACCCATCAGGACCCATTGTCCGCGGCAATTATGGGAATAAAGCGATCCCGCCCTAAGTCTTATAGCTCAGCGGGCGCCACGTTGGCTGCCACCAGTGACCGGCCGGGCTTAAGCGATGAATGACAGGCGACGCCGCTTCGAGCTGCAGGTCTTGCCGCACCTGGACGGGGCGTACCGGTTTGCACGGTGGCTGGCCCGCTCTCCGGATGGCGTAGATGACGTCGTGCAGGAAGCTGTGCTGCGGGCGTTCCGGGGTTTTGACGCCTTGCGTGGTGCGGATGCCAGGGCATGGCTGATGACCATCGTCAGAAACTGCCATTTCACGGCACGGAAACGTGAGCAGCGGCATGCCACGGAGCCGCTGCCTGAGGACTCTGAGCGCTGGAATCCGGGCACGCCGGCGGCCAATACGCCGGGTCCGGAAAGCGTGCTGATCGCGCGGGACCAGCAGCAGGCATTGGTGGGGCTCCTGGCTCAATTGCCGGACGACTATCGCGAGGTGCTGGTGTTGCGGGAAATTGAAGACCTGGACTATCGGCAGATCGCCGCGGTAACCGGTGTGCCGCTGGGCACGGTGATGTCCAGGCTGGCGCGCGCGCGGGCAGCGTTGCGCAAGCGCTGGCAGGCGCAATCGGGACCAATCCATGCCGTGCGCTGAAACCCCGCGCGTCCAGGTCTACCTGGACTCTGAAGTCGATGCGCTGACGGCCGCGGACGTCGAGCGGCACCTGGAACATTGTGCCGAATGCCAGCAGCTGCGTTTGGATATAGAAACCCTGCGCACGACGCTGCGCCGCGATGTGCCTGAATTCCGCACGCCACCCGCCTTGCGCGCGCAGATCATGCGGGCGCTCGACGCGGAAGGTGCCACCGACAGCGCCGTGCGCAAAAATGTCGCGCGCGACTATTGGCGACTGCGGTCGTTCTGGACCGGTGTGCTGGGTGGTCTCGCCACCGCCGCGGCCGCCGCAATGTTCGCCTGGATCGTGCTGATACCATCGTTCACAAATCCCGTCGTCGATGAGGTCCTGCACGCGCATGTGAGCTCGCTGATGACCTCCCATCTGATCGACGTCGTGTCGACCGACAGGCATACCGTGAAGCCGTGGTTTGCCGGGCGCGCGGAAGTGTCGCCGCCGGTGGCCGACTTTGTGACCCAGGGTTACCGGCTGGCGGGCGGACGCGTCGATTACCTGCGCCACCAGCGCGCAGCCGTCGTGGTCTACCAGCACGGTGCCCATGTGATCAACGTGTTCTGCTGGGCCTCGGCGCGCGCGCCGCTGCCCCGCAATGCGACGCGCAACGGCTACCACCTGGCGTTCTGGAGCAGCGGCGACTTGAGTTACGCCGCAGTCTCGGATACCGGCTGGGATGAACTGGGTGAAC
>Ga0075026_100000189_pt1 | contig 23172 bp, 19 predicted proteins | sample Str012_2_FD_71392 | JGI IMG/M metagenome (GOLD analysis project Ga0075026, IMG submission 71392) | Freshwater sediment microbial communities in response to fracking from Pennsylvania, USA - Straight Creek_MetaG_SC_2012 | ecosystem: Environmental > Aquatic > Freshwater > Creek > Sediment... | reverse complement strand
GAGGCGATGGTGACCGTGTGGCCTGCCCGGACGAATGCGGTGGCGAGCGAGCGGCCGACGTTGCCGGCACCGATGATGGCGATGTCCATGGTGTGGATCCTCCGACTTGGCTTGACGAGTTGTCCCTCATCAAGCAACCTTTGTTGTAGGCACAACGATACGCGCGTATATTGGCCATTGTCAATACCTGTTTTTGGAGAACAAACATGACGACCGAAGAGCGGCGACGGCCGGCGGTCGGGGCCCAGATCAAGCGCTGGCGCACCGAGCGCGCCATGACCCTTGCCAACGTCGCCGCGCGGAGCGGGCTCAACGTCGGGTATCTGTCGCAGATCGAGAACGACAAGGCGTCCCCGTCGCTCAACTGCCTTGCGTCGATCGGTGATGCGCTCGACGTGCCGATCGCCTGGTTCTTCCTCGAAGGACTGCCCGAACCGACGGTCGTTCGCGCCGCCGAACGCCCGGTCAGGTCACGCGACGGCCTCGGCCGGATCGAGCGCGTGGATGGCGGCGATACCCGGGACCTGGTGATCGTCGAGGGGGTCGCGCCGGTCGGTGGGCGCGCGGGTCTGCATGCGCACGCGGGCGATGAGCATCACCTGATCCTTCGTGGACGCTGGCGGATGTCGCAGGGCGACGTCTCGGTGGACCTGGGTCCGGGCGACTACATCCGCTGGGACGCCACGATCGCGCACGACGCCGAGGTCATCGGCGACGAAGAGGGCCACGTCCTCATCGTGACCCTCCTCGCGAAGTCCTGAGCGGCGGGATCGATCAGGCGGCCCCTCCGGGAGTCTCCTTCGCCGTTCTCGGATCCCCAAGCTGGACGATCGCCCGGACGAACATCACGCCGGCGCTGATGGCGAAGAGCGCGAAGCTCCCCCAGAAGATGGGCCTCGCCCACGCCAGGTTGGAGACGCTGATCAGCTTGCTCGGCAGGTCGCCCAGATACGACTGGTCGACCGCTTCCATGCCGTAGATCTGCGGGACGATGTACAGGACGGACGCGATCACCAGGAGGATGCTCAACAGACGGAACGCCGCGAGGTCCTCGTCCGGGTCGCGCACGATCTTGACGATGAGCGCCCAGAACAGGATCAGGACGGACAGCGGGGCGGTGATCGGCAGACCGTCGCCCTCGAAGTAGAGGTTGGGCATGAAGAAGACCATGCCCAGGCCCATGGTGATCACGAGAAGGGCGTCGCGGATGAGCACATAGGAAAGCCACCAGACGTCTCCCCCGAAGCGGAGGGTCAGAGACTGGAGGAAGCGGATCACGGCCGGCCGCGCGAAGTGCATCACCAGCGTGAATGTCCACAGGATCGGCAGGACTGCTGCCACGGACAGCACGAGCCAGGAAGCGGCGCCGTCAGTCAGGGCCTTGGCAAGTTCGTCACCAGTCATCGGGTCGCCTCCGGAGTGGTCGTCGCCGGTCGTGCGCCGGTCGAGCGCAGGTTGTAATAGACGGCGAACAGGCCCATCACCCCGACCGCAGCGCCGGACAGGTAGCACAGCGGCAACGCGACGTCAGGGTTCAGGTTCGAGACGAGCATCGGCACGATCGCTTCGACGTGCTGGCCGTGGAGCTGGGTCATCTGGACACCCAGGAGATACGGCACGATGTAGAGCGTTCCGCCCAGCCCCAGCAGCAGGAGCTGCCAGCGAAAGGCCGACGTCTCATCACCGTGGCGGGTCAGCTTGATCAGCATGACGCCGAACGCGCAGACCGCAGCCAGGCCCCCGGTGATCGGCAGCGCCTGATTGGACACAACGTCCGGATAGAAGAAGATGAAACTGCCGAGGAAGACCTGCACGACGATGATGTCGCGCAGGCCGATGTAGATGATCCACCACAGGTCGGCACCCAGCCGAAGGGTGAACTTGCCCGTGGTCCTGACCATGTACCCGCGGCCGAGGTGCAGGGCGATCGCCAGCAGCCACAACACGACGAGCGCCGCGGCGATCGTCCCTTCGATGAAGGCCTCCCCGAAACCGAAGAAGCCTGGGACCTGCTCTGGTGTCATCGTGCGCCTCCAACGATGTCGTGCGTACCTTGTGGATGGGCCGGGATCGGGGCCGGGACATCGGGCCTGCGACCGGCGCGGACCTCGACAGTCGGCCCGGCGTAGATCGCGTCGCAACGGAAGCACCGGTCGGCCTCCGCCCGGGCCGTGGTCGCGTCGAAGCCGACCTGCGTGGCCGCGAACGACCCGGGCTGGATCATCGGCAGCGGCGCGTGGGCACGAGGCCGACGGGCGAGATCGAGGCTGAGCGCACCCTCCGGTGCGGTCCGATAGCGGACGGTCTCGAGGATGACGGCCTCGCCATCCATGGCACCGCTGAGGTACTCGTGGATCGAGGCGGCGGCTCGGCGGCCCGAGGCGACCGCGTCGATGATCGTCTTGGGTCCCGACACGACGTCGCCGCCAGCGAAGATGCCGGCCCGGCCCGTTGCCAGCGTCCGCGGGTCGGCGACGATGCCGGCCCAGCCGCTGACCTCGATGCCGGCGCCTTCGGGCAGGATCGACGGATCGGGCTCCTCGCCGACCGCGACGAGGATCGTCGCGACGGGGAGTTCCTCCTCCGTGCCGGGAACCGGCTCCCACGGTGTTCGCGCATCGCCGGCGACCGGTGCGGCGCCCACGGCCGCACGTGTCTCGATACAGCGGATCGCGACGACGGCGCCATCACGACCCACGACCTCGACCGGCGCGAGACCGGTCCTGACGATGATGCCTTCGCGCTCGGCCGCCTCGATCTCCTCGACCTGGGCGGGCATCTCCGCCCGACCACGTCGATACACGACGGTCACGGGCGAGGCCCCGCTCCGCCATGCCGAACGCGCCGCGTCCATCGCCGTGCTGCCACCGCCGACGACGACGGCCGGGCCGGTCAGTCGCGGACCCTCGCCCAGGTTGACCTGCTTGAGGAAGAGCGTCGCTGGGACGACGCCGAGCGCGTCATCACCCGGCACCCCGAGGCGGCGGCTCTTCGAAGCGCCGGTGGACAGGAAGACCGCACGATATCCTTGGCTCTCGAGGTCACCGAGCGTGAAGTCGCGACCCATCGCGGTGTCGACCCTGAGGTCGACACCGAGGCTCACGATGCGGGCGATCTCAGCCTGCAGGACGTCGCGCGGCAGCCGATAGGAAGGGATCCCGATGGCCATCATCCCGCCCGGGATCGGCATCGCCTCGAACACCGTGATCGGGTAGCCCAGGCGCGCGAGGTAGTAGGCCGCCGACATACCGGCCGGGCCGCCGCCGACGATCCCGACCTTCTCCGTCCGCTTGACCGCCGGAGGTTCGACCGCGGGGAGACTGCCGCGCTCGGCGGCGAATCGCTTGAGCGTCCGGATCGCGATAGGCTCGTCGAGGACGCCGCGGCGACAGGCGCTCTCGCACGGCGCGGTGCAGATCCAGCCGCAGACCGACGGGAACGGGTTGACCTCTGCGGCTACTGCGTACGCCTCGTCGTAGCGTCCCGCGCCGATCAGCCCGATGTACCGGCCGGCATCGGTGCCGGCCGGGCAGGCGACCTGGCAGGGCGCCTTCGGAGCGGTCGGGCCGTCCGCCTTCATCGACCGCCAGACCTGCCACGCCTCCTCGCGGTGTGCGGTCTTCCAGCCGAACAGGCCGCCCCACGGAGACGGGTGCTCGCGCTTGAGGGCCTCGCGGGTCACGCTGGACAGCGGCAACCACGGCTCGACGCCGGGCATGTGCGTCGTCGGACGGTCGATGGGGCCCTGCCGTGGTGCGAGCACCGTCTCGCCCGGCTCGGCCACCAGGGTCATGACCACGACCGGGCACTCGCCGATGCAGATGCCGCAGCCGACACATTCGCCGACCTGGATCGGGTGTTCCATCATCCAGTCCTGCGGCGTGCCGAAGCCAGCAGACTCGATGCCAGGCCCGGCCGGCCTCGACATGTCGAGCGCCTCGACCGGACAGGTGTCCATGCAGATGCCGCAATTGATGCAGCCGCTGTGATCGATGTCGATGCGGTAACCCATGAGGCCGCCTCCGTCGTCTGACGGACCGAGCATCGACTGCTCGACCGCCGGACGCCACGCCCTGCGGGGTGGGCTCGGACACTCGAATGGGTGGGGCCGAACGGGCCGAACGGCATGGGCCAGGGATCAATCCCGCTCGACGAGCCCCTCGCGCAGGGCCAACGTCGCGACTTCCGTCCGGCTCTGGGCGTGCAGCTTTTCGAGGATGTTGCGGAGGTGATACTTGACCGTGTTCTCCGAGATCCCGAGCTCGGCCGCGATCTCCTTGTTCCGCCGGCCCGCGGTGACGAGGCGGAGGACGTCGAGCTCCCGTGCGGTCAGCCGATCCGGAACCGTCTCGTCCGGCGAGGCGCCGAGACTCGTCAGGTGGCGGATGATCCGAGCCGCCGTGGCCGGAGTGATCGCGGCTTCACCACGCGCGACCGCGTCGATCATGGAGTGGAGTTGCGGCGCCTCCAGGTCCTTGAGCAGGTAGCCACGGGCACCCGCCTGGATCGCCGCGAACAAGTCGCCCTCGTCCTCGCTGACGGTCAGCATCACGATCGGGACCTCCGGCCGGATGGCGGCGATCGCCCGCGTCGCCTCGACACCCGACATGACCGGCATCCGGACATCCATCAGGACCAGGTCCGGATCGAGTCGCCGGACGAGGTCGACCGCAGCGCGTCCATCCGCGGCACGACCGACGACCTGGTGCCCCCACGCTTCGAGCAGCGACGAGACGCCGTCTCGGAACAAGGCGTGGTCGTCGGCGAGGACGATGCGCATCACATCCTCCCCGTCAGCATCGCAACGGGCTGCCCGGGATCGGTCGCCGTCGGGACCGCGAGGTGGACGCGGCAGCCGCCGTCCGTCGCGGTCGCCCAATCGACCGTCGCCCCGACGCTGTCAGCCCGCTCGCGCATGGCACGGAGACCGTAATGCGGCCGATCGGGGAGCCCGGGAGATGCCTGGATCCCGCGGCCGTCGTCGGAGATGACGACATCGAGCCGGCCGTCGTCGACCGAGAAGACCACCTCGGCGCGTCGCGCTCCGGCGTGCTTGCGAACGTTCGTGAGCGCCTCCTGGACGATCCGGAAGACCTGCGCCTCGACTTCGGGCGCCAGCTCCAGTCGGCGAGCCGCATCCGGTGCGCCGACCCGGATGGCGATCTTGGCGGCCTCGGCGAAGCGGACCACATAGTCCTCGACTGCGGCCACCAGGCCGATGCCGGGAACGACCGGGCTGCGCAGCCCGATGATCGCCTCCCGGACATCGACGTAGATCGAGCGAGCCGCCGCCGCCAGCTCGCTCAGCGCACTCCGAGCCTCGCCCGTCCGGCCCGCGGCGAGCAACTCCTCTATGGCCTGCGACTTGGTGTTGACGTACCCGAGGACCTGGGCCAGGCCATCGTGCATCTCGCGCGCGATGCGCTCGCGCTCGGCCACCACCGCGAGTTCCCGCAGGCGGGCCTGCAGTCGTGCGTTCTCGGTGGCGATGGCGGCCTGGTTGGCAAGTGACGACAGCGTCTCGACCTCGTCGGCCGCGAGACCGTGCTCGAGCCGCGAGCCGACCATCAGGAGGCCGATGGTCGCGCCGCCGCGCTGGAGCGGTGCCTCGAGCCGTGCCGTGGCGAGATCGGGACGGACGAATCGGACGACCTCGTCGCCAGGGAACCCGCCGCCTCGGTCCACCGCGTCGTCGGGTCCGCTCGCGGCCGTCAATCTGCCGACGCCGTCCGGACCGTAGAGGAGCAGGACTGCGACGTCGGCGGCGAGGAGCTCGCGGGCCTGGTCGACGATGACGGCGAGGATCTCGTCGAGGTCGGCCAGGGCCGCGACCGCGACACTCACCCGATGCAGCGCTCGGGCCGACGCCTCGCGACGCTCGAGATCGGCGTTGCGGGCACGGAGCTCCGCGGACAGCCGGTCGATGCGCCTGAAGGCGACCCCGGACAATGCCCAGGCAAGCAGCGCGACCAGGACAACGACGACGATGGTGTCCAGGGGGAACGGAAACGCCGCATCGAGCAGACCATCGCTGACCAACTCGATGATGGCCACGGCCGTGACCGGGACGAGGACGCTGAGCCAACGGAGGAGCCGCATCGGCCAAGCATGCGACCAGCATGCAAGGGTTGGGCATGCCGAGCGACCCGAACGGGGCGGCCGAACGGCCCGGCCGACTCGGGCCGCCGTCGACCCCGATCCGCAACCCGCGGACCCATGCTCGCGCGTCGATCGAGCGCTATCCTTGCTGCTGACCACACGCGTCCACCGCGGCCCCGCCCCCGGCCGCGGCCCCAGCAACCCTAGTCAAGGTGGTGCCCATGAAACTCGGTGTCGCCAAGGAGACGGCGCCCGGAGAGCGGCGCGTCGCCCTGGTACCCGAAGCGCTCGGCAAGCTGACCGCGGCCGGGCTCGAGATCCTCGTCGAGCGCGGGGCCGGCACCGGCTCGTCCATTCCCGATGCCGCATACGAGGACGCCGGCGCGACCATCGTCTCGACCGACGCGCTGTACGCCGGCGCCGACGCGATCGTGCGCGTCGCCAAGCCGTCCTCCGCCGAGGTCGCCCGGATGCGACCCGGCCAGGCGTTGCTCGGCCTGCTCGCCCCGCTCATCGACCCCGCGACGGCGAGGGCCCTGGCCGATCGCGGCGTGACCGCGATCAGCCTCGACGCCATCCCGCGGACGCTGTCGCGCGCCCAGACGATGGACGCGCTGTCGTCGCAGGCGAACGTCGGCGGCTACAAGGCGGTGCTCATCGCGGCGAATGCCTACGGCCGCTACTTCCCGCTGCTGACCACCGCGGCCGGGACGGCCAAGCCGGCCAACGTACTGATCCTGGGCATCGGCGTGGCCGGGCTCCAGGCGATCGGGACGGCCCGCCGCCTGGGCGCCGTCGTCAAGGCCTATGACGTCCGGCCCGAGACGCGCGAACAGGCCGAGAGTCTCGGCGCTCAGTTCGTGAAGCTCAAGACGACCATCGATGCGACCGGCGCCGGCGGCTACGCCCGCGAACTGACCGCAGAAGAACGCGCCGCCCAGCAGGCGGAACTCAACGAGGTCATCGGCGGGATGGACATCGTCATCACCACCGCCCAGGTGCCGGGCCGCAAGCCGCCACTCCTCGTCACCGCGGAGGCGGTCGGCAAGATGAAGTCGGGCTCGGTCATCGTGGACATGGCGGCGTCGGCGCTGGGCGGCAACGTCGAACTGTCGAAGGCCGGCGAAACGATCGAGTCACCCAACGGCGTGACCGTCATCGCCCCGGACAACCTGCCGGCCACCATGCCAGCCGGCGCGTCCGCGTTCTACGCCCGGAACATCTCGGCCCTGCTGCTCGGGATGGTCAAGGACGGCAACCTCGACCTCGACTTCGAGGACGAGGTGACGAAGTCGACTGTCATCAGCCACGGCGGGGCGATCCTGTCCGAGCCTGTCAGGAAGCTGCTCGAGCCGGCCGCTCCGGCCGCTGGAGGCACCGCGTGAGCGACCAACTCCTCACCTCGCTGGCGATCTTCACCCTGGCGATCCTCGTCGGGTTCGAGGTCATCAGCAAGGTCCCGGCGACCCTGCACACGCCGTTGATGTCGGGAGCCAACTCGATCCACGGCATCGTCCTCGTCGGCGCGATGATCATCGCGTCCGAGGCGGATAACCCGCTGAGCTATCTGCTCGCCTTCATCGCGATGGTGTTCGGGTCGATGAACGTGGTCGGCGGCTACGTCGTCACGGACCGGATGCTCCAGATGTTCCGCAAGAAGCCGACGGCCCCCAAGGCCACCACCGAGGGCGCCGACGGCGCTCCCGGCGCCTAGCCGAGGAGCGAGTCGATGTCTCAACAATGGATCTACACGGTCGTCTACCTCGCCTGGCTGGCGGGGGCGTCCTGCTTCGTGCTGGGCCTCCACCGGATGAACTCACCGGCCACCGGGCGGAGCGGCAACCAGCTCAGCGCCGCGGGGATGGTCATCGCCGTCGGGGCGACCCTCGTCTACCTCATCAGCCGTGAAGGTGGCCTGAGCGGGACGGCCCTCGTCATCATCGTCGTCGGCTTCCTGATCGGCGGGGGCGCCGGCCTGTACACGGCGCGGACCGTGAAGATGACCGCGATGCCGCAGCTGGTGTCGCTGTTCAACGCGGTCGGCGGCGGTGCCGCGGCCCTCGTCGCGATCGACGACTTCATCCGGCTCAACTCGGGCGCGCCGGTCGACACGACGATCTTCGTCGTTCTCGGCGCGCTGATCGGCTCGGTGACGTTCAGCGGCTCACTGATCGCCGGCGGCAAGCTCCAGGGCCTCATCCCGGGCAAGCCCATCTACGTCCCCGGCGGCCAGCTCGTGACGATCGGGCTCGCGATCATCGCCGTCCTCGGGACTGTCGCGCTCGTCGCGGGGGCCGCGGGGGCACTGTCGCTCGGCAGCACAGCCACCATCGGACTCCTCGCGATCGTCGTGCTCGCCGGGCTGATCTTCGGGGTCACGATGGTCCTGCCGATCGGCGGAGCGGACATGCCCGTCGTCATCAGCCTGCTCAACTCATTCACCGGCACAGCCGCGGCGATGGCCGGGTTCGTGCTGGGCAACCCGGTCCTCATCATCGCCGGCGCCCTCGTCGGCGCGTCGGGCGCGATCCTGACCAAGCTCATGGCCGATGCAATGAACCGGTCGATCATGAACATCATGGTCGGTGGGTTCGGTGGCGGTGACGAAGCGGCCGGGGCGACGGCCGGGGTCGGTGGCGCGGTCCGCGAGATCGGCGCCGACGACGTGGCCATCCAGTTGGCCTACGCCAGCTCGGTGATCATCGTCCCCGGCTACGGCCTTGCCGTCGCGCAGGCACAGCACGCCGTTCGCGAGCTGGCCGAGCTTCTCGAGTCCAGGGGCGTCGATGTCAAGTACGCCATCCATCCCGTGGCCGGCCGGATGCCGGGGCACATGAACGTCCTCCTCGCGGAGGCGAACGTGCCCTACCCCCAGCTCAAGGAGATGGACGAGATCAACCCCGAGTTCGACCGCTGCGACGTCGCACTCGTCATCGGCGCGAACGACGTGACGAACCCGGCCGCCCGGCGACCCGGCTCACCCGTGTCGGGGATGCCCATCCTCGACGTCGATCACGCCAAGTCGATCGTCGTCATCAAGCGCTCGATGGGCAAGGGCTACGCCGGCATCGACAACGAGCTGTACTCGGACCCGAAGACGGGGATGCTGTTCGCCGATGCGAAGGACGGCCTTGCTGCGCTGACTGCGGCGGTCAAGGCGCTCTAGCCGGACCCACGTTCCAGGGTCGTCGGCCCGGAGGTCAGGCGCTCGGGACGACCGCCGCGGTCCGCGGCATCGTGGTCGTGTCGTGCATCCGGAGTGGCGCGAGCGAACCGAGGCCCTCGGCCACGACGATCGCATCGTCCCCCTGTTCCAGGATGAAGTCGGACGATGGGTTGACGAAGGCCCGCCCACCGCGATTCACAGACAGCAGGGTCGCCTTGTGGTCGCTGCGCAGGAGCGACGAGACGGCATCGATGGAGCGCCCGATGTAGTCGTCGGGCAAGGTGATCCGGTACAGCTCCGAGCCTTCGCCGCCGGACACGATGTCGGTCACGAGGGCGGACAGGCCCGGGTAGAGCGCCGAGCGAGCCAACAGGTGCGAAGCCATCTTGGAGGTGACCAGGAGCTCGTTCACGTCGGCTCGCCAGAAATGCGGTTCGTGGCGCGGATTGTTGACCTCGGCGACCGTGCGCACATTCGGCGCGATCGATGAGATCGCCATCACGACCAGGATCGAGTGCATGTCCGCTTCGTCCGACGCGTCGTCCGGGAAGATGAGCGCCGACGAGGCCGCCCCGATGCCTGCACGTTCGAGGTCGCCCGCATCGGTCGCGTCGCCGCGAACGAAGTAGACGCCCGATCCCGCCGGGTTCTTCTCGACATCGGCCAGCACGACGATCTTCTGTTTATAGTCGTCGCCGCGCAGCTCCTCGATCAGGTCGCGGGCCGTGCTGTTCCAGCCGCACACGATGATGTGATCCTTGTGCCCGGCGGCCCCCAAGCCTGCGCCCTCCTTCAGCAGGAAATCGATGACCATCGCGACGATCGAACCGGTGATGAGTCCGAGCATCGCGACCCCGAACAGGATAAGCAGCCAACTGACCGCGCGCCCACCCGGGGAGGTGACGAAGCTCGCGGTACCCTGGCCGAGGACGGTGGCGACGCCCCAGTTGAACGAGTCGAACAGAGATTCGAGCGTCACTGGCTTCTCCAGGACCGTGATCAGGAGCGCCGCGATGGCGACGACGATGACGATCCCCTCGGTCAGCGCGATGAAGAACCGACGATCGAGCTGACCGGTCACCCGGCGGAGATGCCAGGCGACGCGCCGGAGGATCGGGCTCGCCAGGACGGGCATCGGCAACGGGACCTTCGCCATGCGCCCGATCGTGCCACACGACGGCGGTCGGCGTCAGGTCGCCGACGGTGCCTCCAGCGTCGTGACATCCACGACTTCGGCAGACAGCGCGGTGGCCAGGTCGGCAGGCGCGACATGGAGATTGACCCCGTGGGCACCGCCGCCGATCGCGACCGCCCGATGACCCATCGCGGAGGCGTCCACGATGACTGGCCAGGCCCGCGCCGCACCGAACGGGGTGATCGCCCCGCGCTCGTAGCCGGTCACGTCACGGGCCTCGTCGGCATCGGGCAGGGACAGCCGCTTCACCCCGAGGTGCGCACGCACCTTCGACCAGTCGAATCGGCGCCCGCCGGGCACCAGCACGAAGACGTAGTCGTCGTCGCCACGCCGGACGACGATGGTGCGCAGCAGGGCACCGAGGTCGATCCCCTGGAGCTCGGCACTCTCCTCGGCGCTGTGGGCGCGCTCGGTCCGGACGACGGAGTACCGGACGCCTGTCGAGTCGATGGCGTCGATCGCCCTCGTACGCTCGGTCATACTTGCGGTTTGCCGGCGTCATGCACGGGGAAGCTGCCCTCAGAGTCGGGCGAGCGACCGTCCGAGTCGCCGCCGATAGTCGGCGTCAGCGACGCCGCGCCAGGTCGGCCCGAGCCGTCGGTGCAGTCGCTCGACACGTACCTCCTTGGCGTCCACGAAACGCTCGATGGCGGCCAGCTGCCCGGGACGGAGAGCCGTCGAGCTCGCGGCGGTCGCACGGGCCCGTTCGGCGGCGGCATGGTAATCGTGGATGTCCCCGAGCTGATCCTGGAGGGCGACGACGCGCCGGATGAGCTCGGTCGCCTGCGGCTCGATCGGCTCCCGCAGGAACTCGAGCGAGTAGCGCAACCACTTGATGGCGATGCGCAGGTCATGGAGCGTCGCGACGTCCGCCTCGGGCAGAGCTGGCTCGAACGCCCAGACCGCCTGGTAGGCCTCCCACGATACCGCCGACGCTCGCATCCGGACGGTCGCCGGGGTGTGGGGGTCGACCGGCCTCGCACCGGCCCCGGGTGTCATGAGGAGTGCTTCGTAGTCGTCCACGAAACCGGTGAACCAAGCCGACCGGAGTCGATCGACGAGCTCGCCGTGGCGCAGCGCACGCTGGGCGGTCCAGTCATCGAGCATCGGCGTCAGCGCGAGTCGCTCTCGCTTCGACCGGCGTTCGCGGGATTCCGCGAGGATCGCGATCTGGACGTCGAGGTCGCGGACCTGACCGAGTTGAGCGCCGATCAACCTCAACTGCCGGACATGATCGCGGACGACCGGACGCTCGAACGCGTCACCGAAGACCCGCCAGCCGGCGCGGATGCGGCGGCTTGCAACACGCATCGCGTGGACCTCCTCTGGATCCTCGCCGGCGATGGTGCCCGGGACGCGAGCGAGCATCCGCGACAGGTGGAAGCGCAGGATCTTCCGGCCCGCCTCGGCCCACGGATCGTCGGCGGCGACCTCGGGGCTGCGCGCCGCGTTGAAGTGTTCGACCGCGACCTGGGCCGCCTGCGTGACGTCGGCGTCGGAGATCGCGACGTGACCCCGACCCGGGCCGACCGCACGAAGCAGCCGCGGACGTGCTGGCGCCTCGTCGGCCAGGGGCGCAACGTCGTGGCGTTCGGCGAAGGGGGCGCTAGTCATGGTCGACGGCTCGCTACGCGGCTGCCGCCTGGGCTGCACCGGCGACTCCGGTCGGCTCGTCGCCGGTCCGGATCTTGAGCAGCTTCCGTGCCTCCTCCACGACGATGAGCGTCAATGCCACCAGGAGGCAGACGGCCCACTGGTCGGGCGTCAGGCTCACGGTGCCCAGGATCCTCTGGAGGAACCCGAGCTCGGTCGCGAAGATGATCGTCAACACCGACAGTCCCGTGGCGATGAGCAGTGGGCGGTTGCCGAGGATGGATCCGCCGAACAGCGACTCACTCTCGTCGGCGGTCTCCAGCGAGGAGAACAGGCGGAACAACGAGAAGGTCGTGACGCCCATCGTCCGGGCGATCGCATCACCGAAGGTGGCGTCGGCCCAGGAGAGAACACCGAGGGTCCCGGCGGCCATGACCAGGCCGCAGAACACCAGCCAGCGCATCAGGCGCGGCGGGATGATGTTCTGCTCCTTCGGCCGCGGCGGGACGGCCATGAGGCCTTCGCGCGGCTCACCGTAGCCGAGACCGATGGCCTGGAAGACGTTCACCGTGAAGTTGAGCCACATCGTCTGGAGCGGCAGGAACGGGATCCCGCCGAGGATGTTGAGCAGCGACGAGCCGAGGAACGTGCCGATGAACCCGAACAAGCCGGCCATCTGGAATCGGATGAACCGGAGCAGGTTGTCGTAGACCGCGCGCCCGAGACCGACGGCCTTGACGATCGTCGCGTAGTTGTCGTCGGTCAGGATCATGACCGCGGCCTGCTTGGAGACCTCGGTGCCGGTGATGCCCATCGCGATCCCGATGTCGGCCTTCTTCAGGGCGGGTGCATCGTTCACGCCATCGCCGGTCATCCCGACGACATGGCCCTTCATCTTCAGGATGTCGACGAGGTGGACCTTGTCCTCGGGCGATACCCGGGCGATGACCCCGATGCCGTCGATCTGGCGCATCGCTTCTTCGTCGCTCATCGCCCGGAAGTCGGCGCCTGTGATCGCGCGACCCTCGATCCCGAGCTGGTGGGCGATGGCCTCGGCGGTGACCGCGTGGTCGCCGGTGATCATCCGGACCTGGATGCCGGCCGCCTTGGCTGTCGCGATGGCATCCTTCGCGGCGGGCCGCGGCGGATCGACGATCCCGACGATCGCCAGGAGCGTGAGTCCATCGATGGCCGGCAGCAAGTCGGCGTTCGGGTCGAATGTCGCTGGGTCGAAGTCCTTCTCGCCGGTGGCCATCACCCGCAGGCCCATGGTGCCGAGGCGCTCGTTCTCCGCGAGGTATGCGTCGTGCAACTCGGCGATCGGAACCTCCGTGCCGTCGGGTCCGTGTGCTGAGACCGCCCGCGCAAGCAACTGGTCGGGCGCGCCCTTGATGTAGCCGCGGATGACGTCCTTGCCGTTCGGGTCCTTCATCGCGTGGAAGGTGGCCATCATCTTGTAGGCCGCGTCGAACGGCAGGGTCGCAACGCGCGGGTACCGCTCGCGGGTGAGCGTCGGGTCGACGCCACCCTTGGCCGCGAGGACGACCAGCGCGCCTTCGGTCGGATCGCCGACGAGCGCACCGTCGCGGACTTCTGCATCGGCACACAGAGCCATCGGCAGGAGGTATCGCTCGAGCGGGACGTCGGGCTGACCGCCTGTATGGGTGATCTGCCCAGTCGTCTGGTAGCCGTCCCCGCTGATGGCGTAGCGCCGGCCGACGATCGCCATCTGGACGGCGGTCATCTGGTTCAGGGTGAGGGTTCCGGTCTTGTCGGAGTTGAGCGCGGAGGTCGAACCGAGCGTCTCGACCGAGCGGAGGCGCTTCATGATCGCGCCGGCCGCGGCGAGGGTCTGGGACCCCTTCGACAGGATCGCCGTGGTGACCGCCGGCAGGGCGGTCGGGATGGCCGCGACCGCGAAGGCGACCGCGCTCAGGAACAACTCCTGGGCCTGGACGCCGCGGTAGAGGCCAAGGCCGATCGAGATCGCCAGGGCGATGCCGGCGATGACGAGGATCTGGTTGGTCAGCGCATCGAGCTGCCTGGTCAGCGGCGTCTTCTCGATGCCGGTGGCGTTGAGCATGCCGCTGATATGGCCGACCTCGGTGGCCATCCCGGTCGTCGTGACGAGGATCGTGCCCGCACCTCGGGTGACCTGGCAGTTCATGAACGCCATGTCCACCCGGTCACCGAGTGCCGCGTCGGCGGCCACGCCGTCCACCTGCTTGGGCGTCGGGACGCTCTCGCCGGTCAGTGCGGATTCGTCGATCTCGAGCGTCGCCGCCGTCAGGATCCGCGCGTCCGCCGGGACGAGGTCGCCGGCCTCGATGTTCACGATGTCGCCGGGGACGAGCTCTTCCATCGGGATCTCGGCGAGGTCGCCGTTGCGCCGGACCTTCGCCTTGACGACCATCATGCTCTGGAGTGCCGAGGCGCTGGCTTCCGCCTTGCCCTCCTGGTTCATCGCCATCCAGGCGTTGAACACGGTCAAAAGGAGGAGGAAGACGCCGGTGTAGAACTGGCCAGGCAGGAACAGGCAGATCACGCCTGCGACGAGCAGGACGAGCTGCATCGGGTCGGCGTACTGCCGGGTGAACTGCTGCACCTTCGAGGCCTTCTTCGCCTCCGTGAAGGTGTTCGACCCGACCTTGACACGGCGAGCGTCCGCTTCGGCTGTCGTGAGGCCGTGCTCGACGTCGACGCCCTGCTGTCGAAGCGCCTCATCCGGGTTCAGGGCGTGCCACGCGATAGCGGCGGCGCCGCTCGTCGGCGCGGCGGTCGTCGGTGCAGCCGCGGTCATGCCTTCTTCCCTTTCCTGGCCTTCCTGGCCGACTTCTGCGCAGCGATCTTCGCCAACTCGATCTCGATCGGGTCGGGCGCGACGCCCTCGGGGGCCTGCGCCTCGAGGTCGAGCTTGGTGACCTCGAGTGCCTCGCGCGCCTCGGACGACACCTTTGGGAATCGCGGGTCGATGTCGATGAGTGTATGGGCAAGGATGCCGGCCGCGACGACCCGTGCGAACGGCTTGTCATCCGCGGGGATCACGTACCACGGTGCCCACGTGGTGCTCGTGTTCGACAGCACGTCGCTGAATGCCTTCTGGTAATCGTCCCAGTAGGTCCGTTCCTTGGCGTCGTTGGCGCTGAACTTCCAGTTCCTGTCGGGTTCGTCGATGCGCATGAGGAAGCGGCGTCGCTGCTCTTCCCGCGACACGTTGAGGAAGAGCTTGACGAACCGGTACCCCTGGTCTGTCAGATAGTGCTCCCAGTCGTTGATCTCGCGGAAGCGACGCCGCCAGATTCCGCGGTCCTTGAGCTTCGGTGGCAGCTTCTGCCCGGCCAGGATCTGCGGATGGACCCGGACCACGAGGACTTCCTCGTAGTAGGACCGATTGAAGATGCCGATGTTGCCGCGCTCGGGCAGTCTCTTCTGATAGCGCCACATGTAGTCGTGGTTGAGGTCCTCACTCGAGGGGATCTTGAAGCTGCTCACCTGGACGCCCTGCGGGTTCACGCCGCTCATGACGTGGCGGATGGTTCCGTCCTTGCCGGCGGCATCCATCGCCTGGAGGACCATCACGACGCCGTGGGTGTCCTGGGCGGCGAGCCGGGCCTGGTATTCGGCGAGGAGGCCGACCCCTTCGTGAAGGACCTGCTTCGCTACCTTGACACTGACGGCGCGCGAACCGGCGGAATCGAAGTCGCGCGGCAGCCGGACCTTGCTCCCGGGCGCGACCCGGAATGGGGCGATGAACTCCGCGATGCGCTTCGATCCCAGGTCGGACATTCGGGCTCCTACCCTCCACCGTCGTGAAGTCACGTTTCGGGCAGGCACGCGCGGTCCTCGACCCGGACACGCATTGTGGAGACTTGACTCGTGCCCGGCAAGGGCCGACCGGCCCAGGCCGCAGGTCGTTCCCGCGCGTGGCGGTCAGGTCGTGGCCGGCTCGACGAGCTCGATCCGGATGCGCTTGTTGATGCGGCCCCTGGATTCGTAGCCGGTGACCCGGATGCCACCGACCTCGCGCGTGTTCGCGACGTGGGTCCCGCCGTCAGCCTGAAGGTCGAGTCCGACGATCTCGACCGTCCGGATCTCCTCGATGCCCTCGGGCAGCAGGTTGATCTTGGTCCGGATGAGATCGGGGATGGCGAAGGCCTCATCGCGCGGCAGCACGTTGACGCGGACATCCCGCGCGGCCGCCAGCTCCGCGTTGACCGAGGCCCCGATGGCGTCCACGAGGTCGCCCGACATCCGTTCGAACTCGAAGTCCATCCGGCCGGACCCAGGTTCCATGTTGCCGCCGGTCACGAGCGCGCCGTAGTCGCGCCAGACGACGCCGCACAGAGCGTGAAGGGCAGTGTGCGTCCGCATCAGCGCGAGCCGCCGGGCCCACTCGAGATCCACCCGAACGAGGTCGCCGACTGTCGGCAGGTCGTCATCGCCGGGCTCGAGTTCGTGGACGATCTCCCCACCGACCTTGCGCGCGGCACGGACCGTCCACCTCCGGCCGTCGCCGGTCCGGATGACGAGGCCGCGGTCGGACGGCTGGCCTCCGCCACCTGGATAGAAGACCGTCCGGTCGAGGATGAGGAGCGGGGCCGCGTCGCCGAGCTCGACGACCACGACTCGTGCGTCGACGGACCGCTGGTACGCGTCCGTGTAGCAGAGCTGCTCGCCGGTCGGGGTCATACCAGACCACCGGTCACTGGACGTTGAGTGTCCCGATCATCGTCGGATGGACCGAGCAGACGAAGGCGTAGGCACCAGCGTCAAGTGCCGGGACGTCGTACGTCCGAGTCTCGACACCATTGAAGATCGGTCCCTTGAACAGTTCCGCGCCGGTCGAGCCACCCTGGTGGATCGAGACATTGTGCGGGACCCCGGCATCCATGTTCTTGAACTGGATCTGGAACGGCGTGCCCGCCGGGGCGGTGAGCGTCGTCTGGTCGTACTTGATGTTGGTCGCGCTGATGATCACGACAGTCGAGTTGCCGGAACCGCTCGGTGCGGCCGATGCGGACCCGGAACCGCTTGGCGCCGGCGCCTTCGACGGGGCGGGCGCGTAGGTCCATCCGGCGTCGGCCGAGGTACAGGCGGCGACGACGATCGCGGAGAACACGGCGGCCGACAGCAGTCGCGCATGACGCATGGAGATGGGACCTTTCATCGTCGCGGATCGGTGTTGCGGTGAAGCGTAGGGAATCTACCGCGCCGCGCGAGGTCGTGTCGTCTTGTTCGTGCGGAGGAGTCCGGGGTGGTCCGGTCCGGCCGATGGTACTGCTGGGTCACCCCTACCCAGTACCAATGGGCCGGTTGTGGCTCGGACGTCCGGGCGCCTAGTCTCGCTGTCCACCTCGATCTGAGGTGCGCATCTTTGTTTCGAGCACAGACCGGAGCGCTTCGCATGATCAAGCATCTCATCCATCGTTCATGGCGAATCGCCGTCACTGTCGGTCCCCTGGTTGCCATCGCTCTGTCGCTGGCCGCCGGGATGAAGTGGCGCTGACCTAGTCCACCCTTCTCGCCGCCTTGCCGGGGCCCATCCGGCGAGACGAACCGCGACCCGATCGAGACCCGGAGACCTCCCTCCGGGTCTCGCGGCGTATCCGGGGGTTTCGTTGTGGCAGCTGTCCGTCGTGGGGGTCGTCGCAGCCCACACGACCGATCCGACGAGGATACGTGGTCATACGCACGCCCCCGGGGCGTAAGGCCTCGTCCAAACGTGTTCTCCGGGCAGAGAGGACGCGCAGTGACCCAGGCCACGCTCGAAACCGGGTGGCAACGCCATCCTCGGGGGGGACGCCAGTCGGGATCGGGCCGCGACTCGTCCTTACGTCTCGGGGGTGTGCCTTTGGCCACCGGGTGTCACGCCCCTCCTCTCAATGCCGCTCGGTCAGACCCAACCGGATCGCGACCGCCGCGGCCTCCACGCGTCCCGAGACCTCCAGCTTCGACAGGATGTTGCCGACGTGGACCCCGACGGTCTTCTGGCTGATGAACAGGCGCTCGCCGATCTCGCGGTTGGTCCGGCCCTGCGCGACGAGGGCGAGGACCTCGCGCTCCCGCGTGCTCAACCCGAACGTGTCGGGCCGTCGCGTCGTGGCGGGTGGATCCCCGGCGACGGCACGGACGAGGTCTGATCGCCCGTTCGTGTGGCCGTCCACGGCACTGCCGGCGACGGCGGCCAGGCGTCCTTCGGTCACGGCCGGACCTCCGACGGCGCGGTGCGACTCGTCACGTGTCACCAGTGCCGCGACCTCGGCCGGCAATGTGATCCGGGCTCGACCCGCCAGCTCGACCAACTCGCGCAACAACGGCTTCGCCTCCAGCCGCATCCCGATCTCGACCGCGGCGAGAAGCGGGGCCTGAGCCTGGGCCCGGCCCGACCGGCTCGCCGCCGACAGGAGCGCCTCGGCCTGACGCCAGCGGGCGAGGGCCTCGTCATATGGTGACTCGAGAGCGGCCCAGCCATCGGCGACCCGCCGCCATACGTCGGCCGAATCCTCGCCCTCCGAGCGCCGCTGGAACGCGCGTGCTGTCGCCAATGACGCATCCGCGACGCGGCGCGACCCGGCCGTCGTCGGGGCGCCGCTGGCCCGTACGGCACTTGCAGCCGCGGCAAGCACGGCTGCCGTCCGCTCGCGGGCTGCCGCCAGCGGCGCGAGCTGGCGGTTCTGGTGGGCATCGGCGGCCATCGCCGCGTCCACCTGCGCGACCATCGCGGCCATCCGCGCGACGAGCACCCACTCCTCCGTCTCGCGGACGCTCGCCCAGCCGTGGTCGACGGACCGGCTCGCGTCCGCGACGTCCCCGCGCCAGAGGGCGAACGATGCCGCCGCGAGGTAGTACGGAGCGGCCAGCTGCGGCTCGCGGACCGCAGCCAACTCGAGGACCGTCTGACCGAGCAGGCGCGACGCCTCCTCACCGGCGTCCGCCTCGATCTCGACCGCGGCCAGGACGAGGACCGCCTCCATGTGGACCACGCCGACCGACAGCCAGCTCATCGCCCGAAGACTCATCGTCCTGACCTCCGGCCAACGACCCAGGAAGAACAACGTGTCGACCACGTTGCCCGCCAGGAAGTTGCCGTAGACGGCCTCCAGACCAGCTCGCCGGGCGTCCTCGATGCCGCGGAAGGCGACCTCCACCGCCTCGACCCTGCGGTTCACGAGGTCCAGGACGGTGGTCAGGTTGGCGCGCGCTCGGAAGAGCGCGTCGGGATCGTCCAGTTCAAGCGCGGCCGCCTCCGATTCGCGCAGGAGGTCGATCGCCGCGGCCGGGTCGCTGCCCCACGCGAGCGCCACCGCGAGGGTCGTCGTCGCGTGGACTTCCTGGGCGCGCGCCGGCGGGTCGCACGCCCGCGCCACCCGGATCGCCTCACGTGCGAGGCGTTGCGCATCCGAGAAGACCCCATCGAGCATCTTGAGCTGGGCGAGACCGGCCAGCACGGTGGCGCGCGCGAGGCTCGGCTCGCGCGGGATCAGTTCGACCGCGCGGCGGGCCGCCAGCATCGCTCCCGCGGGGTCGCCGCCCGCCCGGCGCACCTGTGCGAGTCTCTCGTGGAGGAGTCCCAGTCGGATCCGATCCCGTCGGGCATCCAGCCCGGCGATGGCCGCCTCGAGGAACGCGGTCGCCCGTTGGATCCGCCCGACCGCGAAGGCGGCCTCCGAGGCCCGGACCTGGAGGTCGACCCGATCAGACGGCGGCGCCGACCGACGGCGCGACCCGACACCCGGCGCCGGTCCCTCGGGCAGCGACAGCGCCATCTCGAGCGCCTCGAGCTCATCGGCGGCGGCGTGTCGCGCACCGGCGAACGCAGCCGCATCGATGATGGCCGACCTCGCCGCGTGCGGATCGTGCGCCGCCAGCCAGTGCCAGCCCACGGCAGACGGCGGCCCGCCGATGCGTTCGGCGAGCGCTGCGTGGAACCGCGTTCGGGCGATCGGCAGCAGGTCGCGCGCGACGGCGCGCCCGATCGACTCGTGGCGGAACGCCAGGCCACCGTCCACCTCCACCACGAAACCGCTCGCCCTCGCTTCCTCCCAGCCTGCCCAGAGATCGGCGTCGAGCGCGCCCGCACCCGTCCGCGGGCTGGTGACAGAGCGCGGCACGGCACGGTCGCTGTCGACATCGAACGCGGCTGCGACGCCGGCGAGCTGCTCAGGGGTGAGCGGGCGCTCGGCCAGCGACATGAGGCGCATGACGCGACGGCATTCACGTGACCGGACAGCAAGCCGCGCGATGATCAGGTCGTCGAACGATCCCGTGAGCGATGCTGACGGGAGTTCGCGGCGAGCCGCGAGCAACTCCTCCGTGACGAGTGGCAGTCCGCCGGACCGCTCCGCGACGAGCAGGAGCAGGCTGGCCGAGGCACGCTCGCCCTCGATCCCCTCGATCAACGCGGCCAGCTCGTCGCGATCGAGCGGGCGGAGGACGACCCGTTCGGGTGCGTGCGGCGCAGCCTCGATGGCTCCGAGATCCGCCATCCACGGGTCGTCGCGTGCGACCACGTCGAGCTGGTGCGACCCGACGATGGCCAGACGCTGATCGCGCGAGATCCGTGCGAGGAACGTGACAAGCGCTCGGGTGGCGGCGTCGGCGCGATGCAGATCTTCGAGCGCGAGGACGACCGGCCGCCGTTCACCCAGCCGACCGAGCAGGCCCAGGATCCCTTCGAGCGTCCGTGCCTGGCGACGCTCGGGGGCCGTCCCGCCACCGCTCCAGGCGGTCGGCTGGACGACGTCGAGGACCGGTTCCAGATCTGGGAGGAGTCGGACGACGTCGGGAGCGGCCGGCCCAAGCAGATCGGCCAGCTCATCGATCGGCAGGGCGCGCAAGGTCGGCCCGATTGCCCGCACGATCGGCCCGTACGGCTCGTCCGCCCAGGCGGGCCAGGCCGTGGCGCGGAGGACCGTCATCGGCTCGCCGAGCGCATGCATCCGGGCGATCGTCTCGTCGATGAACCGAGTCACACCGACGCCGGCGGTCCCGTCAAGCATGATCGTCCGGGCACGCCCGCCCGCGGCGTCGTCGAGTCCGGCTGCGAGGCGGGCGAACGCGTCGTCACGACCCACGTAGCGCGCGCTCGAGTGGCTGGCGGGCATGACGGCATTCTACGGTCCGCGTCGGCTAGGCTGACCGCGTCATGACCGAACCGCGGCGCGCGCCCCATCCGGCCAACACGCTCAACGAGCTGCCCGGGGAGGAATGGCTCTACTTCACCAAATCGCTGTTGACGACGGCATACCCGTCCGAACTCGGGCATCGAGCGCGGCGCGCCCACGGGGCGAACAAGCCGCCGCGGCTGATGGCGCGCCTGATCGAATTCTTCACCACGACCGACGAACTGGTGCTCGACCCATTCGCCGGGGTCGGTGGCACGCTGCTCGGTGCAGCCATCGCGCGCGGCCCACGACGGGCCATCGGCATCGAACTCCATCCGCGCTGGGCGGCGATCTACGGTGAGGTCGTCCGCGACCTGTCAGCCGAACGCGACGGGCTTGGACCCGAGCTGGCCGACCTCGGCACGGCCGATCCGGGTGGACCCAGGCCGTTCGACCCATCGGGGCTGGACCTCCGGGTCGGCGATGCACTGGCGGTCCTGCCGACCCTCGACGGCGAGTCGATCGACTTCGTCGCGACCGATCCGCCGTACAACCTGCAGCTGCCGATGACGATGGCCGGCGGCCTCCTCGCAGAGACGCACGCGAACCGGCGGACCGACTACGCGATGATCACCGACTCACCCGACGACCTGGCGAACGCCACCGACTATCCCGCCTTCCTCGACCGGATGGAGGTCGTCTTCGGCGAGCTGGGACGCGTCCTGCGTGAGGGGCGCTACGCCGTCGTCATCGTCCGCGATGCGTACCAGGACGGGCGGTATGTCTTCACCGGTTCGGACCTGGCGGCCAGGGCGGCAGCCGCCGGCTTCATTCCCAAGGGCGATCTCATCTGGTACCAGGCAGGGACCCGGCTGCGTCCGTACGGCTATCCGAGGGCGTTCGTCCCGAACATCGTCCACCAGCACGTGCTGGTCCTGCGCAAGGAGCGCCGGCCTCAGGCCTCGCGGCGACGCGACTCGAGGTAGGCGTCGAAGACGTCACTGTCGATGTCGGATTCGCCCATCGTCCAGCTGTCTGCCACGGTCGGCATCGTGGCGACCGGCACGTCGCCCGGCGGCCCGTCGGCTTCGACACTCTCGCCGAGCACCATCTTGTGCAGCCAGCCTTGCTGCCCGTCCGGACTCAGGACGAGCCAGTAGGCCCCGTACTTCTCGAGGAGTTGGACTTCGTCACCCTGGTCGAGGTAACCGACCTCCGCGCCACGCAGCTCGTCCGGCGAATCAAGGAGCCGGACGACCCGAAATCGGATGACTCGCCGTTCGCGCCCTGCCAGCGGGCCGACGAGACCCTCGCCGAAGGTGAGGCGTGCCGTAGGGATGCTGTCACGGATCGGGTCCGCCTTCCGTGCCTGGATCAGCGATGGACGCCGCCACCGCGGCATCAGCAGTTCGTTGTCCTGGGCGGCCAGCCCGACGCCACCTTCCGCGAGGACTGCGGAGCCGACGAGCTGATGCGGAACGACGCCGACGCCTGACGCGGCGGCCGCGGCCAGGACGTCGTCCGGGATCTCGTCGTCGCGGCGGCGACGCCCGAACAGGCCGAAGGCCATCGCTGTCGCGACCGCGCCGGTCGTGGTGACGAGCGTTGGGGCGAGACTGAAGTGCGGGAAGGCAGGGCCGCTGATCCCGACCATCGCCAGAACGCTCGCGACCGGGCCCCAGGCCTTGGTTGTGCCGTCACTGCCAGATCCGCCACCGGGACCCGTCGGGACCTCCGGGCCACCTGTGCCGGGGCCGCCCGGACCCGACCCGCCGGCACCGACCCCACCGATGACCGCCGCCGTGAACGGTGGCTCGCTGGCAGTGGGCGAGGGGTCGCTCGACGGGATCTGGAACCCGGACGGCGCCGCCCCATCGACGTTCGGGTCGGGCGTCGCAACGATGGCGGGGGCCTGGGTCGGCGTCGGCTTCGGGATCACGCGCGGTTCGGGCTTCGGTGTGGGCCTGGTGACGGGTATCGGTTCTGGTTTCGGGGTCGGCTTCGGGGTCGGCTTC
>Ga0075026_100000188_pt1 | contig 23189 bp, 21 predicted proteins | sample Str012_2_FD_71392 | JGI IMG/M metagenome (GOLD analysis project Ga0075026, IMG submission 71392) | Freshwater sediment microbial communities in response to fracking from Pennsylvania, USA - Straight Creek_MetaG_SC_2012 | ecosystem: Environmental > Aquatic > Freshwater > Creek > Sediment... | reverse complement strand
GATCACGGTCTTGCTCGCGATGTCGTCACCCGCTTGGTCCAACGTGAGGTGCGCGGCGTTGTACACCGCGCGTTTGAGCAATCGCATCGCGACCTGGGGGCCGTCGGCCAGTTCGGTCGCCAGCTCCAGCGCGCGCGGCAACACCTGATCGTCGTCGACGGCCTCGGTGACCAGGCCGAGGCGGGCCGCCTCCTCCCCGTCGACCAGGCGCTTGTGCATGAGGAAGTCGAGCGTTCGCTTCACGCCCAGATGCTCGACCAGCAGCCAATGGCCGCCTTCGTCGGGCTGCCAGCCCATGCGCAGCGTCGCGCTCCCGAGCTGCGCCGAGCGCGCCGCGATGGCGAAGTCGCACGCGAGCACGAGCGACAAGCCGAGCTGGATCGCGTAACCGTTCACCGCGGCGATGGTGAGCTTGTCGAGGCGGCGAATCGCCTGCGGGAGCTCCTGGCCGTGGAGGCGGAGTCGCCCGTAGAGGTCGATGGGCACGTGGGGGTGATCGGGGATCGGCGGCACCAGCGTCGGGAGTTCCGTGGCGCCGTCACCCGCGCCGTTGTAGACGCCGGCGACGAAGCCGCGCCCCGTCGCGGTGAACACGATCACCCGGACCGCGTCGTCGAGCTGCGCGAGCCCGAGCACCTCGATGAGATCGCGACGGGTGCCCGCGCTCATGGCGTTGAGGCGTTCGGGGTGGGTGAAGGTGACCACGGCGATGCCGGGCTCCTGCAGGGCGACGTTGAAACCCGGATACGTACCTTCGACGACCGACATGGCCCCCTTTGTACACGGTCGCCGTAGGCTGTCGTCGTGGACGGCGACCAGCGCGAAGACGGCTTCGAGACGATGTCGGGGATTCCCCTCGACGCGGTGTACGGCGACGGCCCGCTCCCGGGCGAGTTCCCCTACACGCGTGGCCTCTACCCGTCGATGTACCGGTCGCGGTTGTGGACCATGCGAATGTTCGCCGGGTTCGGTACCGCGGAAGACACGAACGCACGCTTCAAGGAGCTGCTGCGCTCGGGTGGAACGGGGTTGTCGACCGCGTTCGACATGCCGACGTTGATGGGTCGCGACTCCGACGACGAGTGGGCGGTCGGCGAGGTGGGCCGGGCGGGCGTTGCGATCGACACCGTCGCCGACATGCACGACCTGTTCGCCGACATCGATCTCTCGCAGGTGAGCACCTCGATGACGGTGAACGGCCCCGCCGCGATCCTGCTGGCGATGTACGTGGCCACCGCGGAAGATCACGGCGTTCCGCGGGCGCAGCTCTCGGGCACCCTGCAGAACGACATCCTGAAGGAGTATCAAGCGCAGAAGGAGTACATCTTCCCGCCGCGGCCGTCGATGCGGTTGGTGGCCGACTCGATCCGCTTCACGACTGCGGAGATGCCGCGCTGGCATCCGGTGTCGATCTCCGGGTACCACATCCGCGAGGCGGGTTCGACGGCGGCGCAGGAACTCGCGTTCACGTTGGCCAACGGATTTGCCTACGTGGAGGCGGCGATTGCGGCCGGCTTGGTGGTCGACGACTTCGCGCCACGCTTGAGCTTCTTCTTCAATGCCCACATCGACTTCTTCGAGGAGATCGGAAAGTTCCGCGCCGCGCGGCGGATCTGGGCGCGATGGATGCGCGATCGCTACGGCGCGCGTGACGAACGCAGCCTGATGTGTCGCTTCCACACCCAGACGGCGGGCGTGTCGCTCACCGCGCAGCAGCCGGAGGTCAACATTGCCCGGGTCGCCATCGAGGCGCTCGCCGGGGTGTTGGGCGGCACGCAGAGCCTGCACACCGACAGCTTCGACGAAGCGCTCGCGCTACCCAGCGAACGTGCCGCGCGCATCGCGCTGCGCACGCAGCAGGTCATCGCGCACGAAACGGGCGTCACGAACGTCGCGGATCCGTTGGGGGGCGCGCCGTTCGTGGAGTGGATGACCGACGAGATGGAACGCCGCGCCGAAGCCGTGTTCGCGCACCTCGACGCGCTCGGCGGCGGTTCGATGCTCGAAGGTGTCTACCAGGGCATCGATGACGGGTATTTCGTCGAGGAGATCGCCGATGCCTCCTACCGGTTCGAGCGAGACGTGAATGCGGGGCGACGCATCATCGTCGGGGTGAACGACTTCACCGAGGGCGACGATCACCGCGCCGAACTCTTGCGCATCGGTGCCGACACCGAAGACACGCAACTCAAACGACTCGACGAGGTGAAACGGCACCGCGACGGGGTGCAGGTCGACGCGACGCTGGCGACGGTCACCGACCACGCGGGCGACCCGACCCGCAACCTCATGCCCGCGATCATCGACGCGGTGCGGGCGCGGGCCACCGAGGGCGAGATCGTGCACGCACTCGAACTCGAGTTCGGGACCTACACCGAGCGCGCGCCATCGTGAACGGGAGTGAGCGGCCGATCCGGATCGTGCTGGCCAAGCTCGGGCTCGACGGTCACGATCGCGGGTTGCGCATCGTCGGCCGCATGCTGCGCGACTCCGGCATGGAGGTCATCCAGCTCGGCTTGCGCCAGACCACCGACACCATCGTCGCGGCGACGCGCGACGAAGACGCCGACGCCGTCGGCCTCTCCATGCACAACGCCGGTCACCTCACGCTGGTCCCGCGCATGCGGCGCGCGCTCGACGACGCCGGCCTCGATGTTCCTCTCGTGATCGGTGGGATCATCCCCGAACAAGACGTCGCCACTCTGCTGGAGCAAGGCGTCGCCGCCATTCTCGGCCCCGGTGCCTCGACCGAGGAAGTGGTCACCACCATTCGCGGCGTCGTGCTTCGGGATGAGGTGACCGGCTGACGAGCGCGCGTCGTATTGCGAGGATCGCGAGCCGCTCGTAGGGTCAGGCGCAGCGACGAACGGGGGAGCGACCCATGACCGATCAGACGAACACGGCGGAGACTGCCGACGCGGCGCACGTCGACGGTGCCGCGCAGATGGGCATGCAGGGGCTGCTCGACCTCGCGGCGCCCCAGCCGATGTACCAGCAGGTCCTCGAGGGTGACGGCGTGCTGTGCCCGGTCGAGGGCATCACGATGACCTTCCGGCGCGAGACGTCGGAGTTCGTGTTGCGCAACCACAAGCTGTTCTCGTCACGCGTTGAGATGAACCTGGGCAATGTGCGCCCGTTGATCCCGCTCAACGTCGATCCGCCGATCCACTCGAAGTACCGCAAGCTCATGGATCCGCTGTTCTCGCCCAAGCGCATGGACGAACAAGAAGCCGACATCACGCAGCGGGTGAACGGGTTCATCGACGCGTTCATCGATCGGGGTGAGTGCAACTTCACCGAGGAGTTCGCCGAGATCTTTCCGTCGTCGGTGTTCCTCGGCCTGATGGGCCTCCCCGAGAGCGACCTGCGCACGATGCTGCGCCTGCGCGACGGGAGCCTGCACCCCGAGAAGATCGATCCGGCGGCCGCCGACGACTTCGCGGCGCGCGAAGCGGTGATGAACACGAACGGAGTGGAGATCTACGAGTACTTCAACCAGCAACTCGACGCGCGCGAGAAGAATCCAACCGCCGACATCCTCACGCACTTCCTGCAGGCCGAGATCGACGGCGAGAAGCTGACCCGCGACGACATCCTCGACACGTTGTTCCTCTTCCTGATCGCCGGCCTCGACACCGTGAGCGACACGCTCACCTGTTCCTACGCGTACCTGGCGGCCCACCCCGACCATCAACGGCAGATCGTGGATGACCCGAGCGTCATCCCGGCCGCGGTCGAGGAGCTGCTGCGGTGGGAGTCGCCGGTGCCCTTCGGTGTGCCACGGGTCGCGACGCGCGACGTCGAGCTGCCGAACGGCGACACGGTGCCCGAGGGCACGAAGATGGTCGTGATGTACGGGGCGGCCAACGTCGACACGGCGGAGTTCCCCGACGCGTTCGACGTTCGTTTCGACCGCGAGCAGAACCGCCACATCGCATTCGGCGGCGGCGTGCACCGGTGCCTGGGATCACACCTCGCGCGCCGCGAGCTGCGGATCACGTTGCGTGAATGGCACCGGCGCATCCCGGAGTACCGCATCAAGCCCGGCCACGAGCAGCTCGAGTACCCGTCCGGTCTGCGCCACGTGAAAGACCTCACGCTGGCTTGGGGCTGATCAGCACGTAGGTCGCGTCGATTTCCGCCAGCGTGGTCGTCTCGTCCTCGGCGGTGGTGATCACGGCGTGCACGGTGAAACGGCGACCGTCGAGCCCGCCCGAACGCGCCCGGCACACGAGGTCGGTGTCGAGGGGAGTGGGACGGCGGAACCGGATGGTCATCTCCGCGGTGAGCCGGATCGCGTTGCCACCGTGGGGCATGAAGCCCATGACCTCGTCGGCGAAGGTGGTGAGCAGCCCGCCGTGGACCAGACCGGGGGCACCCTCGTACTCGGCGCCGAAGCGCACGCGTCCTTCGGCGCCGTCGTCGGTGGTGGCGAGCGCGATGCCGAGCGACGACGGGTTGGTGGTGCTGCACCCGAAGCAGCCCTCGACGTGGCGGAGCGGGGCCATCGCCCGCACCCTGGCCCAAGTTGACGGAGTTGTCAAGTATTGACGAGACTGGCCGCGTGACCGGATCTCCGCCGCTCGAGCTCGACGCGTTCCGGGCCGCGCTCGGGGAATGGCTCGACGGCCACGAACCCCTGCTCGCCGGTCAGCGCCACAACTGCTCGACCGAGCTGATCGAGGTGGCCGACACCCAGCGAGAGTTCCAGGAAGCCCTCGACGACGCGGGCTGGGTGCGCTGCGGATGGCCCGAGGATCTCGGTGGTCTCGGCGGCGACGCCCGCCACCGCGCCACGCTCTACGACGAGCTCGGCCGGCGCGGCGTGCCGGTCCCCGAGACCTACCTCACCGTCGAGACGTTGATTCCGATGCTCAGCGTGTACGGGAACGACCTTGCACGCGAGCATCTGCGCGACCTGCTGCGCGGCGCGCAGCGCTGGTGTCAGGGGTTCTCCGAGCCCGATGCCGGGAGCGACCTCGCGTCGCTGCGTACCACCGCGGTGCGTGACGGCGACGGCTGGGTCGTGAACGGGCACAAGATCTGGACGTCGCAGGCGACGATCTCGCAGCGGTGTGTCGTGTTGCTGCGCACCGGCACGCCGGAGTCGCGCCACCGGGGTCTGTCGATGATCTTGGTCGATCTCGACAGTCCCGGTGTCGAGGTACGCGGGATCCGCACGATGTCGCGCCGTGACGAGCTCGCCGAAGTGCGCTTCGACGCCGTGCACGTCACCGGCGACCGCCTCATCGGGGCGGAGGGCCAGGGCTGGGCGCTGGCGATGTATCTCTTGCAGTGGGAGCGGGGGATGTATCCCTGGCAACGCCAGTCGATGCTCCTCGCCGCGCTCGACGATCTGGTCTCCTCGGGGACGGAACTCGACGCCGCCGATCTCGCCGACGCGTACCTGTCGGTGCTGCCGATGCGACTGTCGGCCGCGCAGACCATCCGCCGCCTCGCGGCCGGCGACACGCCGGGACCCGAAGTGTCGGTCGACAAGGTGTTGCTCGCGCGTGCCGAGCTCGCGGTGTTCGATCTCGTCGACGCGTCGCTCGCGCCCGCGCTCGAGTTCGACGACGACGCCACGGCGATCGAGCACCGCCACGACTTCATGTTCAGCCGTTCGGCACCCATCTACGGCGGTTCGTACGAGATCCAACGCCAGATCCTCGCCGACCGCGTCCTCGGGCTACCCCGTGGATGACGCGACGACGATGACGACGATCGACACCGAAACCCTCGACATCTTCGAGCGCACGTTGCGGCGGGTGCTGGCCGAGCGCGACCGCGACGCCGACGCGACCGCCGCGCTCGTCGAGATCGGCTGGCGTGACTTTCTCGCGGTGGAGCCGGCGCAGGTCATCCCCCTCGTGTTGCGCCACCTCGGCGAGCTGGTGCTCCCGTCGACGGTGCTCGACGACGTCGCGTTCGCGTCGCTGCATGGCGATGGCGCCGCGCGCTTCGGCGACGATGTCGCGTTCGCTCATCCGCGCCGGGGTGTCGCCGGTGCATGGTTCACCGATTCCGACACCGAGGTCAGCTTCGACGCACTCGTGCTCGGTGGGCGCCGGCCGCGGTCGTTGGTGCTGATCGCGACCGCGGGCGACGACCTGCGCGTGGTGACCCTCAGCGGTGATGCGGTCGACCCGGTGGCCGTCGACGGCATCGACTCTGCACTCGGTCTGATGTGTGTCCGCGGCACTGCGCCGGCGAGCGACGTCGTCCTTGCTGACGACCTCGACGCCGGGGCGGTTCCGATCGCGTGCCGCCGGGCCCTGGCCTACGAGCTCGTGGGGCTCACCGAGAGCATGCTCGCGATGGCAACCGAGTACGCCAAGGTGCGCACGCAGTTCGGCCAGCCCATCGGCGCATTCCAGGCGGTGAAGCACCGCGTCGCCGACGTGTTCGTGGCCGTGCGTGCGGCGCGGGTCGTCGTCGACGAGAGCTGGTCGTCGGATCCCGAGCCGATGACGGTCGCGGCAAAGTGCCTGGCCGCGGGTGCGGCTGCCGTCGCGTCGCAGAACTGTCTGCAAGTCCTGGGTGCGATCGGTTTCACCCTCGAACACGAGCTCAACCGGTTCATACGTCGCGCCAAGGTGCTCGACCGGCTCTACGGCAGCGAACGGGAGCTGCGGGGAGAGCTGGGCCGGTCACTCCGAACCCGCGGGGCGATGCCTCGACCGGGAACGTTCTCCGATCGGTAGGGCGGCGTGCGCTTCGAGTTCACCGAACTGAACGATGTGGAACTCGCGCTCCAAACCGACGTGCGCGACTTCCTGGCGACGACGCTGCCGCGCGGTTCGTTCGAACCCGGGCTCGGCATGGCCGGACGCAAGGATCCCGCGTTCTCGCAACAGCTCGCGGCGCGCGGATGGGTCGGCATGTCGTTGCCGCGTGAATACGGCGGGGGCGACCGCGCCGCGGTGGAGCGCTTCGTCGTCGCCGAAGAACTGCTGCGATGGGGCGCGCCGGTCGGGCACCACTGGGTCGCGGATCGCCAGAGCGGTCCGCTGCTCGCCAAGGTCGGGACGCCCGAGCAGAAAGAGCGGTTTCTCCCCGCGATCTGTCGCGGCGAGCTGTCGTTCAGCATCGGGATGAGCGAGCCCGACTCGGGGAGCGACCTCGCGTCGGTGGCCACGCGCGCGACCCGTACCGACGGCGGATGGGTGGTCAACGGCACCAAGGTGTGGACCACCGGCGCCCACGAACACGACTGGATCATCGCACTGGTGCGCACGAGCGACGCCGAGGATCGTCACGCGGGGTTGAGCCAGGTCCTCGTCGATCTCCGCGCGCCCGGCGTCGAGATCAACCCCATCCCGTTCCTCGACGGCACCGTCGACTTCAACGAGGTCGTGTTCACCGACGTGTTTGTCGCCGACACCGACGTCGTTGGCCCCGTCGGCATGGGGTGGGCGCAGATCGGCCAGGAGCTGGCGTTCGAACGCGGCGGTCCCGACCGGTGGCTGTCGACGTACCTCGTGCTCGAGCAGTACCTGCGCGAGCACGGTGACGCGCTCGACGGCGCGATGGTCGAACTGCTCGGTGCGGCGGCGGCGCGATTCTGGGGCCTGCGCAATCTCTCGCTGTCGGTAGCGCGCGCGATCGACGCCCACGGCCAGCCGTCGGTGCAGGCCGCGCTGGTGAAGGAGATGGGGACTCGGTTCGAGCAGGATCTGCTCGAGGAGGTGCGCCGTCTCGTCGATGTCGAACCAGTTCCCGACTCGCCGTCGTTGTTCGAACGGTTGCTGGCCAACGCGATCCTCACGTCGCCCGCGTTCACCATCCGCGGCGGCACCATCGAGATCCTCCGTTCCGTCGCCGCGAAAGGCCTGAGCGCGTGAGCGGCCCGGTGCACGTGAGCGAACGTCCGCCGGCCGGGGATCCCGGCCGGCAGAGAGCGAACCATCGTGAAGGCACCGAGAGCGGGCAAGCGTGAGCGGCATCGATCCGCTGTTGTCCGACACCGCGACGCGCGTGTTCGCCGACACGTCGACGTTCGCGGCGGTGGAGCAGGCGGAGACCGACGGTTGGGCACCCGCGATCTGGGATGCGGTGGCCGAGACCGGCCTCGCGTGGGTGTCGGTGCCCGAATCCGCCGGCGGTTCCGGTGGGTCCCTCGCCGACGCGGTGGAGGTGTTGCGGATCGCCGGTCGCCACGCGGTGCCGCTACCGCTGGCCGAGACCGGCGTGTTGGGCGGGTGGTTGCTGGCGGGCGCCGGATTGGACATCCCTGACCACGCGGTCAGCGTCGTCCCCGGCTTGCCGCGCGACGACGTGCGTCTCGACCGAGGTGCACTCACGGGAACCGCCCACCGCGTGCCGTGGGCGCGGGCCGTCGGCACGATCGTGCTGTTGGCCGAAGACGCGGGTCGCGCTGTCGTCGTCGCCGTCGACGCGAATGACGTACGCGTGCATGCCGCAGTCAATCTCGCGGGCGAGCCGCGCGAGACGGTCGGGTTCGACGGCGTCGTGCCGCTTGCAGTCGCGCCCGTGGCCCGAGGGCTCGACGGCAATGCACTCCGGCAGCGCGGCGCGCTGGCGAGAACCGCGGTCATGGCCGGCGCGCTCGAACGGCTCGAGGAGTTGACGCTCGAATACACCGCCACCCGTCGCCAGTTCGGGAAGCCGGTCGGTACCTTCCAGGCGGTGCAGGCACATCTGGTGCACGGCGCCCAGGAGTCGGTGCTCGTGTCGGTGGCGCTGGCCGCCGCCGTGCGCGCCACCGAAGCGGGGCCGGCGCGCTTCGAGATCGCGGCGGCGAAGTTGCTGGCCGACCAGGCGGCCACCACCGCGACCCGCCACGCCCACCAGGCTCACGGGGCGATGGGCATGACCCGCGAGTACCCGTTGCACCACCTGACTCGCCGGCTGTGGGCGTGGCGCAGCGAATACGGCGACGAGCGGGCGTGGAGCCGCACGCTCGGCGACTGGATCGTGGCCGCGGGTCCTGACGCGCTCTACCCCGTGATCGCCGGGGGCTCCCGAGCGCTCGAGTCGGCCATGACGGTTGCGCCTTCGGGCGCCCGCGACGATACTTGACACTTCAGTCAAGTTTGAGGGGAGTGGGATGTTCCGCCGGCCACCGCTGCACTATCCAGATCGTCCGCTGCACCACTTCCTGCAGGACGCCGCCGATCGTCATCCCGAGAAGATCGCGCTGCGCTTCGACGACGACGTCTACATGTACCGGGAGCTCGACAGCGCCGGCAACGCGTTCGCCAACGCGCTCGCGGGGCTCGGGATCGGGCCCGGCGCGCGGGTCGCGCTCGAGATCAGCAACCGGCCCGAGTGGGTCATCGCCGCGCACGGTGTGAGCTTGGCGGGTGGCTCGGTCATCTTGCCGAACCCTTCGTGGAAGTCGTCGGAGTTGCAGCACGCGTTCGGGTTGACCCAGCCTGACGTCGTGATCGCCGACGCGGCGTTCGTCGACGTGGTGGAAGCCGCGGGCGCCCCCGCCGTGCGCATCTGCGTCGACGATGATGCACCGCCCGGATGGTTGTCGTTCTGGGATCTCGTGTACGGATCCCCGGGGACGCGGCCGGCCGCGTTGCCCGACGCCGCGCTCGCGGCCGACTTCGCGTACCCCTTCAGTTCCGGGACGACCGGCCTGCCGAAAGCCGTGCGGCACACGCATCGGTCGTTGGTTGCGTCGATCATCAATTGGAACTCGGCGTGCACGGTGCGTCACGACGACCACGTGCAGTTCTTCCTCCCGCTGTTCCACATCTACGGGATCGCCATCACCGGATGCACGTGGGCGTCGGCGGCGACCATCACGCTGTTCCCACGCTTCGACCTCGACACGATGCTGTCGCACATCGAGCGCGAGCGTGTCACGTTGGCGTTCGGCGCCGCGCCGATCGCGGTGGCGATGGCCAACCATCCCGATCTCGAGCGCTACGACCTCTCGTCACTGCGCTACATGCTCTGGGCGGCGACGCCGATTGCGGAGGAGGTCGCGCAGCGGGTCACCGACCGCTCGGGATTGCGCTGGCTGGGCGCGTACGGCGCGACTGAGGTGCCGGGCCTGCACTGCAACCCGGTCGACTACCCCGACCGCTGCCGGCTCGACTCGCCCGGCCTGCCCGTGTCCGATCTCGAGGTCCGCATCGTCGACCTCGAGACCCTTGACGACGTGCCGATCGGGACCGAAGGTGAGATCGTGGTGCGCGGCCCGCACATGATGGCGGGCTACCTGCCCGCGACCGCCGACGCCGACGCCTTCCTCGACGGGTGGGTGCGCACGGGCGACGTCGGGTGGGTGGAACCCGAGGGGTGGATCCACATCACCGACCGGGCCAAGGAGATGATCAAGGTCTCCGGCTTCTCGGTCGCGCCCGCCGAGATCGAGGCGACGCTGCACGGACATCCGGCGGTCGCCGATTGCGGCGTGTACGGCGTGCCCCACGCGACGAGGGGCGAAGCGCCGAAGGCGGCGATCGTGCTCACCGCGCCCGACGCGGCCACTGCCGACGACCTGCACGCCTACGTGGCCGAGCGGCTCGCAACCTACAAGCACGTCGACGAGTTCGTGTTCGTCGAAGTGATTCCGCGTACGGCGTCGGGCAAGGTGTTGCGCCGCACGCTCAAGGAAGCCGACGCGACGCTGGGCGCCTCCTGATGGCGCTGCTCTCGATCGGCACCTATCTCCCGCCGTGGGGCACCGACGCAGCTCGGGTCAACGGGCGCGACGAAGACGCGGTCACCATGGCCGTCGAGGCGGGTCGGGCCGCGCTGCAGGACGGGGTCGACGTCGACTCGGTCGTGCTGGTCACGCGCGACCTGCCGCTGCTCGACGGCGGGAACGGTGCCGCGCTGGTGGCGGGGCTCGGTTTGCCGCCGGCAACGCAAGTGGTCGAGCAGATCGGCGGCGCGCCCTCGGTGCTCGATGCACTGGTGAGTGTGGCCGACAGCACGCTGGTGATCGGCGCCGACATCGGGCCGACAAGTGGCGCGGCGGCGGCCGTCGTCGGTTCCGAGGGTGGCGTCGCGCTCGTGCCACGCGCGCGGGTGCAGCGCAGCCTGCCGACGATCGCGCGCGGAGGCGACGGTGTGGTACACGACTACGCCGACCCTCGATTGACACGCGAGCGCGGGATGCGGACCGCGCTCGACGAAGCCGGGATCGCCGAGAAGGCCGTCGCGGTCGTGGGCCTCGCGCCCAAAGACGCGTCCGCGCTGTGTGAAGGAGGCGCGCCGCGGGTTCCCACCGTCGGTGCGAGCGCGCCCCTGTTCGCGCTCGCGGCGCTGGCCGAGTCGCGTGCCAACGGTCTCGTGCTCGCGTTCGAGCAAGCCAACATGACCGCGGTAGACGTCACCACGGGAGTTGACGTGTCGGTGACGCGCGTGCAGCGTTCGCCGCAACCGCCGCCGAAGCAGGCGCTGACGCCGGGGCCCGAGATCAAGCTCTCGCTACCCGCCTACGAGCGCGCCTTCGACGCCAAGGTGCGCCTCGAGGCCGGGTGCTGCCCGCATTGCGGCACGCTCGCGCTCCCACCCCGTCACCGATGTCTGGGGTGCGGGGCCGAGGGTGACTCCGCCTTGGTGGCACTGCCGCGCGACGCGGTCGTCTACACGACCACCACGATCCACACTCCGGTGCCCGGGCTGGCCACGCCGTACACGATCGTGATCGTCGAGCTGGGCGACACCGGAGTGCGCCTGCTCGCGCAGGTCACCGGCGCGCCCCCGGGCAACATCGGGATCGGCGATCCCGGCACCATGGTGCTGCGGCGCGTCGCCGAACGGTCGGGCGTTCCCGACTACGGCTACTCGTTCTTGCCCGCGGCCGCGCCGGCGGCTGCCGCGCAAGCGGTGGCGTCATGATCCGTCGGGTCGCGGCCGTCGGCGCCGGCATGACGCAATTCGGGGAACACTTCGGGCTCGGCATCAAGGATCTGGTGCCGATGGCCGTCACCGAAGCGGTCGACAGCGTCGACAAGGGTTTCGACCGCGCCGACATCGACGCCGCGTGGTTCGGCGAGCTCACCACCACCGACGGGTTCCCTTCGGGCATCCTCGTCGACTCGTGCGGTCTGCTCGACATCCCCGTCACGCGCGTGGAGAACGCGTGCGCGACAGGCAACGACGCCATCCGCAATGCGGTGTACGGCGTGGCCAGCGGTCTGCTCGACGTCGTGCTCGTCGTCGGTGCCGACAAAGTGCGCGAGTCGTCGGCGCGCGGCACCTTCTGGGAGTGGATGGGGCTCACGCGTGACCTCGCGTGGGACTACCCGATCGGGGTGGTGGCTCCCGCCAATTTCGCGCTGCACGTCAACCGGTACCTGCACGAGTCGCCCGCGACGCGCGAGCACATGGCGATGGTGGCGGTGAAGAATCACCACCACGGCGTGACCAATCCCAAGGCGCAGATGCGCTTCGAGATCACCATCGACGACGTGCTCAACGCGCCGACGGTCGTCGAGCCGTTCGGTCTCTACGACTGCACGCCCCAGAGCGACGGTGCCGCCGCGCTGCTGCTGGTGGGGGAGGAGGTCGTCGACCGGTACACCGATCAACCGGTGTGGGTGCGCGGCGTCGGGCTCGGGCTCGATCGGGTGATGCACCAGCACAAGGCCGACATGACGACGTTCCCGCCGACGGTCAAAGCGGCGAAGCAGGCCTACGCGATGGCGGGAGTCGGTCCCGACGACATCGACGTCGCCGAGGTGCACGACTGCTTCACCGGTGTCGAACTCATCGACTACGAGGACCTCGGCTTCTGCGAGCGCTTCGGCGCGGCCGCGCTGATCGAATCCGGTGACACCGCGGTCGGGGGGCGGTTGCCCGTCAACCCGAGCGGTGGACTCAAGGCGAAGGGTCATCCGCCCGGCGCCACGGGGATCGCGCAGTGTGTGGAGCTCTTCGAGCAGCTGCGCGGTGAGTCGACCAACCAGGTCGACGGTGCGCGCGTCGCGCTCGCGCACAACATCGGCGGGCCGACAGCGGTGTCGGCCGTCACCATCCTGGGCATCGAGAAGGGCTGAGTACTGATGGAATTCATCCGCGTCGACATCGTCGACCGCGTGGCCACGGTGACGTTCGACCGTCCGCCGGTGAACGCGCTCAATGCGCAAGCGTTCCGCGAGATCGAGCAGGCGTTCACCGAGCTTCGCCACGGCACCGACGCGCACGTCGTCATCTTCACCGCCGCCGGCGAGCGCGTGTTCTGCGGCGGCGTCGACCTCAACGATTCGGCGCGCCGTCACAGTCGGGAGACGGTCGACGACGATTCCATCGTCGACGTGCTCGACCCCGGCAGCATCGTGCGCGACTGCTTCTGGGCGCTCAGCGATTGCCCGTTGCCGGTGATCGGCGCGATCAACGGCGCCGCGGTGGGTGCCGGCCTCGCGCTGGTCGCGTGTTGCGACGTCATCATCGCGTCGGAGAACGCCCGCTTCGCGCTCCCCGAGATCAACGCTGGGGTGCTCGGCGGCGGTCGTCATCTCCAACGCATGGTCGGCCCGTACAAGACCCGCAAGATGTTCTACACGGGCGAGTTCGTCGGCGCCGACGAGTTCTACCGCCTGGGCGCGGTCGAGAAGGTCGTGCCCGCGAGCGCGCTGCTCGACGAAGCGCGCGCGCTCGCGGAGGTGATCGCGACCAAGAGTCCAATCGGTCTGCGGCTGGCCAAGGAGTCGTTGAACCGGGTGGAAGATCTCGGGCTGAAGGACGGTTATCGCCTCGAGCAGGACTACACCGGACGGCTCACCCGCTACAACGACTCCGCCGAAGCGCGCCGCGCGTACCTCGAGAAGCGCGACCCCGAGTGGACGTGGCGTTGACCGTCGCGCTCAGCGCGACCTGATGAACGCACCGAGCACGTCGCCGAGCGTCTGCACGACCTCGGCTTCGGAGAACGGGAATCCGTTCACCCGCCAGTACGACCAGTAGCGATCGATCATCACCAGGATGGCGAGACCGAAGCGCGCCGGGTCGTCGTCGGGGTCGGGTTGCTCGCCGGCGATGCGTTGGAGGATCTCGCCGAACCTTCGGGCGTTGACCAGCCGGGTGCGCATCCCCGTCTTTGCCAGCGCAGAGTCGCCGTAGGTGGCCTGGCTCCACACGAGCATGAATGCGCCGTGGTGGTCGAGGAACCTCACGTAGATGCGCACGATCTCGTAGACGTCGTCGTCCTTCCAACTGGCTTCGAGCGAGCGGATCTCGTCCAGGGTTGCCGAGAGCGCTTCGTAGGTGTCGGTACCGAGCGCGTAGAGCAGGTCGCGTTTCGACGGGAAGTAGGTGTAGAAGGACCCGCGCGACACCCCCGCGGCCTCGGCGATCTCTTCGACGCTCGTGCCGAAGTACCCCTTGGCCAGGAACACCTCGCGCGCGCGTTCCTTGATGAGGCCAGACGTCCGCAGCGCGCGCGGCCCCATCGTCTTGGCCGGGCTGCGGACCTCGCCCTTGAGCTTGAACTCGTTTGCGCCGGCCACCGGGGGGCTCGACTACTTGGAGAACTTCTCGATGGTGGCACGGATGTCGGGCGTCGCGAACGATTCGGCTTCGGCCGACAGCGCGAAGGGCAGGACGGTCGTCGCCGCCTGCTGGAGATGCAGGTTGAGCGCGCGCTTCGTTTCCTGCACCGACTGCGGCGGGAGCGACGCGAGTTTGTGGGCGAGTGCGATCGCCTCGGTCATGAGCTGGTCGTCGGGGACCATCCGGTTGGCGAGGCCGAACTCGACCGCCAGCTTGGCGGGGATGCGGTCGCCGGTGAGGAGGTACTCCTTGGCCCGGAGCATGCCCATGAGGAGCGGCCAGGTGGCGGCGCCGCCGTCGCCCGCGGTGAGCCCGACGTTCACGTGGGTGTCGGCGATGTAGGTGCTCTCGGCGATGAGCACGATGTCGCAGCTCACCGCAACACTCGCGCCGAGTCCGACCGCGGGTCCGTTCACCGCCGCGACCACGGGGAGGTGAAAGCGCAGCATCTCGTCGACCAGGCGCTGCGCGTCGCGCAGGGACTGGCGACGGTGCTCGGGATCGTCGTAGTCGCGGATGAAACCGGGGATGTTGCCGCCGGCGCAGAATGCGCTCCCCGCGCCGGTGAGTACGACGGCGCGTGCGTCGCGGTCGCGCGAGATCTGGTACCAGATGTTGCGCATCGCCTCGTGCAGCGGGTCGATGAACGCGTTGCGCATCTCGGGATTGTTCATCGTGATGATGCGGATCGGGCCGTCGGCCTCGACGATCAGCTGTTCGGGTACGTCGTACATTCGCGTCGTTCCTCTCGTCGCCCAGGGCAGCTCGAGTGAGCATGACCCATACTTGACAACTCCGTCAACTTCGCGGCTAGCGTGCCGGCGTGGATCCCCGTCCCTCGCCTGCCGCCGAGGCGTTCCGGGTCCGCGTGCGTGCATTCCTGGCCGAGCACCTCCCGCCGGAGTGGCCCGGGATCGGGGCGTTGCCGGCCGACGCCGCCGCCGAGTTCGTGCGCAGGTGGCGCGCCACTCTGTACGAGCACGGACTGCTCGGGCTGGCGTGGCCGGCCGAGTACGGCGGTGGCGGGATGAGCAAGCTCGAGCAAGTGGTGTTGGTCGAGGAGTGCGCCAAGGCCAAGGTTCCCCTCGGTCCGGCCAGTGACACCGTCACCGTGAAGATGGTCGGCAACACGCTCCTGAAGTGGGGGACGGAGGAGCAGAAACACGCGTTGCTGCCGCGGATCCTCTCGGGAGCCGACACGTGGTGCCAGGGGTTCTCCGAGCCGAACGCGGGCTCCGACCTCGCCGCGCTGTCGACGCGTGCGGTGCTCGACGGCGACGAATGGGTGCTCGACGGACAGAAGATCTGGACGTCGTTCGCCACCGACGCCAACTGGATCTTCGTGCTGGCGCGTACCGACCCGACGGTGCCGAAACACCGGGGCATCTCGTTCCTGCTCGCGCCCATGGCGACGCCCGGTATCGAGGTGCGGCCCATCCGCATGCTCACTGGTGGCAGCGAGTTCAACGAGGTGTTCTTCACGAATGCGCGCATTCCCGCCGGCAATGTCGTTGGTCCGGTGCACGGCGGGTGGGCGGTCGCGATGTCGCTGCTCGGGCACGAACGGGGCGAGGAAGCTGCACTCAACCCGATCATGTTCCGGCACGAGTACGACCGCCTCGTCGCGCTCGCGCGCGAGCACGATCGCGTCGACGATCCGCTGATCCGGGCGCGGCTCGCGTGGTGCTACGAGCGCGTCGAGATCATGCGGTTCCTGGGGCTCCGCATCCTCACGCAGTACTTGCGCGACGGCGAACTCGGTCCGGCGGCGTCGATCTCGAAGTTGTACTGGAGCGAGTATCACAAGGTGGTCGCCGACCTCGCGCTCGAGATCATGGGTCCTGCGGGGCTGATCCCTGCAGGACACGTGCCGCCGCGCGCGTACCGCACCGACGATCCCGGCGCGCCCAACTCGACCGCGTCGTGGGAGCACATCTGGATGCTCAATGCCGCGAGCGGCACGGTGTACGCGGGAACGTCGCAGGTGCAGCGCAACATCCTCGGCGAGAGCATCCTCGGCCTGCCCAAGGAGCCGGCAGCGACCTCGGGTTAGGGTCACCGTTCATGAGGCAACCGAAGGCTCGCGAAGGTGAAGCCGCGCAGCAGCGGCGAGACGGCGTCGAGCGGCTCGCGGCCGCGGTGCGCGCGCTCGGCGACGCCGCCGCGGAGACGGCCGTCGCCCCCGACGAGCTCGACGACATCACGGCAACGTTGCATACGGCGACCGCTCGTCTGCGCGTCGCCACCGACGATGACCCGTACTCCGGTCTCGTGATGAAGCCCGTCGACTACGCGATCCCCGAGAGCCCGATGCCGCTGAACCCGATCGTCGGCGCGTGCAGCCCGGTGCGGCCCGACGTGCACTTGCGGTTCGCCGACGGCGAGGTGATCGGCACCGCGACTTTCACCAAGCGGTTCATCGGCCCGCCCGGTTTCGCGCACGGCGGCATCAGCGCCATGCTGGCCGATCAGATCGTCGCGCTCACCCCGATGGCGGTCGGTGTGCGCGCGATCACGAAGTCGTTGGAGCTTCGCTATCTCCGCCCGCTCCCGCTCCACGAAGCCGTCGAGCTGTGGGGCGTGTGTGAACCGGTCGGCGACGGCTACCGCGCCCGCTTCGCCATCCGGGCGCGCGGCAAGGTCGCGATCGAAGGCACCGCCACCCTCGTCACCTACGAACAGTTCGCCAGCGGTGGCTGACCCGAATTCCCCGAGCGCCAACCCCCGAACCTGCGTCGTTCGTGGTGGAAGAGCGACCACATATGACGCCGCAAGCAGTAGCTGGCTCGCGTGGCGATGGTAAACACTGGAAGAATATTTCCTGAGAATAGGTTCAAGGGTTATCGCTGACTGTACGGTGCGGTGACGGCACCGAAATCGGCGCCGACCCCCTTGAGAGCGCCTGGTTCGGGCTGGACGACCGCACACGGTTGTCGCCCGTTCGGGCTCGACGCCTCCTGATGCATGGAGGACTTGGTTGCCGCGTACGACACCTTCGCCCGCGCCGCCGACACCGACTCGACCCCACCGAAGGGAACCGTGGACATGCACACTCTCAGCAAGCCCGACGGCATCGAAGAGGTCACAGACCGCCTTGCGGGCCGTCTCCGCGGCAACTTTCCGCGGGCGGCACTCCTGACCCGGGTCCGTCGACAGTTCGCCGCGCTGCAGGAGGCTCCGATTCGCGACTTCGTGCCCCTGTTCGTCGAGCGGCGCGTGCGGGCCGAGCTCGGTCGAACGACATGACGGAGAACTTCCCGGGCGACGATCCGCTCCACGTCGTCGTCGGCACCGGACAAGTCGGTCGTACGCTCGTCGCTCGGCTCGCCGAACTCGGCATCAAGGTCAGAGCGATCTCCAAACAGCGTCCCGCGAACCTCTCCCGTTCTGTCGACTGGCGTTCCGCCGACATCACTGACCCCGAGGCTGCCATCGACGCGGCGAAAGGTGCTGCTGTCGTGTACCAGTGCCTGAACGCCCCGTACACGCGGTGGCCGGAGGTGTTCCCGACGCTCCAGCGGAACGTGCTCGGCGCCGCCGAACGCAGCGGTGCGCTCCTGGTGAGCATGGAGAACGTGTACGGGTACGGGCCCACGTCCGGGCGGCCGATGACCGAGGACCTGCCGCTGACGGCGACCACATCCAAGGGCCGGACCCGGGCGGCGATGACCGCCGAACTACTCGCGGCCCACGCCGACGGACGAGTCCGCGTCACGATCGGACGTGCCTCCGATTTCTTCGGTCCGGGCGTAACCGAGTCCACCCTCGGCGCGCGGGTGTTCGCCAATGCCCTCGCCGGCAAGCGCGCCGACTTCGTTGGGAACCCCGAACTGCGACACACCTACAGCTACGTGCCCGACATCGCGTCCGGACTCGCGACCCTCGGCACGGACCCACGGGCCGTCGGAGGCGTCTGGCACCTCCCGGGTCCCGAAACCATCACGACCCGGGCGTTGCTGGATCTCGTCGCCGCCGATGTGGGCCACCCCGTCGGCATCCGCAACGTGCCCAGGATCGCGCTCCGCGCCGCCGGACTGGTGAATCCGATGATGCGTGAGCTCGCCGAGATGTCCTACGAGTTCGAGCAGTCGTTCGTCCTCGACACATCGAAATACGAATCCACCTTCGGAGCCTCCGCCACGCCGCTCGCCAGCGCGATCACGAGCACGCTCGCGTGGTACCGGGCGCGAACGGTCGCAGCGTGAAGATCTCCGAGGTACCCCAGGACATCACCGAGAACCCGAGAGAGGCGTGGTCGCAGCGGGTTCGGAAGGTCGGCGGATTCATCCAGCTCGCCTTCGCCGGATTCTGGCTGTTGCGCGGCGGCCTGAGCGTGGGGGGTGCAGCTGGCACTCTGGTCACCGCCGTTGCGGTCGTCCTGGTCGTCGCGGTCTTGGTGTACGGGATCCGCGTCACCGCAGGTAAGGGTCACAGACCGACCGGTGTCGAAGCGAAGCGCATCGAACGGTCAGTGACCCTCGCCACCGTCATCGAAGTCATCGCGTCGATCGTCCTTCCGTTCGTCGTCATCGCCACCGGACACAGCGACTGGGTGCTGCCGTCGATCGCGATCACGATCGGGCCGCTGCTGTTGTGGCTCGATCACCTCGTGCACATCCCGCGCTACCGGCCGGTCGGCTTCGCACTCACCATCGGACCGTTTCTCCTCGTTGCCACAATGTCCGGCGCGACGCTCGCGGCGACGACCGGACTTGCAGCCGGAGCCCTCCTCCTGGTGACCGCCGCCGCCGGATTCCACGACCTCGCCAAGGAGCCGACCGAGTTGCACATCGCGACGCTGCGCTCGACGACTGGGCCGTGAGATGACCAGCAGGGAGGTAGTGCTGCGCGACGGGACCGCCGTCGAAATCCGACCCATCGAACCACGCGACCAGACCAAGCTCGCCCGTTTCCACGAAGCGCTCTCATCCGAGACGATCCGAAAGCGATTCCTCGGAATACATCCCCACCTCACGACCGCGGAACTCGAACATTTCGCGACGGTCGATCATCGAGACCGTGAAGCGCTCATCGCGCTTGCCGACAACGAAATCGTCGGTGTCGGACGCTACGAGCGTCTCCCCGAATCCCGAGACGCAGAGGTCGCCTTCGCCGTCACCGACACCCGCCAACGCGCGGGCCTCGCACCCATCTTCCTCGAGCTTCTCGCCATCAAGGCCCGAGAGGTCGGCATCGATCACTTCGTCGCCGAGACGATGGTAACCAACCGGCCCATGATCGGCGTGTTCATGCACTCCGGCCTGCCCACCACCACGTCATCCTCGAGTGGCATCCTCACCCTCTTGATGTCACTGTGACTTCGGGTGAACACCAACGAACCAGCCAACTCGCTCGTTCAGGTCGTGCAGGGGGCTACCACCCCTTCCCGCGGGGGCCTTGCCCACCTTGTGGCAGCCGGGTGGGAGGGATCCAATTGGATTGATGGGCGCGGTTGGAATGGTGGCGGCATGTGAGACCCGGCGGCGCTGGCGCAGTCTGGTCGTGCTCACGCTCCTCGTCGGCGTGGTGGGTGCGATCGTCCTGGCGACGGCGGCGGGTGCTCGTCGCACCGACTCGGCGCTCGCCCGGTTCGATGTGGCAAGCCGATCGGACGATGTCGCGGTGTCAGGCCCATTTGCCTTTACGCCGACGCGCGCGCAGCTGGACGAGCTGCGCCACGTGCATGATGTGGCGGCCCTGGCGGTGCTGCGCTTCTATGCGCTCGTGCCCGTCCACGCGCCGGCGAACCTCGGAATCGCGGCCGCGCTCGATACCAAGTTCGGCACCGTCGTGGACCGGGGGCGGCTGGTCGCTGGGCGCCGTGCCGATCCCGCGGTGGCCGACGAGCTGATCCTCGGCGAAGGGCTCGCCGCGCGCTTGCATCTACGCGTCGGGGGCCATCTCGACATCCTGTCGTACTCTCCGGCGCAGTTCGCGGCCGCGGCCCAGTCCTCCGGCCCTCCGCCCGCACCGGCGGGTCCGCGTGTGCGGCTCCGGATCGTGGGCATCTACGGGCCCGGTGACCTCGGGCTCGCCGGACAGATCGCCTTCCTGAGCCCGGCGTTCAACCGCGCGTACTTCGATCGCATAGGCAACTACGGCGTGATCATGCCGATCCGGACCGTCCACGGCGCGTCCGACGTTCCCAGTGTCGTCGCTGCCGCGCGGGGGATCTTCCGCAGTTCGGGGGGAATCAGCCTGTCGAGTCCGGGCAACTCGGCTCAAGGGGCGCAGAACGCGATCAACGTGCTCACCCTCGCCCTGTGGATCTTCGCCGGTGTGGCCGCACTCGCCGGCATCGTCGCGATCGCGATCGTCTTGACCCGCGACATCTCGATCGCCGACGTCGAGCAGGCGACGTTGCGTGCGCTCGGTCTCACACGGCGTCAGGTCATGCAGATGTGTGGACTCCGAGCGCTACTCATCGCAGTTGGCGGCGGGTTGCTCGCGGTCGGCGGGGCATCCGCGGCATCCACGTTCTTCCCCATCGGTCTCGCCCGCCGCGTCGATCCTACGCTGGGTCTGCACGTCGACTGGGTGGTCCTCGGAGTCGGCGTTGTCGTGGTGGCCGGCTCCGTGTTGGCGATGGCATTCGTCGCCGCGTGGCGGAGCACGCGTCGGTTGACCGTCGACGCGATGACCGTTGGACATCGAGGATCATCGGGCGTGGCCGAGATCGCGGCGCGGGCGGCAACGAGTCCGAGCATGGCGAACGGTCTGCGTATGGCGTTCGATCCCGGACGCCGCCCGTCGGCCGTGCCGATCCGCTCGGCGTACTTCGGTGCTGTGTTCGGCGTCCTCGGCATCACCGCCGTCCTCGTCTGTTCGGCGAGCCTGGATCACCTGGTTGCGACGCCCCGACTCTACGGATCCAACTGGGACTTTTCCGTGGTCGACTCCAAGTTCAGCAACGACGTTGGCGGCTGCGGCCGCCATGACTTGGGCCTCGCGGCAACGACCGGAGTCGCAGCCGTGGCCGGTGCCTGCACCAACGACGTCGAGCTCGACGGACGCGCGGTGACCGGCTGGGGTTTCGCGCCGATTCGCGGTGAGATCGAGCCCGAGGTCGTGACCGGACGCGCGCCCCGCACGTCGGGCGAAGTCGCGCTCGGCGCCAAGACGTTGGAGGCATCCGGGAAGCGCATCGGCGAGACGGTGCAGGGCCATGGCCCGCTCAGGACGGTCCGCTACCGGATCGTGGGTCAGGTCGTGTTCCCCGCGATCGTCGACAGTCCGGGTAACACCCAGGCGCTCGCCGATGGCGCCGCGTTCACCGGTTCCGGCCTGGCGCGCATCTTCGACGGCAACTCCTCGTCGAACCGCTACTTGCTCGGTCGCTTCAAGCTCGGCGCCGATCGCGCGGCCACGAAGCACCGTATTGCGGCCCGCCCAGGTCTGGGGAAGCCCATGGGCGGCGCGCTCCCGGTCGAGGTCGACCGCCTCCGCCACATCGGGTGGTTCCCCGTGACGTTGGCTGTCCTGCTGGGGGGTCTCGCCCTCGTCGCGGTCGGACACGCGCTCGTCACCGGGGTACGTCGGCGCCGTCGCGAGTTCGCCGTGCTCAAGACCCTCGGGTTCAACCGTCGCCAGGTGCGCGCCGCGGTCGCGTGGCAGGCAACCACCATCGCAACGGTCGGTCTCCTGGTGGGGATCCCGCTTGGCCTGCTCGTCGGCAACCTGGTCTGGCACCAGGTTGCCGACGGCCTCGGCGTGTTGGCGGTGACCGCGATCCCTGCGCTCGCGTTGATGGTTGCGATCCCGGCCGCGCTGGCGCTCGTCAATCTCACCGCGTTCTTCCCCGCTCGGAGCGCGGCGCGTACAAGACCTGCCGTCGCGCTCCGAACGGAATGACCCTCCGATTGGTGTCGGGTCAGGGGGCGACGGCGTCCGGGGTGTCGAAGCCGGTCGGGCGGTAGATGCCGACGAGCATGTTCTCGTGCATGCCGTAGCCGACGTCGCCGGTGTCGAGCTCGAAGCGACACAGCGTCTCGTTGAGGAACGCGTAGCGGCGACGGGTCTCGGCGTCGGCAAGGTCGTGCACGAGACCTTCGACCTTGAGCTCACCCTGATACACACCGTGGCCCCACGTGCCGTCGTTCACGTAGCCCGACCCCGCGGCGAGGTAGAGCGTGCGCAGCGGTGTGTTCGTCACTGTGATCGTCTTTCCGTCGCCATCCGGCACGGTGACGGTCGCGCCGCGCATCTCGCGGGTGCCCGGCAGGTAGTCGATCGTCACCTCCGGCCGACCCAGCTCCTCCGCGTCGCGCCCTTGATCGAGGTTCCAGACGCGCGCTGACTCCTCGACCATGCGGTTGCCGTCGGCGTCCTGGTCGATCTGCACCTTGAGCATGTGGTCGTCGAACTGCATCGGGAGCCAGTCGTGCCGGAAGCCGTAGCCGTCCTGAGCACCGCGCACCTTGATGCCCGGGTGCTCGGGCTCACCGATGGGTCGCACGCCCCACGAGCGATCGCGCGCACCCTTCCAACGATCCGGCGTGACGTCGAAGGTGCGACCGGCGGCGGTGATCGTGCCCTCCCACACGCCGACCTGCGCGTAGCGGGTGACGTCTTGGATCACCCGCCCGTACCGGCGGATGAAGGTACGTGGCTCCTCGAGCGCGGCGACCGATCCGGTGAACGTGAGGTCGGCACTGATACCCCACTCGTTCTCGGTGCAGCGGATCCGCAACTTCTGCAGACCCTCGAGC
>Ga0075026_100000185_pt1 | contig 23444 bp, 24 predicted proteins | sample Str012_2_FD_71392 | JGI IMG/M metagenome (GOLD analysis project Ga0075026, IMG submission 71392) | Freshwater sediment microbial communities in response to fracking from Pennsylvania, USA - Straight Creek_MetaG_SC_2012 | ecosystem: Environmental > Aquatic > Freshwater > Creek > Sediment... | reverse complement strand
ATCGAAGCCTTTCTGCGTCGCCAGGCGGCTGACCATGCCGATCAGCGGCCGCCGTTCGGCAGCGTGCAGGCCGACGCGCGTGAGGAATTCCTCTTTCAGGCCGGCCTTGATGCCCAGCTGCGCGGCACCGTAGTGACGCGGCAGCCAGCCGTCGACGCGTGGGTCCCATTCCTCGTAATCAACGCCGTTGAGTATGCCGAGCAGCGCACCGCTCCGTGCGCGCAGCGTGTCCTCGAGCCCCAGGCCATATTCAGCAGTCTGGATCTCGCGCGCATAACTCGGGCTCACCGTGGTCAGGAGGTCGGCATACAGCAGGCCGTGGCGCAGCATGTTGATGCGCCCGGTGCGCAGTTCCTCCTGGTGCAGCAGCTCGACGCCTGCGCCCGCCAGCAGTTCGCCGCCGGCCACCGCGCCCACCACGCCCTGGTAGCCAATGTTGTGGATGGTCATCACGCTGCGGGTGCGCGCGAACAGCGCGTCCCAGCGGTAGATCGAGCGCAGCCACAGCGGCGCCATCGCGGTGTGCCAGTCATTGCAGTGCAGGATCTGCGGCGCGAAGCCCATGCGCTGGCAGCAGAGAAACGCCGCATGCGTCAGCAGCAGGAAGCGCCGGTACTCGTCCGGATCCTGGGTGTACAGCGTGGGCCGGGCGAACATCGCCGGGCAATCGATCAGGTACACAAAGGCTTGCGAACCCGGGAGCCGCACGGTCTCGACCGAGAAGCTGAAGTCGTGGGCGCCGATGCGCACCGGCACGTCCTGCAGGAATGCGACCGGATAGCGCTCCAGCCCCTCGCGGCGGATCGAGCTGTAGCCCGGCAGGAACAGCCGGATGTCGTGTCCGGCGGCGTGCAGGTACTTGACCAGCGCACCGCTGACATCGGCCAGCCCGCCGGCTTTTGCAAACGGTGTCATCTCGGCGGAAATGCTGCAGATCTGCAGGGGCATGGGCGGAAGTCTACTTCAGTGCAACAGTGATCAGTGCAACAGCGCAAGACGCAAGGCGGCTATCATTTGCCGATGCGTCGCCTCGCGGTCGTGGTCTCTGTGGTGCTGCTGCTGGCCCTGTCGCTAGGGGTCGGCTGGATCGCGGCCGACTGGCCGCACTGGTGCCGAACGCTGGGACTGTGCGACGGCCAGGGCCTGCTGTAGCCCAGGTCCTGCGTTAGCAAGCTTCGGGTGGGGCGCACCGCCTGCGGCCGGTACCATGCCCGTCATGCAAAACCCCTCTACCCGCAACCTCTCCCGCCGCGACTTCGAGCGCATCGCGCGCGCGATCAGCTACATCGACGAGCATTGGCGCGAGCAGCCCCCGCTGCCCGATCTGGCTGCCAGGCTGCATCTGTCGCCCTTCCACTTTGACAGACTGTTTCGCAGGTGGGCCGGTATAACGCCAAAATCCTATATCCAGCACATTACCGGTACAGTCGCGCAGCAGTACCTGAGCCGAAAAACCAGCCTGCTCGAGACCTCGCTGGCCGTGGGCCTGTCCGGACCCTCGCGCCTGCATGACTTGATCGTCAAGCTCGAGGCGCTGACGCCGGCCGAAGCGGCGCGCGGCGGCGCCGGGGTGGCGATCGACTACGGCGTCGCGGAGTCCCCTTTTGGCCTGATGCTGGCGGGGTGCACCGCGCGCGGTGTCTGCCACCTGGCCTTCGTCGACACCGGTTCGCAGTCGCTGGCGCGCAGCGCGTTGCAGCAGCACTGGCCCGCCGCCCTGCTGCACTGGAACCCTGCAGCTATCGCTGCCCTGGCCGCCAGGATCTGGCCGCCGGGCGCGGCCTCGTCCGGGCCGCCGGTCCAGCTTTGGGTGCGTGGGACGGACTTCCAGCTGCAGGTCTGGCGGGCATTGCTGGCGCTCGGTGCCGGGCAGCGCACCAGCTATGGCGAGCTGGCACAGCGCTTGGGGAGGCCCAGTGCCGCGCGGGCCGTTGGCGCGGCCGTGGGTGCCAATCCCGTGGCCTGGCTGATTCCCTGCCACCGGGTGCTGCGTGCCAGCGGCGAACTCGGGGGCTACCACTGGGGCGTCGAGCGCAAGCGGGCCATGCTGGCCTGGGAGGGCCTGCGCCGTCCCCCAGGGTCCACGGCGCCTTATTTAAACACCTGATTTATAAGCTAGAATCGTCAGCCTCGTCCAGTAGGTCTGATGATGTCCGCCTCGCCTTACCAACTACTCGAACAGGAATGGCGGCGCCTGCATGCATTTCGCGGGGCGCTTTCACTGTTGCGCTGGGATGCCGCCGTGATGATGCCGCGCGGCAGCGCCGAGGTGCGCGGTGAACAACTCGCGGCGCTGGAAACCGAGTACCACGCCTTGCTTACGGCGCCGAAGGTGACGCGCCTGCTCGATCGCGCACAGGCCAACGAGCGCGGGCTCGAGGACTGGCAGGTGTCGAACCTGCGCGAGATGCGCCGCCAGCGTGACCACGCCATCGCGACGCCGGCCTCGCTGATCTCGCGGCTCGCCAAGGCCGCCGCGCGTGCCGAGAGCCAGTGGGCCGCGGCACGGCGCGAGAATAATTTCGCGCTGTTCGCCCCGCACCTCGAGGAGGTGCTGCTGCTGGTGCGCGACAAGGCGGCGCTGCTGGGCCAGGCGCTGAACTTGCCGCCCTACGACGCGCTGGTCGATGAATTCAGCCCTGGCATTGGCACCGCGGACATCGACGCCATTTTCAAAGCGCTCTCGCGCCGGCTCCCGGGCATGATCAGTGAAGCCATCGCCGCGCAGCAGGATGTCGCGCTGGCACCCGTGGCCGGCAAGTTTCCGACTGCTAAGCAACGGGCGCTGGTGGTCGAAATCATGAAGGCGGTGGGTTTTCCCTTCGACCAGGGCCGACTGGACGAGAGCGAACATCCCTTCACCGAAGGCGTGGCCGGCGACATCCGCGTCACCACGCGCTTCGATGCCAACAATCCCTTCGACGGCCTGCTGGGCGCACTGCACGAGACCGGTCACGCGATGTACGACCTGGGGATGCCCGCGAACTGGCGCGACCAGCCGGTGGGACGCGATCGCGGCATGGCGCTCGAGGAGAGCCAGTCGCTGCTGCTGGAGATGATCATCGGCCGCAGCGCCGCATTCGTGCGCTACCTGCAACCGCTCCTGCAGAAACACCTGTCCTTGAGCGGTCCCGAGTGGGAGTTCGCCCCGCTCTATGCACGCCTGACGCGCGTGCAGCGCGGCCTGATCCGCGTGGACGCTGATGAAATGAGCTATTCGCTGCACATCATGCAGCGCTACGACATCGAGAAGCAGCTGCTGTCGGGCAAGCTCGCGGTGCGCCACCTGGAAGAGAGTTGGAACAGCGGCATGGAGCAGCGATTCGGCAGCCGGCCGGCCGGCGCCGCCGACGGTTGCCTGCAGGATGTGCACTGGGCGCTGGGCTCGTTCGGCTATTTTCCCTCCTATGCGCTGGGCATGGTGATCGCCGCGCAGCTTTGGGAGTGTCTGCATAACCAGTTGCCCGGCGTGGAGACGCAGCTCGCGCAGGGCGATTTCACCGGCGTGTTCGGCTGGCTGCGCGAGCATGTGCACGGCCTGGGCGCGAAGCTCCCGGTCAAGGAACTGATCAAGCAGGCCACCGGCCAGCCCCTGAGCGCCAATGCGCTGCTGCGCTACCTGCAGGGCAAGTACCTGGCGGCTGCGCCGTGAACGCCGTGGCCCGAGCGGTGCGCGATTCCGCCACGCTGCGGCGCCTGGGCGCCTCCTTGCGCGGTCTGGCGGGCAAGGCGATCGCGGATTTCCAGATGATCGAGCCGGGCGACAAGGTAATGGTGTGCCTATCCGGCGGTAAGGACTCCTACACGCTGCTCGACCTGCTGCTCTCGCTCCAGCGCAGTGCGCCGGTAGCTTTCGAACTCATCGCCGTGAACCTGGACCAGAAGCAGCCGGATTTTCCCGCCACGGTGCTGCCCGATTACCTGCGCGCGCTGGGCGTGCCGTTTCACGTGATCGAGCAGGATACCTATAGCGTAGTCAAGCGCCTGATACCAGAGGGCAAGACTATGTGCTCGCTGTGCTCGCGCATGCGGCGCGGCGCGCTGTACCGCTATGCCGCCGAGCACGGCATCGCCAAGATCGCGCTCGGCCATCATCGCGACGACATCATCGAGACGCTGTTCCTGAACCTGTTCCACGGCGGGCGGCTCAAGGCGATGGCGCCCAAATACCGCTCGGATGACGGCCGCCACGTGATCATCCGCCCGCTGGCCTATATTCCTGAGCGCGAGATCGCCCGCTACGCGCGCGGCCGGGCGTTTCCGATCATCCCCTGCAACCTGTGCGGTTCGCAGGCCAATCTGCAGCGCAGCAGCATCAAGCGCATGCTGGCTGCCTGGGAGCGCGAGCAGCCGGGACGGAGCGAGAGCATCTTCACGGCCCTGTGCAATGTGGAGCCCGCGCACCTGGCCGATACCGCGCGCTACGATTTCATCACCTGTCCGCCCGCCGCCGGCGTGCGCTGATGGAGCGGCCGCTAGCCAACAGCTATTGGGTGCAGACCGGCCGTCTGCTGGCTGGCGAGCACCCGGCCGGCCGCGAGGCGCAGATCGGCGCGGCCGGGCGCGAGCGGGTGCAGAGCCTGCTGAGCGCTGGGATCACCGGCTTCGTCGACCTGACGGAAGAGGGTGAGTGCGCGGACTACGCGATGCTGCTGCCTAAGACCGTGCTGTACCTGCGCCACGCGATCACTGATCAGGACGTGCCGCGCGAGCCGAAGCAGATGCGGCGCATCCAGGACGACATCGCCGCGGCGCTGGCCGAAGGCCGCTCGCTGTACCTGCACTGCCGCGCCGGCATTGGCCGCACCGGACTCACCGCCGGGTGCTTCCTGGTGGAGCAGGGCCAGCCCGGTGAGGACGCGCTGCGCGAGTTGAACCTGATCTGGACCGAGCAGTGCGCACGCGCCGCCACCTGGCCCACGATTCCACAGACCGAGCGGCAGGCGGACTACATCCGCGGCTGGCGCGCGCGGCGCCGGCGCTCGCTGGCCGCGACCATCGCCAGTGCCGCGGTCGGCGCGGTGGCCAGCGCCGCGGCGGCGTTCTCCGTTGCCGAAGTCAGCGATGCCGAGCTGGCGCCGGTGCGCGATCTGCGCGAACGCTTCCAGGGCGTGCTGCAGGGATTGGCGGTGGGCGATGCGCTGGCCGCGGCGACGCAGTACCGGCGGCCCGGCAGCTTCGCGCCGGTTGGCGACCTGCTGGGCGGCGGTCCCTTCGAACTGCCGCGCGGTGCCTGGAGCGATGACACCGCGATGGCATTGTGCCTGGCTGAAAGCCTGGCCGAGACCGGTGGTTTCGATGCGCGCGACCAGGTGGCGCGTTACACGCGCTGGCAGCGCGAGGGATACCTCTCGGCCACCGGCCAGTGCTTAGGGATTACGGCCAATACCGCACAGGCGCTGGCCGCCGCTCAGTGGCGCGCGCAGCCCTACGCCGGATCGCATGACCCCAAGCAGCTGCACCCCGAGCCGCTCTCGCGCGTGGCCCCGGTCGTGATGCACGCCTTTGCGCACAGCACCCAGGCGGTCGAGACGGCGGCCGATGCCGCGCGCACTACCTGCCAGGCGCCGCTGGTCATGGATGCCTGCCGGCTGCTGGCCGCCATGTTGCACGCCGCGTTGCGCGGCGAGCCACGTGCGCAGGTGCTGGCGCCCTCGCCGGCGGTATTCGGTGCGCGCGCGCTGCGCCCGCCGGTGGCGGCGATTGCCGGCAGCCGCTGCGAAGCCGCGGCGGCGCCCGCCGACGCCAACGGCGATGCGCTGGCGGTGCTGGCGCTGGCGCGCTGGGCTTTCGGCAGCACCACGAATTTTCGCGAGGGCGCGCTGCGCGCGGTCAACCTTGGTGGCCACAGCGATGTCATCGGCGCGGTCTACGGGCAGCTGGCCGGCGCCTTCTACGGCCTCGCTGCCATTCCGCGTGGCTGGCGCGCGGCACTGGTGAATTCCGAGCTGATCGCCCAGCTGGCCGATCGGCTGCTGCGCGATGCGCTGCTGCAGCTCGGCGAGCACGCGGGCGCACTGTGAAACGCCGCCAGCCCGCCTGGACCCACCTCAGCGACGAGCAGCTGCTCGATCTGCGGCTCTGCGACCTGCGGCTGCGGCTGCGAGGCTCGGGACTCGAGCCGCGCATCGCCCGCCTGTACCGTGAGCTGGCGGCGCGCGGCATCAGCTTCCGGCCGCACGCCTGGCTCGCCGTGGAGTGGTTCTCGCCCGATGGGGTACCGGGCTTCGCGGTGCCGTTTTACCTTGCCCATCCGCGCCTGCAACGCCTCGAGCGCAAGATGACCGGCGAAGTGGAGGGGAGTAACCGCAACTGGCAGATGCGCATCCTGCGCCACGAGGCCGGTCACGCGATTGATTCGGCCTATCGGCTGCGCCGGCGCGCGCGCTGGCGGGCGCTGTTCGGACCGGCATCGCAGCGCTACGCGCCGCACTACCGGGCGCGGCCGGCCAGCCGCCGCCACGTGCAGCATCTGGGCGAGTGGTACGCGCAGGCGCATCCCACTGAGGATTTCGCCGAGACCTTCGCGGTGTGGCTGCAGCCGCATTCGGACTGGCGGCGGCGCTACGCCGCCTGGCCGGCACGCGCCAAGCTCGAGTATGTGGCCGAGGTGGCCGCGGAAATCGCACAGCACCGCCCGCCGGTGCAGTGCCGTGAGCGCATCGAGGCCCTCGAGGACAACACGCTCACCTTGCGCGAGCACTATCGGCGGCGGCAGCTGGCGCTGCGCCGACGGCACCGCGCGCGCGCCGATGCCGCGCTGCGCCGGGTATTCGGCGCCGCCGCGCCGCGCAGCGCCGGGACCGGCGCCGCGGCACTGCTGCGTGCGCACAAGGCCAAGCTGCGCGGTGTGCTCGAGCGCGACGCCGGCGCCGATCGTTATGGCGCGCAGCAGCTGGTGCGCCTGGCCATCGAACGCTGCGATCGCCTGCAGCTGCCTGCCAACGGTTCGCGCCGCGCGCTGTTGCCGCGGCTGCGCAGCGCGCTGGTGCGCATGGCGCGCGGCTACATCGAAAGCGATCAGATGCGGTTGCGGCTGTGAAGGCGCTGCGCGCCCTGGTAGTCGTGCACTCCGACCTGGTGCCGCCGGCGACGCTCGAGGGCCACAGCGACAAGGAGATCGCCGAGTGGCGTACGGAGTACGACGTGATCGGCGCGCTCAAGAAGGCCGGCCACACGGTGCAGCCGCTGGGCGTGCTCGATTCGCTGACCGAACTGCGCAGCGCGCTGCTCGAGTGGCGTCCCGATGTGGTCTTCAACCTGCTCGAGGAATTCAACGGCATCGTCACCTACGATCAGCACGTGGTGGCGTTCCTGGAACTGATGCGCCAGCCCTACACCGGCTGCAACCCGCGCGGCCTGCTGCTGGCGCGCGACAAGGTGCTGTGCAAGCAGCTGCTGGCCTTTCATCGCATCCCGACGCCGCAGTTCGCGGTATTCCGGCGCGGCGAGCGCTTTCACCTGCCGCGCCGCCTGCGCCTGCCGCTGTTCGTGAAATCGGCGACCGAGGATGCCTCGCTCGGCATCGCCCAGGCCTCGGTGGTCGACGATGCGCAGAAACTGCGCGAGCGCGTGCAGTTCATGCACGAGCAGATCAAGTCCGACGCCCTGGTCGAGGAGTACATCGAGGGGCGCGAGCTCTACGTCGGTGTGCTGGGCAATGAGCGCCTGAGCCGTCTGCCGGTGTGGGAAATGGAGTTCGGCTCGCTGCCCGAATCGCTGCCGGCGATCGCCACCCGCAAGGTGAAATGGGACCGCGCCTACCAGCAGAAATACGGCATCACCACCCGCGAGGCGCGCGAGCTGCCGCCGCTCCTGCTGGCGCGCATCGATCGCTTGGCGCGGCGCATCTACCGCGCGCTGCACCTGTCGGGTTATGCGCGCATCGACTTCCGGCTGCGCGCCGATGGCAGCCTGTACGTGCTGGAGGCCAATCCCAATCCCAACCTGGAGAAGGCCGAGGACTTTGCCGCTTCGGCGCAGGCCGCCGGTGTAGGCTATGGCAAGCTGCTCGAGCGCATCGTGCGACTCGGGGTGGCCTATCGCGCCGAGTGGCGCAACTACGGGTGAGCGCAATGACAGGCATGACAGTCGCGGGTGCCGGATTGGTCGTGCTGCTGGCGGCGCTGGGTGGCTGCACCAGCCAGCAGGAGCTGCGCAAGGCCGAGCTGGTGGTGTTGATGGCGGGGCTCCCCGGTGCCTACGACAATCTGCAGCAGGTGCAGGCCGACGCGGCGGCCGGACACCATGGTGCGCATGCGGCACAGGCGCTGCTGATCCTCCGACTGCAGGCGCCGCTGGTCGGCGACGACGTGCTCTACGTGCGCGAAACCGCGTCCGACGATGCCCGGCGGGTGACCGCCGAGCGCATCTGGAGCCTGAAGGTCAGCGAGGCCGGGCAGCTGCTCGCGACGCCGGCGCGCTTCGACGAGCCCGAGCGCTGGCAGCTGGGCCTGGCGAGTCCCGAACTGTTCCGCTCGCTGTTGCTGAATGACCTGAAGGTTATCGTGGGCTGCGATCTGCTGTGGACCAAGACCGCTACCGGCTTCAGCGGCGACACCCTCGGCAGCGGCTGCCACCGGAGCGGTGCGGCCAGCGCTGCGCCGCAGGTGCAGCACTGGCGCCTGGGCACCGATGGCCTCGATATCAGCGATGGCACGGCCGCCGATGACTACTATCGCTTCCGGCGGCGCGGTAGCGCGGAATGATTGACGCCTCGGAAAGCGCCGTGCAGGGCGTCGGCGATGTGATCCGCCTGGCGGTCGCGCCGGTGTTCCTGCTCTCGGGCGTCGGCATCATGCTCACGGTATTCACCAATCGCCTGGCGCGTGCGGTCGATCGCGCGCGTGAGATGGAGCAGCGCGCGCACCAGCTGGAGGCCGGTGCAGCGCGCGAGGACCTGCACGAGTCGCTGGCGACGCTGGCGCGGCGCGGCCGCCTGCTGAGTATCGCGATTGCGATGTGCACGATCTGCGCGCTGCTGGTGTCGGTCGTGGTGGTGGTGCTGTTCCTCGGCGAATCATTCAACATCCACATCACCGTTGCGGTGGACGCGCTGTTCATCGCCGCGATGCTGAGCTTCATCGGCGCGATCCTGTGTTTCCTGCGCGAAGTGTTCATCGCCACGGCGAACCTGCGCATCGGGCTCAGGCGCGCACGCTGACCCGCGCGTGCTGAATCAGCGGCCGGTTTCGTCGGCGCTGATGGTCCAGGGTTCGGCGGCCGCGGCCGCTATCCATTCCTGCAGCGGCGCATCGGCCAGTACCGTCGCCTGGTACTGGCGCGCCACGTCTGACACCTCGGCACCGTAGGTGCGGAAACGCAGCACCACCGGCGCGTACATCGCATCGGCCAGGGTGTAATCGCCGAACAGCCACGGACCGGCCGCGCCGTAGCGCTGCCGGCAGCTCCGCCACAGCTCATCGACGCGCTCGATATCACTGCGCAACGTCGCGGTCATCGGCGTGTGCCGGCCCAGCGCCCGGGCATTCATCGGCCACTGCGCCCGCAGCGCCTGGAAGCCCGAGTGCAGCTCGGCGCAGACGCTGCGCGCGATCGCCCGCGCCGCGCGTTTGGCCGGCAGACCCCTGCCGGCCAGCTCGCACAGGTATTCACCGATCGCGATGGAATCCCAGACCAGCAGTTCGCCGTGGCGCAGCGCCGGCAAGCGTCCGGCCGGATTTACCGCGTGAATGCGCGCACGGCTGGCAGGCAGGTCGAGCGGAATCTGCTGCTCCTCAAACGGCAGCTGCAGGTGGCGCAGCAGCAGCCAGGGGCGCAGCGACCACGAGGAATAGTTCTTGTTGCCAATGATCAGCGTGAGTTCGGGCATGGGTGCCTGTTGGCAGTCGGGTGACCAGATTGCCAGTGCGGCATGGTTCCTGCATCACAAAACTAGCAGATTTGCTGCGTTTTTTGTGACGGAGCTATGCAACGGGCGCGCCTGACCCATGCTCCACTTGAAACGCAGCTGCACTGGATCACTGCGAGGTGAGTTCATGCCACAGGATACGGAAACAGGCACGGTACTGCCGGTCGCGAACCTGACCGAGTACTTCCGCGACGCCCTTCATGGTGCACTGCTGCACCAGCATGTCGCCGTCGACGACCAGACTGAGCAGTACGTGGTCAACATGCTGACGCTGTTCGCGCGCACCGAGCAACTGCATGCCGGTGTGGCCAGCGGCGCGCGCCTGCCACCGCTGGTGCCGCTGTTCACCGCGGCGCTCGCGGCCGCGACACCGGCGGAACGCGAGTGCGCGCTGCAGCGGCTGGGCGACCTGTCGCTGTTCATCGCCGGGTTCTTCGCGCACGGCTTTGCGCGCCGCCTCATCGACATCGACTACCACATCGCGATGGGCGGGCGCGCTTACGGCACGCTGGCGGCGGCGCTGGCCCGCGGCCGGCGCCGCGTGCTGGCGCAGGTGTACTTCGAACTGGCGGCAAAATTCCAGCCACTGGTGGATGCCCTGGGCGAGATCGCTGACAGCGCGCGCATCTACTCGCACCAGGACGTGCTGCGCCTGTACGAGATCTGGCTGCGCACCGGCAGCGCGCGGGCGCGGGGGCTGCTTGGCAAGCTCGGCGTCGCCGCCACGCCGGTCGCGCTGCGCGCGCACTGAAGGCGCCAGGCCGATGCTGCTGCGGCAACTGCAGGCATCGCTGGCGGCGCTCTACGATGTGCCGCAGGGACCCGATGTCAGCCACTTTCTGACCTCGGACCCGGGGCTGCTGCCGCTGGCGCAGCTCGGCTCGCACACCGACGAGCAGCTGCTGGTGGCGGAGGATGACGATGGCCAGGGCCTGTCAGTGGCGCTGTACCTGGACCCGCAGCTGCTCGAGCGACTGCGGGTCACCGATCCGCTCCAGGCGCTGCACGGCGGCAACATCGGCGATTACTGGACCGCTCTCGAGGGCGTCAGCCATTTCGCGTACCTGACCTGGAATGCCGCGCACCATCGAGCGGTCAGCGTTCATGAGCTGGAGTTGCAGGCCGAAGTGGACAAATACGTGTGCAGCGTGGCGCTGCTGCGCGCCCAGCATCCGGAGTATTTCCCGGCGGAACTGCACCGCCTGCTGTTTGAGCGCGCCCGCGTGGATCCGCGCCTGCCCGGCACCCAGCGTAGCCTCTATCGCCGCGCCAACCAGGGTGCCGCGCGCTTCTGTCACCGTCTGGCGCAGCGCCTGCGCGAGCGCGGCGCCACCGCGCGCGCTGCCGTGAGCAGTGAGCTACGCCGATTTTACCGGCTCACCAACGCCGCCAAACTCCACCACATCGCGGCGCTCTAGGATTCGGTTTTCTTGATCTGGGCGACCTGGCGCTTCAGGCGTATCCATTCGGACAGCTGGCGCAGATCCGCGTGCTGCTGGCTGCTGCCGGCGCGGCGCACATTGGGAAAAGTATCGTAAGGGTTGTAGCCGCCGGCTACCGGCGCCGACGGGTGGTCCACGATCGCGAGCTCGAAGCTGCCGGTGGCCGCGGCATTCGAGTGTCTGGTTCCTGAATCTGTGCGATATGGCATGATTCCCTGTGTCCCCGCGTCGGCATTGCTGGCGGCCGTCCGGCGGTGGACTGCTAAAGTCGCGCCTGTGCGCGCAGCAGTCCCACCACGGTCTTGCCATCGACCAGCTCGCCGCTCAGGGCGCGCCGGCAGGCCTCAGCAATCGGGATCCAGTGAATCTCAATTAATTCTGCGGCCTCGTGCGCTATTTTGGCGGGTCGCAGCATGCTGGCCATGAACAGGTGCACAGTTTCAGTAAAAACTCCGGGCGATGCGACATAAGCACCGAGCGCTTGCCACTCGTCCGCATCGCAGCCGGCTTCCTCGATGAGTTCGCGCCGCGCGGTGTGCTGCGGCGCTTCGCCGGGTTCCAGTTTCCCGGCCGGCAATTCCCAGATCCAGCCGCCCACGGCGTGGCGAAACTGGCGGATCAGGCACACGCGCTGCTGCGCGTCGAGGGCGACGATCGCCGCGCCGCCCGGATGATGGACCATCTCCAAGTCGATCACGTGGCCATTGGGCAGGCGTACGGTTTCGACGTTGAGGCTGATCACCCGCCCGCTGAAGATGGGCTTGAGTTTTTCGATGCTCACGCCGGAGTCAGTGGCTGCTGACCTCATCGACGTCAGTCTGGCCGCTGAGGGTGCGGCGCACGAAAGACCAGCACATGCCGACGCCCAGGATCAGTCCGGTGCACAGCACGATGACCCAGGCGAGGGCCCGGCTACCCGAGAGATGCAGCCAGCCGTTCTGCACTGCCAGCCACAGCAGCGCGGCGAACAGCGCCAGCAGCAGCGTGACGCCGAACATCCCGAGTGAGCGGCGCGTGGCGGTGACGTACACCACCCAGCCGATGGCCAGTACCAGGCCGCCCACCACCTGCAGCGCGCTGATATGCGGGAACACATGCGCTACCCAGTGATAGTAGGAGTAACCGCTGGGGTTGAAGGTCAGCAGCACCAGCGCCAGGGCCGCGGCGATGCGTGTGAGAGCGCCGCTGGCGCCCATGCTGGTCGTGCTCATGTGCACATGGTATATATTTACGCGGTGGCGGTCATTGATCCTTTCAGCACTCTGAACTCCCCGCAGAAACGGGCGGCCACCTTTGGCGAGAACCTGCCGGACGGCAAGGGAGTGCGTGCCGGACCCCTGCTGGTGGTGGCGGGGGCGGGCACCGGCAAGACCAGCACCATCGCCCACCGCGTCGCCCACCTGGCGATGCACGGGGTCGACCCGGCGCGCATCCTGCTGCTGACGTTCACGCGCCGTGCGGCCGCCGAGATGCGCCGCCGCTCGCACGACATCCTGCGCCAGGCGCTCAATGACACGCTCGGCAACAAGGCGCAGGCGGCGCTGCAGCGGCTGTCGTGGGCCGGCACCTTCCATTCCATTGGCAATCGCCTGCTGCGCCACTACGGGCGCCACCTGAAACTTGAGCCGGGGTTCACGGTCATCGATCGCGGCGACTCGGCCGACCTGTTCGATAACCTGCGCCAGGAACTCGGCTACACCGAGCAGTACCAGCGCTTTCCGCGCAAGGACACCTGCCTGGCCATTTATTCCTGGCGCGTCAACACGCAGAAGACCCTGCACGAGACGCTTGAGCAGCAGTTCTCCTGGTGCCTGAACTGGGAGCAGGAGATCGCCAAGCTGTGCCGCGCCTATGTCGAGCGCAAGCAGCGCTATGGCCTGCTCGACTACGATGACCTGCTGCTGTACTGGCACGCGATGATGAGCGAGCCCAGGCTCGCGGCGCAGGTGGGCGCCAATTTCGATCACGTGCTGGTCGATGAGTACCAGGACACCAACCGCCTGCAGGGCGAGATCCTGCGCAACCTGCGCCCCGATGGCTCCGGCATCGCCGTGGTCGGCGATGATGCACAGTCGATCTACTCGTTCCGCGGCGCGGCGGTCGAGAACATCCTCGGCTTTCCGGACCTGTACGCGCCGCGCGCGGAAATCGTCACGCTGGCGCAGAATTACCGCGCCACCCAGCCGCTGCTCGACGTCGCCAATGCGCTGATGAGCGACGCGCCGCGCCAGCATCGCAAGCACCTGCTGTCGGTGCGCGGCCATGGCGCGCGGCCGATTTACGCGACCACCGATGAGCTGCAATCGCAGGCGGAATTCGTCTGCGCCCAGGTGCTCAAGCGCCGCGAGGCCGGCGTGCTGCTGCGCAAGCAGGCGGTGCTGTTTCGCAATGCCAGCGCCAGCGATATTCTGGAAGTCGAGCTGCTGCGGCGGCGCATTCCGTTCGTTAAGTACGGCGGCCTGAAGTTCCTCGAGGCCGCGCACGTCAAGGATCTGCTCGCGGTGCTGCGCTGGGCCGACAATCCGCGCAATTCCATGGCGGCGTTCCGGGTGTTGCAGCTGTTGCCTGGCATGGGTCCGGCCAACGCCTCGCGCATCGTCACCGAGCTGGAGGCGCGCAGCGGCAATTTCGCGCTGCTGGCCGAGCTGCAGAAGCCGGCCGCTGCCCTGCAGGATCTGCCGAAGCTGGCCAAACTGCTGACCTCGCTGGCCGAGCCGCAGAAGCCCTGGCCCGGCCAGCTCAAGCTGGCGCGCGACTGGTACCAGCCGCACATGGAGCGCAGCTACGAGCAGACGCATACCCGCCTGGGCGACCTCGATCAGCTCGAGCAGCTCTCGGGGCAGTATCCCTCGCGCGAGCGCTTCATCACCGAGCTGGCGCTCGACCCGCCCAATGGCGCCGGCGATCTGGCCGGCTCACCGCTTCACGACGAGGACTACCTGGTACTGTCTACCGTGCATTCGGCCAAGGGCATGGAATGGGACACGGTGTTCGTACTCAATGTGGTCGACGGCAGTTTCCCCTCGGAGTTTGCCACCGGCCGCAACGAGCTGATCGACGAGGAGCGCCGGCTGCTGTACGTGGCGATGACGCGGGCCCGCAACGAGCTGTACCTGTGTGCGCCGCTGAAGTTCCCGCTGACCCAGCAACCGCGCACCGGCGATGCGCATGTGTATGGCGCCCGCAGTCGTTTTATCAGCGACAAGGTACTCAAAAGCTGCGAGCAAACCGCCTACCAGGGCTCCAGTCTCGACGGTACCCTCAACGAAGCGGCGGCGCGCTCGGAATCCATCGACATTGGCGCCAAGCTCAAGGACATGTGGTGAGCGGGCGCACCAGGCTCTGGTTGCTGGCGTTGGCGCTGCCGCTGCTGCTGGCCGGTGGTATCGACCGGCTCAGTTCGAAGGACGCCGCCTCGGGGCTGCGCGCCGCGCTCGGCCAGGGCATCGACAGCGCGGTCGCGAGCCTCGGGGTGACCGACGGCTTCCTGAAGAATGCCAAGGTGGCCATCCCCTTGCCCCCGGCGCTGCAGAAGCTGCAGCAGGGCCTGCGCCTGATTGGTCGCGGCGACGACGCCGACGCGCTCCGCGAGGCGATGAATCATGCCGCCGAAGCTGCGGTCGCCGACGCCAAACCGGTACTCAAGCAGGCGCTGCAGCACCTGACGCTCGCTGATGCCAAGGGCATCCTCACCGGCGGTGACGATGCCGGCACACAGTATTTTCAGCGCACGACATCCGGCACGCTGGCCGCCCGCTTCAAGCCGATCGTCGTGCACGCAACGGCCAAACTGCGCATCGCCGCGCTCTATGACCAGTATGCGGGCAAGGCCGCCTCGCTGGGCCTGCTCAGCAACGCGGATGCAAACCTCGACGACTATGTGACTGGCAAGGCCCTTGCCGGCCTTTACACGGTGATGGCCGAGGAGGAACGGGCGATTCGCAAAGATCCGCTCGGCCAGGCCAGCTCGCTGATCAAGAAGGTGTTCGGCGCACTGCAGAAATAGCGCGGCTACGGCTCCAGATAGGCGTAGCCGTCCAGCTCCTGCTCGTAGAAGCGCTTGAGCGCCTGGCTCTCGGCCACCGACATCCTTCCCTCGCGTACCGCGCGCTCGCAGTCGCGCGCCAGCGCCGGGGCCAGTTCCGCGACGTCGTATTCCATGTACTCGAGCACCTTGTTGGCCGTGTCACCCTTGACCACTTCCTCGATCCACCAGCCGCCCTCATCGTGCAGCCGGATGTGCACCACGTGGGTATCGCCGAACAGGTTGTGCAGGTCGCCGAGCGTTTCCTGGTAGGCGCCGACCAGGAAGGCCGCCAGGTAGTACTCCTCGCCGGCGATCAGTTCGTGCAGCTCGAGCGTGCGCTTGGCCTCGCGCGCGCTGACAAAGCGATCGATGCGGCCGTCCGAGTCGCAGGTGATGTCGGCCAGCACGCCGTTGCGGGTGGGCCGCTCGTTCAGGCGGTGGATCGGCATGATCGGAAACTGCTGGTCTATGGCCCAGCTGTCGGGGAGCGATTGGAACAGCGAAAAATTGCAGAAATAGATGTCCGACAGTACGTTCTCCAGGTCCTCGAGCTCCTCGGGGGTCTCGCCGAGCTTGCGGCAACAGGCGCGGATGCGCTCGCAGGTGCCCCAGTACAGCCGTTCGGCCAGCCCGCGGTGCGCGAGCGACAGCAGGCCCAGGTTGAACATCTGCAGGGCCTGATCGCGTGCCGTCTGGGCGTCGTGAAAGCACTCCACCAGGCGGCGTTCATCGACCGTGCGCCAGGCGTCGAACAGGTCGCGCACCGGCTGCGGCAACGCGCTGCCAGGTGCGGCGGCTTCTTCGGCCTCGACATGGAAGCGATCGAGCCGCGAGCTGCCCAGGGTGTTGAAGATCAGCACGCTGTGATGCGCGGCGATCGCGCGTCCCGACTCGCTGATGATCATCGGATGCGCAATGCCGCGCGTGTTGCAGACGCTGGCCACGCGGTACACGACATCGTTGGCGTACTCGTTGAGCGTGTAGTTCATCGATGAGGCGAAGTTGGTGCCAGTGCCGTCGTAGTCGACGCCCAGGCCGCCACCGACATCGATGTATTCGAGCCCGGCGCCCAGCAGTTTCAGCTCGGCATAGACATGCGCGAGCTCGTTGATGGCCTCCTTCACGCGGCGGATGTCCTGCAGCTGGCTGCCCGGGTGGCAGTGCACCAGCTTGAGGCAGTCCTCCATGCCGCGCGACCTTAAAGCGGCCAGCAGGTCGATGATTTCGGTCACGAACAGGCCGAATTTGGACTTCTCGCCGGCTGAGTCGCGCCAGCGCCCCGAGCCTTCGCTGGCCAGTTTGACGCGCACCCCGAGGCGCGGGCGCACCCCGTAGGCATCGGCATGGCGCAGGATCAGCGCCAGCTCCTCGAAGTTCTCGACCACCGGGATAATAGTGCGGCCGAGCTTGGTCGCCAGGATCACGGCCTCGATGTAGCTCGAGTCCTTGAAGCCGTTGCAGATGATCAGCCGGTCGCTGGCCGCCTCGGTGGTGGCCATGACCGCCAGCAGCTCCGGCTTGGAGCCGACCTCCAGCCCGAAGCCGTACTCCTTGCCGTAGCGGTACACCTCATTGACCACCAAGCGCTGCTGGTTGACCTTGATCGGAAACACGGCTGCGTAGCGGTTGCGGTAGTCGTTTTCGGCGATCGCCCGGGCGAAGGCATCGTGGAGGTGGCGCAGCCGGTGGGCCAGGATGTCCGAGAAGCGCACCACCACCGGGGCGGCCAGGTCACGCGCCTGCAGGCCCTCGACCACCTCATGCAGGTCGATTTCCCGCGCCGCCGTGGTGTCGGGCCGCACCACGACATTGCCGGCCTCGTTGATCGAGAAGTAGCCCGAGCCCCAGGCGGGGACGTTGTAGAGCTCGAGGGCGTCATCCACGCTCCAGCCGGCATTGCCGCGCCGCGGCGTGTGTTGCTGATTCATGCGCGGTGCGCCTCGCTGTAACCAAAGGCCGGGCTGGCGCGCGCACGATAGCAAAAGGCGATTACAAAATCAGGACGGCGAACCGTTACAATCGCCGCGGAGCATCGACAACATGGCCATCGATCTGTACTGGGGGAGCGGCAGCGCCTATTGCTGGCGGGTCATGCTCGCGCTCGAACACAAGGGCCTGAAGTACCGCAGTCATCCGCTCAAGTTCGATCAGCAGGAGCACAAGGCGCCGCAGCTGCTGGCGATGAACCCGCGCGGCCGGCTGCCGGTGCTGCGCGACGACGATTACGTGGTGTTCGAATCGGTCGCCATTCTCTATTACCTGGAGCGCAAGTATCCGCAGCCGCCGATTTTTGGCCGCAGCGCCGAGGAGGCCGGGGTCATCATGCGCGTGATCTGCGAATACCAGGCCTACGCAGAACCGAGCCTGATGCAGATCGCGCAGGAAATGCTCTCGGTGCGCGAGCCGACGCTGAATGAGAGCACGCACGAGGCGATGCAGCGCGTCGCCAGCGAGGCGCGCACCATCGAGCGGCGGCTGGCGCAGTCCGACTGGGTGGTGGGCGAGCATTTCTCGGCCGCCGACATGGTGATCTACCCGGATATCCTGCTGCTGCTGCGCGCTCTTGCGGTGCCCGGTGCGCGGGAACTCGCCGCGCGTTTCCTGCCGCTGGAAGTGAACTATCCGGCGCTGGGGCGCTGGCTGGGACGCGTCGCGGCGCTGACGCCGGCGCTGAACGTCGCGTAGCGCCGGCCGGCGCTGGCGCCGGCACATGGCGATTGCTACCCTGCACCCTTGAAGGCGCACCATGACCGATACACTGCACTACAGCGATTTTCCCGGACGCATCGTGTTCGTGGGTTTTGGCGCGATCGGCCAGGGGGTCCTGCCGCTGATCCTGCGCCACATCGGCTGCCCTGCGTCGCGTATCGCGATAGTCAGTGCTGATGATCTGGGGCGCGAGGAGGCACAGCGCTATGGCGTCAAGTACCTGAAGGAGCGCCTGACGCGCGAGAACCTGCGCCGCACGCTCGATCCACTGGTCGGTCGTGGCGATTTCGTGCTCAACGTCTCCGTTGACGTCTCGAGCATCGCCCTGATCCGCTACGCCTGGGAAAAGGGCGCGATGTACCTGGACACCTGCATCGAGCCCTGGCCGGGCGGTTACACCGACCCGGCCACGCCGATCGCGCGCCGCACCAACTACGCCATGCGCGGCGAGGCGCTGGCACTGCGCGCCAGTGGCCAGCGTCAGCCGACCGCGATACTGACCCACGGCGCGAATCCCGGCCTGGTCTCGCACCTGGTCAAGCAGGCCATGCTGAACATCGCCGCTGACCTGAAGGTCGACACCGGCAATCCGGCCAGCCGCGGCGACTGGGCGGCACTTGGCCAGTTGCTGGACATACGCGCGATCCACGTCGCCGAGCGCGATACCCAGGTGTCGAGCATCCCGAAGGAGCCCAATGAGTTCGTCAACACCTGGTCGGTGGACGGCTTCGTGTCCGAAGGCTCGCAGCCCGCCGAGCTCGGCTGGGGATCGCACGAGCGCAATTTCCCGCGCGACGGCAAGCGCTTCGATTTTGGCGACGGCGCGGCGATTTATCTGATGCAGCCGGGCGTGGCCACGCGCGTGCGCAGCTGGGCGCCGCTCGCCGGTCCCTATCACGGCTTTCTGATCACCCACGGCGAGGCGATCTCGATCGCCGAGTATTTAACCGTGATCAAGGATTCGGCGGTCGAGTATCGCCCGACCGTGCACTACGCCTACCACCCCTCCGACAACGCGGTGCTGTCGGTGCACGAGTTCTCCGGGCGCAACTACGCGCTGCAGGATCGCAAGCGCATCATGATGGATGACATCACCACCGGCATTGACGAGCTCGGCGTGCTGCTGGTCGGCCACAGGAAAAACGCCTACTGGTACGGCTCGCAGCTCGGTATCGACGAAGCGCGCAAACTGGCGCCCTACAACAGCGCCACCACGCTGCAAGTCACCGTATCGGTGCTGGCGGGCATGGTCTGGGCGATGGAGAACCCCAACTGCGGCGTCGTCGAGCCCGATGAAATGGATTTCCGCCGCTGCCTCGAAATCTGCGTTCCTTATCTCGGCCCGGTGGTGGGGCAGTACACCGACTGGACGCCGCTCAGCGACCGCGAGCGCCTGTTCCCAGAGGACCTGGACAAATCCGATCCCTGGCAGTTCAAGAACGTGCGCGTCAGCTGAGCGCCAGGTAGCTGATCTCGACCACTACATAGGTCTGCTCGCCGCCCGGAAGCGTCACCCCGACTTCGCTATCCAGGGCCTTCCCCAGCAGCGCCCGCGCCAACGGCGCATCCATGCTGATGCCGCCAGGCTCGTCAGCGAACTCGTCCGGTCCGACGATGCGGTAGCGGACGCGCTCGCCCGCAGCATTCTCGAGCGTCACTACCGCACCAAAGAACACCCGCTGCGGGTCGCTGGGCGGCGCGTTCACCACCACCATGCCTTCGAGGCGCTTGCGCAGGTGGCGCACCCGCGCATCGATTTCGCGCAGCCGGCGTTTGCCGTAGGTGTAGTCGGCATTTTCCGAGCGATCGCCCTGGGCGGCGGCCGCGGCCACAGCCTGGGTGACGCGCGGGCGTTCGACGCGCCACAGCTGCTCGAGCTCGGCGCGCAGGCGGGCCAGCCCCGCAACTGTGATGTATTTCGAACTTTGCGGCAAAGGCGGGCGATAGCGGCTCAAACAGGACTCCGGCGGGGGCAGATGTGCAGTGGCTCACAGCTTGCCTAAGGCGGCGGGCGGTAGGCTTAGGGCCCATGGGTAGCAAGTACTACGCCCATTTTATAGCCGACTCGCAATACGTTGCGCAGGCGGGCGAATGGAGTGGCGTGGTGGAACTGACACGACCCCTGCGCCAGCGGGCCGAGGAGTACGAACTCTCGGAGGTGCTGGCAGGCAGCATGGAATTGGACGCCGAGGAGATCCGCATACTCGACTGGTCGCCTCTGCACTGACGAATCCCCTGGCGGACTTTACTCCCCTCTTGTAAGTCCGCTCCTCCCATGCCCCGGCTTGCCGGGGCATTTTTTTGTACAGTGGCGCCGTGACCGTCAATTCACCGCTGGATTCCACACTGGGCGAGCATCGGGCGCGCTGGCTGCCCGATGGCGATGCGGCCTATGCGGCCATGAGCGCACTGATTGATGGCGCCCGGCAGCGGGTGTGCCTGGAGAGCTACCTGGTACGCAGTGCCACAGCAGACGCCGGTGCGGCGCCGGACCCGGCCGGCCGGCTGCTCGCCGCGCTATTGCGCGCCCGCACGCGCGGCGTGCCGGTGCAGGTCCTGTACGACGCCTTCGGCTCCGAGGGGCTGCCAGCCGATTTCTTTGCGCCACTCCTGGCGGCGGGCGGCGAGGTCCGGGTCTTCAGTGCCGCGCGGCGCCTGCGCCTCTCGTGCCGCGACCATCGCAAGCTCCTGGTGTGCGACGGGCGCCTGGCCATCGTCGGTGGCATCAATATCGCCCCCGAGTACGCCGGCGATGGCGTCACGCGCGGCTGGTGCGACCTGGCCCTGCAGATCGAAGGCCCGGTGGTGGCGGCGCTGGCGGCCAGTTTTGCCGCGATGTATGCGCTGGCGCCGGTCAACGCCGCCGCGATCCGTGAGTTTCGCCGCCTGGCAAGCGGCCTATCGGCGCCGCCCGGTGCGGTCAGGCTGCTGACCAGCGGGCCGGGCTGGCCGCGCGGGCGCCTGCGGCACGTGCTGCGTGCCGACCTCCGCCGGGCGCGCGACGTGCAATGCATGGCCGCGTATTTCCTGCCGCCGGCCGGCATCCGCCGCGCGCTGCGCCGCGTGCGCCAGCGCGGTGGCAGTGTGACGCTGCTGCTGGGTGCTTTGAGCGATGTGCCGGTAGCACGCTATGCCACCGAACATCTCTATGCGCGCATCCTGGTCGGCGGCGCGCGCCTGTTCGAGTACCAGCCGCAGGTGCTGCACGCGAAGCTGCTGGTGATGGACGATGTTGTCTACGTCGGCTCCTGCAACCTCGACCGGCGCAGCCTTAACATCAACTACGAACTATTGCTGCGGCTGGAGTGGCCGGAGCTGGCCGCTCAGGCGCGCGCGCTGTTTGGCGCGGCGCTGGCGCACAGCTGCGTGGTGCCGGCGGACCAGTGGCGTGCGCGGCGCCACTGGTGGGAACGCTGGCGTTCGCGCATCGCCTACTGGCTGCTGACGCGTGTGGATCCACTGCTGGCGCGCCGGCCGCTGCGGCCACTGACCTGACCGGCCCTGGAGCGGTTGGTGCGGTTGGCACGCGGGGCGCTTTGCCGGTATCGTGGCGTCCTGTGCGGCCAGCGTCTGGCCACTGGAGGCTCGACATGCAAGCGATCCGGGTGTTGTTGATGGTATCGGTGGTGGCGTTGCTCAGCGGCTGCGGCTACAACCGCATCCAGGGACAGGATGAAACGGTCAAGGCTGCCTGGTCCGAAGTGATCAACCAGTACCAGCGGCGCGCTGACCTGGTGCCCAACCTGGTCGCGACCGTCAAGGGCTATGCCGAGCAGGAAAAATCCGTGCTGCTCGGGGTCACCGAGGCGCGCGCCAAGGTCGGCACGATCCAGGCCACGCCCGAACTGATCAACGACGAGGCCGCATTCAAGAAATTCCAGGCTGCCCAGGGCGAACTCGCCTCGGCGCTCAAGAGCCTGATCGCGGTCAGCGAGAATTACCCGCAGCTCAAGTCGGACCAGAACTTCCGCGACCTGCAGGCGCAGCTGGAAGGCACGGAAAACCGCATCACCGTGGCGCGCAATCGCTACATCGATGCGGTCCGGGAATACAACGTCACGATCCGTTCCTTTCCGAGCAACCTGACGGCGATGATTTTCAAATACCAGACCAAGCCCAGCTTCACGGCGGAGAACGAAGCGGTGATCGCCAAGCCGCCGACCGTCGATTTTGGCGCCGCGCCGCCTGCGGGTAAACCCGCCGGACAGTAGGGCAGGCCGTGGTGCGCGCGCTGCGGCTGCTGGCGCTGGGCTTGCTGTGCCTGCTGGGCACGGTGCCGCCGCGGGCGCTGGCGCTGCAGGCGATTCCAAAGCTCGAGGCGCGCGTCACCGATCTCACCGGCACACTGACGGCCGGCGAGCAGGCCGACCTCGAAGCCAAGCTCAAGGCCTTTCAGGAGCGCAAGGGTTCGCAGATCGCGGTACTGCTGGTGCCCTCCACGCAACCCGAGGCGATCGAACAGTATTCGATCCGGGTGGTGGAAGCCTGGAAGCTGGGGCGCGAGAAGCCCGACGATGGCGTGCTGCTGCTGGTCGCCAAGGACGATCGTTCGCTGCGTATCGAGGTCGGCCGTGGCCTCGAGGGCGCGCTAACCGATGCCACATCCAATCGCATCATCGATGAAACGATTACACCGCTGTTCAAGCAGGGCCAGTTTGCCGCCGGCATCAATGCCGGCGTCGCGCAGATCATCCAGGTGGTCGACGGCGAAGCGCTGCCCCCGCCCGACAGTGGCTGGAAGGGCGGCGGCGGAGCGTTGTGGAACGCGCTGCCGGCACTGTTCATCGGCTATCTGGTGGTCTCGGGCATCCTGCGCGCAATATTCGGACGCATCGGCGGCGCAGCGGTCAGCGGTGGACTGCTGGGCGCCGTGGTGTGGTTCCTCAGCCAGACCCTGTTCGTGGCGCTGGGACTTGGTGCGCTCGGCTTCGTGATGGCGCTGGTGCTGGGCCTCGGCGGCGGCGGCTGGGCCTCCGGCGGACGCGGCGGCTTTGGCGGTGGCGGCTTCGGTGGCGGGCTGGGTGGCGGCGGCTTCGGTGGTGGTGGCTTCAGCGGTGGCGGTGGCAGTTTCGGAGGCGGCGGCGCCTCGGGGCGCTGGTAATGTCGCGCGCGCGCGCCTGGCGTCACGCACTCGCATCGCTCCGGCCGGCCCGGCGCCGGCTGGCGGTCGAGGCGCTGGATCGCATCGAGGCCGAGGTCGTGCGCGCCGAGGCCAGCCACGCCGGGGAAATTCGCGTCGTGATCGAGAGCGCTCTGACCGCCGCGCAGCTGTGGCAGGGTCTGGCGCCGCGCGCGCGCGCGCTGCAGTTGTTTGCCGCGCTGGGCGTCTGGGATACGGCAGCCAATAACGGTGTGCTGATCTATCTGCTGCTGGCCGATCGCAGCGTGGAGATCA